>Ga0334722_10002492_pt1 | contig 20792 bp, 17 predicted proteins | sample C3_bottom_MG_FD_207210 | JGI IMG/M metagenome (GOLD analysis project Ga0334722, IMG submission 207210) | Sediment microbial communities from Yellowstone Lake, YNP, Wyoming, USA - C3_bottom | ecosystem: Environmental > Aquatic > Freshwater > Lake > Sediment | place: USA: Wyoming | collected... | reverse complement strand
CTCCCGCGCCGCCACCTCACCCATCCTGGCCTCCAGTTGCCTCAACTCTTCTTCCCATTGCTTCAAATGGCCCAAAGCTGCCCAGGCTTCCTCTTCCACCGTCCGGCTTGGGTTAAAGATCATGTCCTGACTTAAATACCCAACCCTACAGCCCGGGGCATAAACGATCTTACCCTCATCGGGTTCCAGTTCACCGGCCAGTATACGCAACAGTGTCGTCTTTCCGGAACCATTCGCTCCGACCAAGCCGGCTTTCTCTCCAGCCGACAGCTGAAAAGTTACGTTTTTGAGAATAACCCGCGCACCGAAATACCGGGTCACCTTATCGACATTCAAAATAGTCACTGGCGTAACGCCTCCTCCCGGGTTAAAAAGCCGCGCCTGCCCCAAACCCTGCCCCAACCGGGGTTAAGGAATTTCAGTTTTGGGACATGCCGCGCCACTCCACTTACTGGACTCAAACCACAGGGCTCGACACGCCAGAAGGTGACGGCAAAAAATAGAGCCGCGGCTGACCTGAGCCACGGCCAAATACTCCGGGATCAAGTCTCACCGTCCGGTAGTTCTTCTGGCAGCCAAAGCCTTAAAAAGGGTAGACTAACCCCTTCTCTGAAATCAACGGCTTTGGCGAACCACCGTGGTGAGAGACAACTTCAAAAAAACCCCCAGCAGGCCAGGGACTTACAAACACCTGGCCATCAAGATTTAAGAACCCATTGGGAGATTAGCACTTCCGCGTAGCCCTGTCAAGACCAGCTGGCCCTTTCAGAAGGTCAGTTCCGATTCCAGGACCTTCACCAAAAGGGTGACCACGGCTTCCACATCACCAAGATCAACCATCTCTGAAGGCGTATGGCTGTAACGGGTGGGGATGGAGATAACCCCAACCGGAACCCCTTCTTTGGTCAGCTGGATGGCCGCAGCATCGGTCCCACCCTGCTCGAGAACCTCCAGTTGGTAAGGGATACCGTTGTGGCGGGCCGTCTCGGTCAACATCCGCTTAATGCCGGGGTGGGTGATGACCCCGGAGTCTTTCACCTTGATGGCCGCCCCTTTCCCCAGGGCGACCTCCATGGTGATGCTTTTGGGCGTATCACCGGTCCGGGTGATATCAACGGCGATCCCCAGGTCAGGGCTGAGACCGTAGGCGGAAGTGCGGGCTCCGCGAATACCCACCTCTTCCTGCACCGTAAAGACGAAATAGACCTCGTGGCGCGTCTCCTTGAGCCGCCTGGCCACTTCGACGAGGATCGCGCAGCCGATGCGGTCATCCATGGACTTGGCCACCAACCGGTTCCCCAGGTCATCCAGGGTCCGCCAGTATCCGGCGGAGTCGCCAACTTTCACCTTCGCCTCGGCCGTGGTCCGGTCGGTGGCGCCGATATCGATGAAGAGCTTCTCCATCCGGAGGTCCTTGATGTCGTCGATCTTCTCGGTCCCGATTACGCCCACTGTCCCATTGCCAAAAACCACTCGCTGGCCCAAAAGGACGTAGGGTGAAACCCCGCCGATGGGAGCAAAACGCAAAAAACCCTTGTCGTCGATATGGGTAACCATCAGGCCGATTTCGTCCATATGGGCGGCCAGCATCACCTTTTTGCCGCCTTTCCCTTTTTTGGTCGCAATTAGGTTGCCCAACGCATCAACCCGAACTTCGTCCACGTAATCCTTTATTTCTTGGCGCAACACCGCCTGGATGGCCTCTTCGCTCCCCGAAGGGCCGTGAATCTCGACCAGCTTTTTGATGAGTTCCTTCACCGGACAAACCCCCTTCCGAAATGGCACAAGATATTGAAGCATTGCCGGGAGCGGCTGGGCAATTGAATCCATTCCGCTACAGCCCAGATAAAATCTATCTCCCGCCTTAGTCCCCGTTTCTTCTAACGGGCTCAGTTGGTGAAAACGCCATCCGTGGCCATTGCCCAGGTCATGGCCACCGGCCCTCTTTTACGGTCGGAAACCACCCTCGATGCTCTTTAAGAAAAGCCCCAATAGTTTTACCGCGTTTTCCAGATCATCGAGGCTGATGACGGAAACGGGGGAATGGATATAACGGCAGGGCACAGACAGAGAAGCCGAGGGGACCCCTTCCCTGGTCAGATGGATCCGACCGGCGTCGTTGCCGCCCATGGTGGTGCGCCGGAACTGGTAAGGTAGACCGTGTTCCTGAGCCAAGCGGACCATTTCCTGAACCATGCGCTTGTTGGCAATGGAGGAGGCGTCCATCAGGCTTAAGGCCGGCCCTTTCCCCACTTCCGTCGCGTACCCCTCCGGGTCGGTCCCGGGGGTATCGGAGCAGGTGGTACCCTCTAGAACCAGAGCCATCTCCGGATCAACATCGTAAGCGGCCACCGTCGCCCCACGCAGGCCCACCTCTTCCTGCACGGTAAAAACGGCGTTCAGTTCAAAATCATATTGTCCTTTGAGGGCCTCGATGAGGACCGTGCAACCGACCCGGTCATCAAAGGCCTTACCTTTGGCCTTACGCTGGCCAAATTCCTCGAAACGGGTAGCAAAGGCCACAAAATCGCCTAATTTGACCTTTTTCTCCGCTTCCTCCTTGCTTTTGGCCCCAATATCTATGTAAAGATCTTCATAGCGTAAGGGGTTCTCGCGCTCCTTTGGTTCCTGCAGGTGGATGGCCTTGGCCCCGATCACCCCTGGAACACGCTCTTTTCCCACCAGCACGGTTTTTGATACAAGAACTCGATCATCAATCCCACCCACTTTGCGGAAACGCAGGAGGCCGTTTTTTTCGATCCACGAAACCATGAGCCCCACTTCATCCATATGGGCGGCCACCATCACCCGTGGTCTCTTGCCCTTGCCCTTAACGGCAATGAGGTTTCCCAGGGTATCAACCCGGATCTCATCTACCAGACCCTTAACCGCGTCTTTTATGATCTCCCTGACCTCATGTTCGTTTCCCGAAACTCCGAGGGCCTCAGAGAGCTGCTTGAGGAGCATTCAGATCCCTCCCCCCCACTTCATCCCTTCCACGAACTTTTCGTCCACCCCAGCAATGAAATAGGCCAGGAGCTTACCGCTCTTTTTTACATCACCCAAGGACAAGGTTTCCACCGATGTATGCATGTAGCGGAGCGGAATGGAAATGAGCCCGGTAGGAACTCCGGCCCGGCTGACCTGCATGGCCCAGGCGTCAGTTCCGGTGGCGCCGGCCGCCACCTCCACCTGGTAACTTATTCCCAATTCTTGCGCCGCTTTAACCAGCGCCTCGTAAATCCTGGGGTGGATGTTCGGCCCCAGCGCCAATCCCGGTCCTTTGTCCAGAGCCAGAGTCTTTTGTTCCGGAACACCGGGGACGTCGCCGTGTCCCACGTCGATGGCGATGCCCAGATCGGGCTGGAGGCCGTAGGTGCTGGTAATGGCCCCCTTCAACCCCACTTCTTCCTGAACCGTGGCCACCGCCAGAACGTCAGCGCGGTGGTGGAAGCGTTTCAGCTCCCGCAGGCATTCGTAAAGGACAGCCACGCCGGCGCGGTCGTCAAAGGCCTTCCCCGCCGCGAAATCGCCCAAAAGTGGGGTAAATGACCGCCGCACAGTGATGAGGTCGCCAACCTCCACCAGCTTTTCGACTTCTTCCTTGGGCAGGCCAACATCCACAAAGAGCTCATCCATGGGAACGGCCTTTTTCGCCTCCTCGGGACTCACCAGATGGGGCGGTTTAGCCCCGATGATGCCCGGCAGATCCCGCTGCCCGTGGACGATCACTTCCTGAGCTAAAAGCGTCCGCTGATCAACGCCCCCCACCTGGGTGAAGCGAAGAAAGCCGCGCTCCTCGATCTTGGTCACCATCAGGCCAATCTCGTCCATGTGGGCCGCCAGCATGATTTTCGGCCGCGGTTCCGGACCCTCGCCGCGTTTCAAGGCGATCAGGTTGCCCAGATTGTCCATCTTAAAATCATCGGCGTAGGGTCCCCAGACCTCGCGGATGGTCCCGGCGACGGACCTTTCGTAGCCGGAGACCCCGGTCGCCTCTGAGAGCACCTGCAAAAAATCCCTGGTCTCCAAAAAGGTTGCCCCCTTTCGTCCACAACTCACGGACACCATTATAACATCCTCGGGAATGGCCGTCAAAAACCTTCCAGTTCCCTTTTACCGGCCGGCTTCCCAGGCCGGGTAAGAGCCAATGACCCGAAGATACGAGGTCTTTTCCTTTAGCCGGTCGAGGGCCACCCGCACTTTTTCTTCGCCCGCCCATCCTTCCAGGTCGATGTAGAAATAGTATTTACCCAGCCCGGTCTTGGCCGGACGCGATTCGATCCGCGTCAGGTTTATGCCGAGGACGGCGAAGATCCCGAGGGTCTCGTAAAGGCCACCCGGGCGGTCGCCGGGCAACGAAAAGGCCAGGGACGTTTTAAATGAACCCGGCCGCGCGGGCAGCGCGGGATTCGACGCGGCTGCCGCCAGGAGAACGGCTTCGTCCCCTTTTCCCCGGCGGGCCACCACGGCAAAGCGTGTCTCGTTGCTCTCAAAATCCTGAATGTCCCGGGCCCAGACGGCCAGACCGTAAATTTGGGCAGCCGTCTCGGTGGCAATGGCCGCCGGGAAAAGGCGCCGCCCCGGGTCATTTTGGCCGGAAGCCGTCCATCTCTGCGCCACCAGGGCCGCCGCCTCGGCCGTACTGTTGGTCGGCACCAGCCGGGCCTGGGGCAGGTTTTTCCGCAAGAACCCCTGGCATTGGGCCAGAGCCTGGGGATGAGACCAGACTTCCTGGATCCGTTTTAGATCGGGAGGTTGCCCTCCGGCCTCCGCCGGAACCAGCAAGAAGTGGCGGACCGGTAAAATTACCTCCCCCACCATGACCAGGTCCTCTTCCCTGGTCAAAAGATCCAGGGTCAGGTTTACCGTTCCCTCGATGGAGTTCTCCAGGGGAACCACTCCCGCTTCCACCAGGCCCTCTTTCACCTTGGTCATGATTTCCAGGACGGTAGAACAGGAGACGATTTCCACCGCTTCGTTACGGCGGCGATAGTATAATGTAAGGGCCTCCTGGGTGAAAGTACCCAAGGGCCCCAAAAAAGCGACCCGCAGCAAGAGACACCACCTGCTTTTAGTTAATGCCCAGCGGACGCTTGGACCAGCCTTAGCCTCCGCAAAAACGATATTCGGGTTGCGCCGAATATCCAATCCGGTGCTAGCTACGGTTCCAGCCGGTGGAAGCAAAGGCAGCTGACAACCTCAAGCCCCCTTGGCCAGGACGTTCTCCAGGGCCGCGATAAACCGCTGGTTTTCGGTCATAGTCCCGATGGAGACCCGCAACATCGTGGGGAGTCCGAAGAACCCGCCGGGCCGGACGATAACGCCCTGCCGCAAGAGGGCCTCAAAGACCGGCTGCGATGGCCTTTTTACGTCCACCAGCAAAAAGTTGGTCTGAGTGGGGACGTAGGGCAGACCCAGCCGCTCAAATTCGCGGTACAGATACTCTTTACCCTGGCGATTGTTGGCCACCGTCTTCCGGACGTGCTCCTCATCATCGAGGGCCGCCACTGCGGCCGCTTGAGCTACCGAACTCACGTTGAAGGGACCCCGCACGCGCTGGATGTAACCGGCGATTTCAGGGGTGGTGATGATATAGCCGACGCGCAGACCGGCCAGGCCATAAACCTTGGAGAAGGTCCGTTGCATAATGACGGGGCGTCCCGCCTTAACGTAATTTATCGACTGGGGATAATCGTCCCGGTCGACAAATTCGGCGTAGGCCTCATCCAAGACGGCAACAACGCCGGGGGGAAGGTTATCCAGCAAGAAGTCCACTTCGGCAGCCGAAATAGCCGTCCCGGTGGGGTTATTGGGATTGCAGATAAAAACCAATTTCGTTTTTTTGGTCACCGCATCCAGCATGGCCTGGACGTCGATGGTATAATCCCGCAAAGGGACCTTGATCAGGTGCCCACCCATCTTCTCCACGGCATGGTCATAGGAGGAAAAAGACGGGTCGGGAACAACGGCCTCATCCCCCGGATTGATGAAGGCGGCACCGATGAGTTCGATCATCTCATCCAGACCGCTCCCAGCGACGATTCCCTCCATGTCCACTCCCCAGCGCTGGCTCAGCTTCCGGCGCAAGTAAAACTGGTCTTGCAGGGGATAAAGATTGACGGTAGAAGCGGCTTCGATAATGGCCTGAACGGCGAGGGGTGATGGTCCGAGAGGATTCTCATTGGAGGCCAGTTTGACGATATCCGTGAGACCCAGTTCTCGTTTCAGCTCATCGATTGGTTTTCCGGCAACGTAGATTTTCAAACCCAAGATCTCCGGCCGAGGAGACACACCCATGCCTACCTTTCCCCCTTTGTTCCTCAGCGAGTGGCAGGCAAGCACGGACCAGGAACGAACCCTGGCGCAAACTCCGACCAGACTGCCCCCCGCCTGGTTAAGCAATACCTGCGGGCATCTGAATCACCCATCGCGGGACGGAAAAAGCCCACAGGAAGATTCTATCATCCGCCCGGTGGGCTCGTCAATCAACGGAGGCCATCGAACATAGGATGACCCGGCACGGCTTGGCTTACTCTACACAGGGGAGGACAGGGTGGCTTACTCTCCAAGTTCATGGAGGCACTGGTTGGCTTACCCAAGCTCATCGGTGGCACCACCAGCCCGCTCATTGCAGGCCACGGGTGGCACGAGTCGGGTGATTTCAGGCTCATGGTGGGCAGCACGCGCCGGCTTACTCCAGGCTCACGGCGCCGCGGAAGATTCGTCCCGCGAACCTCCTCCGGGTTTAGCAACTGGCTCACTCCAGGCTCATGGGGGGCGCCCCCGGCATCTCGTGCAAGCGGTGATTTACCACTTCCCAATCCACATTTTTCAAAAAGGCGTCGATATAGGCCGCCCTTTTGATCCCGTAATCGATCATATAGGCGTGCTCATAAACATCCAACACCAAAAGGGGCATGGCACACCAGATGACACCCACATCGTGGGCATCACTGCCGTAGTTGTGCAAACACTTGTCATGCATGTCGTAGGCCAACACGGCCCAGCCGCGGAAAGCCAGTCCCGTCGCCTTAAAGTCGGCCTCCCACCGCTCGATACTCCCGAAGTCGCGCCGGATCAAGCTGGCCACATGGCCCGTAGGCGCCCCGCCCTTGCCCCCTAAATTCTCGAAATACCACTCGTGGAGCTTCACCCCGTCCCAGGCATAATCTTCGCCCAGTTTCAGGCTGCGGAGTTCGCTATAGGTGGCATTGGCTGTGCTCCGATCGGCTGTTTCCAGCTTTTGACGCACTTCATTGGTTTTGTTCACATAACCAAGGTAAAGCTGGTAGTGTTCCTCGATCTGCTTTTTCGAAAAACCCGGCATCTCCAGCAGCTGCGGCTTTAGCGGCTTTGGTTCGTATTTTTGGTACACGGTCATTCCTCGCTTTCTCCGGTTAGGTAAGGCCATCCGGGCGGATCCATGGCGGCTGGGGTCTCCAGGTGGCTATCCTTAGCTTCGGCGGCGCCGCGCTCTTTGTCGCCGTCCATTTCCCCCTGGAGTTCGCTCGGCAAGTAGCAGTACGCACTGTTTTGTGGTACACCTGAAACTCAAAGGTCTCTACACCGGAAGACCTCTGCCCCGAATACCAGCGGGGGCCGGTGACGAAACACCACCGCTCTCGCCCGGGCACTCCCTCTCTGCGGGATCTGGTGGTGATCGCCCTCGCGGCAGTTTCTGTGATCGCCATCGCGGCAGTTTCATGGTCCTTCGGCTGCGCCGAAAATGGGCTCCTCAAATATTAAATATTCTGTTCCCTTCTTATTGTATTCTCTTCGGTCCGCCGGTGCCCAAGTCGGCCCGTGAAGGAAGGTGTGTCTCCTGAGGAAGCCTTCTGGCCACGGGACCGGAAGCCTACCGGCCTTCACCGAGGCCTTCAGCATACCAAGGGCTACACCAAAGCCGGCAAAAAGGCCTTTACCAATCCACCACCTGTACCTGGACCCCCGTCGCCTCCTCAATTTCCCAGTAGGAACGTCCCACCAGATCCCGGCCTCGCTCGTCAAAAGGACGGCCGGGGATGAGGACGCGCCGGTAACGTCCGCTACTTTTGATCTGCCTCTCCCGGATGGCCGCCATGAAATCCTCCACCACCAAAAGGCCGGCCGCGCCGATGGACCCGCCGAAAAAACGGTTTTCCACAACCTCCAGCGCGACGCGGATTCCCTTTTTGAGCAGGCCGGCCTGCAAAGCAGCCGACCCGAGGGTCGAAGCCAAGAGGAGGACATCGTCGGAAGCCCCGTCTTGCCGTTCCTGACCTCGCCCTTCCTTCGCTCGGCCTTCCGTCGCTCGCTCTTCCTTCGCTCGCTCTTCCTTCCCTCGTCCTTCCTTTCCCGGCCCTTCCTTCCCCCGCCCTTTCGTCCGCGCCCCCTCCAGGGCCGCTTCGATGGCGGTCAGGGTTGCCGGATCGAGATCATAAAGCATGGTCAGACCCGACGGCTGGCCAGCTTTTTTCTCCAGAGTCACTTCCAAAAAGGCACCGTCCCGCACCAAAGTCAAGCGGGGTCGCTCCAGGTCCTGGGCCAGCCGAAAAGCTTCCACCCGGGAAAATGGGATAACGCCGTTCACGGCCGTCACAATGTCACCTGGCTGCACTCCGGCTCGCGCCGCCGGACTGGAGACGATTACTCCCTCCACCACTGCCTCTAAACCTTCCACGAAGGGCGGTTCTAAGAGCAGCGGCACCGGCACCTTCTTTTTCATTTCCGCCACAAAGTTACGCAACTCTCCCGGCAGTGACGGGGAGAAGCGAAGTTCCGGCGGGGTGAGACGGGTGAATCCAGGTAAAAAAAGGCGAATGCTACTGGCCCCCGCCTCCGCCAAAAACTCGATGGTCAGCCGGATGTCTTCCCAGCCCACCAGGTGCGGCAGCGCCACCAGGCTGCCATGAAAGGTTAGGCCAGCCCGGCCTAGCTGGGGCAAAGCGGCCAAGACCAGCTCTGGCTTTTGGTCGTGCATGAGGAAGGTTCTTCCTGCCGGGCGACCGCTGTTCAGGGAGATCGTCAACTCTATGGGTTCCAGGTTGGCCAGGGCAGCGACTTTTTCCTCGTCCAAAAGCGAACCGTTGGTGGTAATGGACAGCCGCTTTGACGGAAAGCGGCGGCGAATGAGCCGGAGGATCTCCATGACCTGAGGATGCGTGAAAGGCTCGCCTTCGACGATCTTGGTCACCGATTCGCCGATGACCACACGGGGCCCGGCCAGCCAAGCCAGGGAGGACTCCACCTCTTCCAGGGGGCGTGGGGGCAGCCGCCAAACCCGCACCTCCGGCGGATTGAAACGGTGGCTGCAAAACAGGCAATTCATGTTGCAGAATGAGGTCAAGGGCAAGACCCCATGTTTCTGAACGGAGTAAAGGAGGGCCAGTTCTTGGGGTGTGGTAGCGCTGGTACCAAACTCATTGGGCATCGGCGGTTGGCTCCTCCTCCAAGCGAGCTGGGTTTTCTGGTGGGCCAGGTAAATGCCCCGGCGAACCTGGATTCCTCCCGGCGGGCGTCCTTTCCGCCCCTTCCCCGGAGGTCCTGCTCAGCTCTCGAATGGGTACGCCGCCCACGACAGCACCAGCCGGAACATCGCGGTTCACCAGCGACATGGCGCCGATGACGGCCCCATCGCCGATGGTCACTCCGGCCAAAATGGTGGAATTAGCGCCGATAAGAACGTTCTGGCCGATGACCACGGGGCCTTTCCGCCACTCTTTGATTAAAAACTCGTGGGTTAAGATGGTGGTGTTATAGCCAATGACACTATTATCGCCGACGGAAATGAGTTCGGGGAAGAAAATGTCGACCATGGTCATCAGGGCAAAAGACACGTTCCGACCCACTTTCATCCCAATCAGCCGAAAGAGAAAATTTTTCACCCCCGGCCACGGGAGAAAACGGCAGAGGTAGATTACCAAGAAGTTGCCCAACGAACGCCAAAAAGGGGCATACCGATACCAGCGATACATGGGGTTTGGGCCCTCGATGTAGTTTCGCTCGGTCTGGCGAGACATCCTCGTCACCTTCTTCGACACTATTCGGCACCGCGCCGGAGCCTTTTGTCGAAACATAATACGGCGTTACGGTGGAGTTATCCACTTCGTCCACAAGTTATCCACAGCCCAAAGGCAACAGGCTCAAAGTTCGGCGGGCTTTTCCCCAGTTTCCACACCGGGAAAAGTCCTCATTTGTTATGTAAAATTAGCGCTGCTCCCGACGGCAAATCCCGGAAAAAGGAAAGAGCGGCCGCGGACTGCGGGATTTTTCGACCAAAAGGGTTGCCGAACGGGAAAGGCAAGATTTTGCGGACGAGGAACATTACCGACCTTCCCTGGTGAGTTTTTGCCGGGAACGAGCGGGCACTACCCGTCAAAATGAACGGTGGCGTGGCCCTTTCTGCGGTAAAAGACCATCAACCCCAGCCGCCTTGGTCACGGGGCCTAGAGTCCTGGCCTCCTAGCGCTTAGGTGGAAAGGGCCTCCTGGACACGACGTTCAGCTTCGTCTCATCGGCACTACCCTGGCCGCGCCCGCCACTGCGCGGCCGCCTTACCGGCAATGCCCTGTATCGGTTCAGGGAGACGGAACCGGGAGGATAACACGCAGAAGGCGGCCACCAGATCTTCCGCTCAAGTCCAGTAGTCTCTGCGGTGGCAGGGGTAGCCACTTCTGGGCGCACCCAGCCATGCAGCCTGCAACCTCAGGAGGAGCTTGCCGGTCTGTCTCCTGAGACTTCATGGCAATGCCGCCCTGGCCAACTTTCGGCGAGAGAACATATTTGAAGCCTCCCGGTGCTGGCTTTTACCGCACTGGCCTACGACCGGCTTCTATCTGCTCATCCACCGGCATCCGCCAAACCCCCGTCACCGTCCCAGCACCAGATAGGGGATGGCATTGAGCTCTAACGTCGCCCTTTCTCCCCTTTGCCAGGCGTAGTAACCGGCCGCAGCGATCATGGCCCCGTTGTCCGTACAAAAGATGGGCGGTGGAAAGGAAACCGTAAGTCCCATTTCCCGGCCCCTGGCCAGCAACATCCGGCGCAGGGCCGTATTGGCCGCCACCCCTCCCGCCAGGATGACGCGCTTGACCCCTTTTTGGCGAGCTGCCGCCAGGGTCTTTTCCACGAGAACCTCCGCCACGGCTGCCTGGAAGCTGGCCGCCAGGTCGGCTCGGGAAATCCCCCCGTCGCTCCCTTCTAGATAATTCCGTACTGCCGTCTTCAGGCCGCTGAAACTGAAATCAAAGGAACCTTCTTCCAGATAAGCGCGGGGGAGGGGCACCGCCCGCGGATTGCCGGTTTGCGCTAACCGGTCGATGAGGGGTCCACCCGGATATCCCAGGCCTAAAAGGCGGGCTACCTTGTCGAAGGCCTCCCCGGCCGCATCATCGCGGGTTTTGCCAAGCAGTTCATATTCGCCCGGCTCTTGCATATAAATAATATCACTGTGTCCCCCCGAAGCCACCAAGCACACCAGGGGCCAGGGTGAAGGCGGGTTCGATTCAAAAAAAGCATCCCTCTCCGTTGCCACCGGGGCCACGGGCGGCGAGGGCGAAAGGTCGCCCGCCGCCGGAGCGGACACGGGGTGCTTCTCCGTGGCAAGCCCAGGCGAATCCTCCGGCCGGTCAGGCGGAACTTGCCCCGGGGGCGATTCTAAGAAATTGGCAAAGATATGCCCCTCCAGATGGTTAACTCCAACCAAAGGGCGGTGAAGGGCATAGGCCAGGGCCTTGGCCAGGGAAACCCCCACCAGAAGGGGGCCAACCAGTCCCGGCCCATAGGTCACCGCGATGAGGTCAAGGTCGGCCAGGCCGACCTCTGCCTGCCGCAAGGCCTCCTGGATAACCGGTTCAATGACCTCCAGGTGACGCCGGGAGGCGATTTCTGGTACCACCCCGCCAAAGCGGGCATGGAGATCCACCTGACTCCAGATGATGTTCGACAGAATCTGCCGCCCATCCAGGACGACGGCCGCCGATGTTTCGTCACAAGAGGTTTCGATCCCAAGAGTCAAATGCGCCATGCGTTTCTCCCACCAAGATTTAACGACTGTCTTTTGTTAAGTATATCTGATCCTGAGGCAAGTTAAAAGCCGCGCCGTAACCGGCAAGTTAAAAGCCCGCCGCGACCTGCAAGTTAAAAGACGCGCGGCGATCGACAAGTTAAAGCCCGCCGCGACCTGCAAATTAAAAGACGCGGCGTGCCTTGCAAGCTAAAAGCCGCGGCGTGACCTGTATGTTAACGGCCGCGCCGTGAATAGCAAACAAGGGTCGTCCCCCGAGAGGGAGCCGGGCCAACCGGGGACACGGCTGCCAGCAATTCTCAGCGCTCTGAGAGGTGGCGGTCCCAGACCTGCGCTGGTGGCGATGGCTCGAAGCTGGACATCGGCCATCCGAGCCGGAATTTTCGTCTGACGAAAAAGGAAAATTACTTACTCCGTAGAATATTCCTGATGTGACTGAAAGTTATATTGTATACAATGTGCCAAAAGGAGCGCTCCGTCATCATGTACATCGATCAAGAAACCTGCTCCGGTTGCGGTCTCTGCCTGCCCTACTGCCCGGTGGGTGCGATTTCGCTGATCGAAGTGGGCTATGTCAAGGCTTCGAACGCAGAAGATCTGAGGAGACACAAAAAGGCGGTCATCGACCCCGAAACCTGCACCGAATGCGGTACCTGCGGGCGACCTCGCGTCGTCCGCTGTCCAACCCACTCCATCCGGGAGGAACCAGACCTCCTCGAAGGCCCCCGCGCCGTCCGCAAGTACTTCAGCGATCCGACCACTACCCACAAACTCACCCGGGTGCCAGGCCGGGGAACTGAGGAGGTAAAAACCAACGACGTCACCGGTCGTTTCCCTCGCGGACGAATCGGGTTGGCCATCGAGATGGGCCGACCGGTTTTAGCCGCCAGTTTTCGGGATATTGAGAAGATGACCCGCCACCTGGCGCGATTGGGGGTCTCTTTTGAGGAGAATAATCCCTTGACCCAGCTGATGATCGATCGCCAGCAAGGCACTTTCCCCGAAGAAGTCAAGGCCGCCCGCGTCACTTCGGCCATCATCGAAATGACCATCCCCGAGGCCCGTCTGGAAGAAGTTCTCGGAGAGATCCTGGCCCTGGCTCAAGACCTAGACACCGTCTTTTCCCTTGATCTGGTCACCCGTTTCGCGCCGGACGGCTCCTTACCTATCTTGTCCAGATTGGACGCCCTGGGAATTTCCTACCGCCCCAACGCCAAGATCAATCTCGGTCTAGGTCGGCCTCTCGCTGACGCCTGACCTCGGCCCTGCGGGCAAAGGTTTCAACAGAAAGGCAAACTAGCGCCAACCCGCGCCGGCTTCGGCCGGCACCAAGAGCAGCAATCACCCGGCAAAGGGGATCCGCAATTAACTAAGCTCTCCAAGACTCTGGATGCACACCGGGAGCAATAATCACCCGGCAAAGGGGGACCGAACATGACCCATTCTTTACACCGTCAGGGCATTCGCGAGTCTCTTAAAAACGATTTCGTTTTCCTGGCCACCCCGGCTGCCGGCATAAATCACGTCGGTTCCAAAGAAAAACTGCGGCGGATCCTCGACCTCATTTACGCCATCGGGCCCGCGAACATCGGTTCTTACGAAACGGGAACCATTTTTACCGGGGCCACCATTGAGGAGATCAAGGCCCGCCTGGCCGAGGTGCCCAGAGTGCGGACTGTTTTCTCCAATCGAGAGAAAATAAAAGAACTCCTCCGGCAAGTGAAGGAAGAGGACCTGGGCCTTTCCATAACGGTCAGCGGCCTCATCGACGAAATCCTGGCCCTGAGCGAAGAGTTATCCATCCGGCCTCACTCCATTAATCTCTCTCTGGGGGTCTACGGGAAGACGGAAGCCCTTCCCCCGCCCGAGGTTATGGAATTTGTGACCATGTGTGGCCACGGGATGATTTCCGCCCGTCTGGTGGAAGAGACCATCGAACTGGTCAAAAAGGGACGTTTAACCCCGGAACAAGCCGCCCGGCGTATCGCCGGCCCCTGTGTTTGCGGCATCTTCAATCCCGATCGCGCCAAAGAGCTCTTTGAAAAGTACCGCTCAGCGCCCAACTCAGCGCCCGACGCCGACAAGCTAGCTGGCCAGAAGGCCGAAGGAGTTCTCCAGGCCGCTAATAGCGGCGCCGCGACGGATGAAAATGGTTTTTCAGAGGAGGCGTTTAGCTCCCCTGGCCCGGCAACGACCAGACCATCTGGTTAACATCAATAAAAAAGGACGAAGGAGGGGAAAGAGATGCGGCAAAGAGTGACGGCCCTGTTTTTGCTCCTGGTGTTGATCTTGGTTTTAGTCGGCCTGGCGGGATGTCAACGAGCGGCAGAGACCAAGAAAACCGCCTATCCGGAAAAACCCATTGAGTTTGTGGTCCCCTTCTCCCCCGGTGGTGGTAGCGACGTGATGGCCCGCACCATCGCCAAGATCATGGAGCAGGAAAAAATCCTGCCGCAGCCGCTGGTGGTAGTGAATAAACCCGGCGGTGGTGGAGCCATCGGCTGGACCTACGTAGCGGAAAAGAAAGGTGACCCCTACGTCATCGCCACCGTCAGTTCGAGTTTCTGGACGACTCCCCTCACCGAGAACACCCCGGTAAACTACAGGAGTTTCACTCCCATCGCCGGTATCGGGCTGGACGACTTCTTACTTTTGGTCAAGGCTGATTCTCCCATCAAGGATGTTAAGCAGGTGGTCGAGATGGCCAAGGCCAAGCCCAAAAGTTTGAAGATGGGCGGCACCTCTACCAGCGATGACCGCGTGGTCACATCGCTTCTGGAAAAAAAGGCGGGCATCCAGTTCAACTATATCCCCTTTAAGGGCGGCGGCGATGTCATGACCGCCCTCCTGGGTGGCCATGTTGATTTGGCCTGGGCCAATCCGGGCGAAGCCCTGTCGCAAATCGAGGCCAAAAAGATCCGTCCCATCGCTTCGGCCAGCCAAAACCGGCTCAGCAAATTCCCGGATGTTCCCACATTGAAGGAGATGGGATTTGACGTGGTCTTCCAGCAACGCCGCGGTATTGTCGCTCCGCTGGGGATTCCGGAAGAGGCGGTCAAGGTTCTGGAGGCGGCTTTCAAGAAGTTGACGGAGACCACCACCTGGAAGAAGGATTACCTGGAAAAGAACCTGATCACGCCGGATTTTATGGGGTCCAAAGATTTCGCCAAAGCCCTCGAGGATCGCAACGAGACCTACAAGAGCGTTTATAAAGACCTGGGGATCATTAAATGACATTACGAGGCCGACGGCGTTCTGATCCCCTCCGGCGGCGACGTGTCACCGCACGGATGTCCGTTGTGGGCGAAGAAAACGGTCAGCATGGCCACGAAAGCCGCGCCTCCGAAGCCAACTGCAGTGAAGGTATCAATCCCCTTCGCGGCAAGGGTGGTCGTGTCGTCACCCCAATCTCTTGCACAGCAAGGGTGGTTGTGTCCTCGCCCCAATCTCTTCCGTGGTCGCCTAAAAGCCGTCCAGCGTCGGCTAATGGTGATGTGATCATCAGGCCACCCGAGTCAGTCCAGTTGTCGCTGGCATTATCGTCAGGTCACCCGAAGCAGGTGAAAGGCATGGTGATAGCGCAGTTTTCCTTCCAGGCATTCCTCCTTTTCCTGGCGGCGGTTGGTTTGGCCGCCGCCAGGCCACTCCCTTATTGGAAAGAGGTCGCTCCAGGTCCCGGTTTCTTCCCCTTCTGGCTCAGCCTGCTCCTGGCTCTGGCCGTACTGTCCAGCCTGATCACCGGCCGGATTTCGGCCAGCCGAGCCAGAAGGATTTCCGATAGAAACGACGAACGACCGGATCCCTTTTTGGAAAAGGCCTCCCTCCGCCGCGTCTTGGCCACGCTGTTTATATCCTTCTTTTTCATTTTGCTGGTTCCGTGGTTGGGCATGTTGTTGGCCAGCGGCCTCTACCTGGCCTCGCTGGCCTTTTACCTGGGCGGTGTCCGCCCCCGATCCATTGTACTGAGTTCGTTCTTGATTTCTCTCTTGATCTACTACCTCTTTGAGGTTTGGCTAGACGTTCCGCTACCGGTAGGTTTCCTTGGGCTCTGACGGATTGATCGAGCGATCCAACCTAACCAGAAATGATCGGCAACTCTTGCGGGCGCTGGTGCACGAGGTTGAGCCCCAATATTTGGCTGCACCTCTTCCTTTTCCGGTGGTGCTAAATACGGTAGATCATCAGGTGGCAAGGCCGTGTGGCTGGCCACACCGGGCCTATCGTATGACCGATTGGCCGTGGTCGGCCAGTCCGCCGGTCTAAACCATAAGGCGGTCGAACCATAAGGGGGGCTGGCCACAAGGAGGCAGACCATCGCCCTGGCGCTTTTCCCAAAGGTGGTAGCGACAATGGACATTCTCACCAACCTTCTCCATGGCTTTGCCGTTGCCCTGACCCCGGTCAATCTCCTGGCCTGCCTGGTCGGGGTGGTGATGGGCACCATCATTGGAGCTTTGCCCGGGATCGGTCCTTCCGCCGGGGTAGCCATCCTGCTGCCGCTGACCTTTGGGGCTGACCCGACCACGGCCATGATCACCCTGGCCGGGATTTATTACGGCGCCATGTATGGCGGGACCATTACTTCCGTTCTGATCAATACCCCTGGTGAATCATCCTCGGTGATGACGACGCTGGATGGCTACCAGATGGCCCGGCAGGGGCGCGCCGGAGTGGCCCTGGGAATCGCCGCCATCGGCTCCTTCATCGCCGGAACCCTGGGGGTGCTCCTTCTAATGCTTTTTTCGCCTCTCCTCGCCAACTTCGCTCTTTCCTTTGGTCCGCCGGAGTACTTTGCTTTGATGGTCCTTGGCTTCACCGCTTTAGCGGGGCTTTCGGGCACTTCTCCCGTTAAAGGATTGATTTCCGCCCTCCTGGGCTTACTCATCGCCACCGTCGGTCTGGACGTCATGACTGGCGTGTCGCGGCTGACCTTCGGTCAGCTGGAGCTTTTAAACGGCATTGATTTTTTACCGGTGGCCATGGGACTTTTCGGCCTGGCGGAAGTGCTGGTTGGCGTCGAAAAGCCATTCCAATATCAGATTGAGAAGGCCGATCTCAGCTTAGCCCGGGTCTTCCCGACACGAGACGACTGGCGTCAAGCGCGCGGGTCCATCTGGCGGGGCTCTCTTTTGGGATTTATAATCGGCGTCCTCCCGGGAGCGGGAGCCACCATCGCCTCCTTTATCTCCTACGCGCTGGAAAAACGTCTGGCCAAAGAGCCGCAACGTTTCGGACGGGGGGCTATCGAAGGGGTGGCCGGCCCGGAGTCGGCCAATAACGCCGCCTCGGCGGGCGCCATGGTTCCCCTTCTCACGTTGGGGGTCCCTGGGTCGGCCACCACGGCCATCATGATGGGCGCTTTGATGATGTACGGCCTGCGGCCAGGGCCTCTCCTTTTTAGCCAGAACCCGGACTTTGTCTGGGGACTCATCGCCAGCATGTACATCGGTAACATCCTGCTGGTGCTCATGAATATCCTGCTAATTCCCACCTTTGTCCAGGTGCTGCGGATTCCGGCGGCCATCCTTTTGCCTCTCATCGTCGTCCTCTGCGTCGTCGGGGTGTACAGCCTCCAAAACAGCCTTTTCGAGGTGTGGTTGATGTTTTTCTTTGGTCTGCTGGGCTATGTGATGAAGAAGCTCGATTTCCCGGCCGCTCCCCTGGTGTTGGCCCTGGTCTTGGGCGAAATGTTGGAGACGGCCTTGCGCCAATCGTTGACCATGTCTCTTGGGTCACCATCCATCTTCCTGACCCGCCCCATCGCCGCCGGACTTCTTTTAGTCAGCGGACTGGTCTTGCTCTTACCTCTGGTATTCTCTCTTTACAAGCGGTTGCGTCCTTCATGAAAGATCTTGAGCTGTTGGAGCATGGTCGCCAGGGCATCGATCTCCTTGATGATTTCGTAATCGGGGTTAGCTAAATCGGTCACCAGTATCTTCAGGGCTTCAAAAGGCCCCTCCAGGATCTTCTGCGCCTCCTGGTAATGACCCCGTGCCAAAGCCTCGGCCGCTTTCTCTTTCGCTTCCGCCGCCTGGGTCAACGCAGCCACCTTGGCCGAAGAAAAGGCGGCCCGGTCAGATCCACCCCGCGCAGCCTTGCCCACGAAATTGCCGCCCGTCTCCCCCATGCTTTCCCTTCCTTTTTCGTGCCGGCACTAGAGCCAGATCCAACAGCGGTGAGGTCATTTTAGCATAGGGTGAGTGTCAGGCATGGTCACTCGGGAGGTAAGGGATAATTTTTGGGGGCTCGCACTACGATGAAATAACCTGCACTCGCGGCCAACGATATCAGCCGGAGCCTGCAGAGTAAAACTAATTTTTTGTCAGACCTACCGACAATTTTCGCGGGCGCGTTCGGACCTGTGCACCCGTCACGACCGGACAAGGGGGGCGCGCCCTGAATGATTTGGGTGATCGATCAAGCCGAAGCCGCGCTATAAACGTCAAACTGGCCCGGGAGCACCCGGATCCATGGTCCAAACTGCGTCTTATACCGCTGTGGTGTTCTGGTACGTCATTACCCTGCTTGGTCAACCCCGCGTCCGGCGCTTGGTCTTAGTCAGACTGCCGGTTCAAGTGAGGCAGTGTGTACAGATTGAAAAGAAAGCCCGAGGAAAGTCCAGGGGCTGCGTCCGGGAAGCTTTACTCTTTCAAGATACGAGTCCAAGGTCTACCGCTGGAGAACTTCACTCTTCGAAGATACGAGTCCGAGGTCTGCGTCCGGAGAACCTCCTCTTCGAAGATACGAGCCCAAGGTCTACCTCCGTAGAACTTCACTCTTCGAAGATACGAGTCCGAGGTCTGCGTCCGGAGAACCTCACTCTTCGAAGATACGAGTCCGAGGGCTGCGTCCGGAGAACCTCACTCTTTAGATACGAGTCCGAGGGCTGCGTCCGGGAAGTTTTACTCTTTGAAGATACGGTTCCGTACCAACCTCTTCTTCCCCTGCCGCTCCCGGTACCACACCAAAAACGCTCCGAACAAGAGCAAAGCCCCGGTGATCCAGAAGGGGTGGCGAGGAGCCCAGTTGTATAATAACCCGCCGAAATAGGGAAAGATCATCGAACCGACACCGGTGACGATGTTGAAAAGGGCAAATGCCCGTCCAGCTTGCCCGTCTGGCGCCGCTTCACCCACCGTCGAGTTCATGATCCCCCGCAGGGCGTCCCCGAAGCCACGGAGGAAAAAGTTCAGCGAGAGTAAAAACAGGCTGGCTGGCCAAAAGACAAAAGCCAGGAGTACTACCCCGTAAATGCTCATCCCCAGGGCCATGGCCTTAGCCTTGCCAATCCGGTCGGCCAGGTGCCCGAAAGGCGGCGCGATGAGGCCGCTACCCAGGGCGTTGATCGAACCTAAAAGACCAATCCAGGCCTTATCGAGGCCCGAAACATCCTGCAGAAAAGGTGAGGAGAATGAAGAAATCAGGGTTAAGATGCCGACAAGGAAACCAAAAAAGGTCATAGCCGGCAAAAGCCGGATCCAGAGGCCTAAATCGCCAACCAAAAGCTCTACCCAGTGGCGGAGCACACCCCCTCTTGACCATTTGGACTCTCCGGTTGCCAGCTTCCCGAAGGAGCGAGAGAAGGAGCGAGATGGGTTGTTAAAAGGGGCAGTGGTGTCGAGCCCCTGTTCAAATGACGTACTGGAGGACGCCGAGTTCCTTTTCGCCAGCTCTAAAGCCCCGGCGGGGCCGTTGGCCCGTTGCGGCGAGAGGAAAAAGAGGAGGACGGTGGAGGCGGTCATAAAGGCCGTGGCTAAAAAGAAGACGGCGCGCATCCCCCAAAGCTCGGCCAGGTAACCGCCCAGGGCCGGCGAAAAGACCATCCCCAGGGGGAAGGAGGAAAAAACCAGGTTGTAGACGCCCGTCAGCCGTTCTTTTTGGGCAGCCCCGGCCACATAGGCCTGAGTAGCCGAGTTACAAAAGAAGGACACAAAAAAGAGAAAGATCCCGGGTACCAGCCACCGCCAGTCCGGAGCCAAACCGTAAAGAACCGGAGCGGGCAAGGCCACAAGCCAGCCGGCAATCATCACTGCCCGGCGATCAAAATGATCGGCCAGGTATCCCCCGGGCAATGACGAAAGGGTGGCGATGAAGAAGGCCAGGGAGAAGAGAGAACCCAGCGTCACCGGCGAAGCGCCCAGTTCCAAGACGTAATTGGGCCAGAGGAAATTGTAGAGCCCTTGCCCAAAACTCCAGAGAAAAATGGACCAAAAGAGAAGCTTCAAATCGCGGTTCAGGTCTCGGTAGGACATTGGCCACCTCATTCACTTAGAATTCCCCAAGCAGGCCGCCAAGCCACCCCAGGAAAAAAGAAGCACCCCCGCGGACTGTCCATGGTATGATACCATGGAACAAAAATCCTTGGCAAGGGGTTGTCAATGGCCACTCTAAATCCCTCATTTTTGGCCAGTAAAATTCAGCAGTTCATATGGGAATTCCACCTCCTTTTGGAAGAGGTATGCTACCCTTTTCCCTCCCCCCGGGGGAGGGAAAAGGGCGCACTGGCGCACGCTATTGTTCTGTCGCCTGGGTATTGCTAGGTGAGAAGACTTTTTGCTCTGCCGGTCTTGCAATGAGACTTTCCCTGGCGTAGAATAACGTAAGGGAAAGGAGAAAATTGCGATGGAAAACAGTAAGACCGAAGTTGCCAAGCGGAAAAGATGGACTCCTGAAGAGAAAACCATGATCCTGATGCGCTATCTCAAGGACCGGGTTAGTGCAGCCGACCTCTCCGATGAGTACGGCGTTTCTCCCACGCTCTTATCCCAGTGGACTAAGACCCTCT
>Ga0334722_10002491_pt1 | contig 20798 bp, 13 predicted proteins | sample C3_bottom_MG_FD_207210 | JGI IMG/M metagenome (GOLD analysis project Ga0334722, IMG submission 207210) | Sediment microbial communities from Yellowstone Lake, YNP, Wyoming, USA - C3_bottom | ecosystem: Environmental > Aquatic > Freshwater > Lake > Sediment | place: USA: Wyoming | collected... | reverse complement strand
GGCGCCGGTTTTCCAGGACTTCCAGCGTCCGCGTTTGCCGATTTTGTAGCCGACATCGTAAGTTTTGACGCCTGAGCCGGAGTCGGACCCCGACCAAGAGATCCGAAAGCGAGCGGTCCCGGCGGCCGTTTTGATCTTGGCCGGCGCTTTTACGAAAGCCGTCGGGCTGGCTGTGTCGATCTTAAAAGGCCCGTAGTGGATCGTCGATGTCCAGTTGCCGGCGTTGTCGAGCGTGCGCAGGTGGAAATATTGGTTGCCGTCTGCCAGCGGCGGGCTTAAGGCCGAGCCGGCCGATTCCTCTAAGTCTTTAACAGCGTCCGGCAGGGTCAAGGGCGCGTTGCTCCAAGAGACCGAATAGCCGTCGACGCCGCTGACCGTGTCCGCACCCCCGGAAAAGTTGACTAATACAGTGTTATCGTTGGTCCAGGTGTCTTTCGGCGGCGCGGCGCCGGTTACGCCGGGGTCGCCGGGCTTGCTGAAATCGAAATCGTACTTATATATCTCGGCGTCCGGCTCGGTCAACGTGTCCCAGACCAAGCGGTTGCCGCTGATCCGCGCGTTTTGGCCGGAATACGGGGTGGGGATAGCGTGCGTCCCGGCCCCGTCGAAGACATAAACAAACCGGCTCGGCCCGTTGCTGCTGTACCATGTAGCCCTATTGCCGCTTAGGCGCAAGCCCACATCGTCATAGGGGCTGATCGATATGGTCGTCGGCATCGAACCGTTGTAGAACATGATTTCCAAGTTGCCCGGCGTATTGGTTCGCCAGACCACGTTCGAGCCGCTGATCGCCTGCTCCCCGTCATAGACGGAATTGTTCGTCAGCGTTGTCTCGACTCCGTCTTTATAGAGCATGATTTCGTAATCGCTGCCGTCATAACGCTGCCAGACAACATTGTTGCCGCTGATCTGGGGATACATGTCGTCGACGCTGTTGGCGGTCAAAGTGGTCGTATTCGTCCCGTTGTAAAACATGATTTCGTTGTCGTTGCCGTCCCAGGCAAACCAAACAATGTTGTTGCCGCTGATCTCGGGCGCTAAATCGTCAACCAAGTTATTGGTTATAGAGGTCTCGGTCGTGCCGTTTGACAGCATTACCTCGTTGTCGTTTCCGTCATTGCGATTCCAGACAATGTTGTTGCCGCTGATACGCGCGCCCGTGTCATCGACATCGTTGGCGGTCAGCGTTGTGACATGGGATCCGTCATAGTGAAATATGTCGAAATCCGCGCCGTCCAAAGCCCACCAAACCGCTTGATTCCCGTCGATTTTCGGCTCCCAGTTGTATCGATCGTGGTTGGTCAAGGTAGTGCTGACGGAACCGTCATAAAAGACTATGTCATGAACACCCGAAAGAGCGGGATCGTAGGCTTGCCAAACGATATTGTTGCCGCTAATTTCCGCTCCATAATCGTGAATACTGTTATCAGTCAGCTGGACCGGGGAATTCCAGACACCGAAGCTTACCCCCGCGAAGGAGAGCGCGAAGGCCAGCGCGAAGGCCACTACCAGGCAGCGCCATAGGTTTTTGCGGGACATGGATGCCAATCCTTTCTTAAAATAGGGGCAGTCCCTATTTTATGGTGACCGCCGCCCCGCCCGAAGCGGCGGCTTTATAGCCGGCGTCCCCGGCAAAGACGGCTTTGTAGATTGTTTTCTTCTTTGGTTTGACTTTTAGCTTATAGACGCCGCCGACGCCCGTCGTCACCGTCTTGATAACCTTCTTGCCTGCCTTGATCTTTACCTTCTTGCCGACTAAGCCGTGGCCGGTCGCATCTAAAAGCTTGCCTTTAAGCAAGGTGGCCTTGCCTAGAACTACCGCTTTGGGCTTGGCCGATAGAGTTAATTTGGCAACCACAACCGGTACGACCGTTTTTAGCGTTATGCCGTCGCTTATCGAGTCCGAGATATAGCCAAGACCGTCTTTGTATTGGACATAGACGGTCTTGACCCCGTCGCCGGCGGTCAAGACCCAAGCTTTCGATGACAGAACCGGCTCCCAGACGGACCAGGCAGAGCCGTCATTGGAAAAACGCATCACCGCTATGCCTGTACCGGAATGATCGCTTGAGATAAGACTTAAAGCGACGGCGGTTGAATTTGTCTCGGCCGCCCCGGAGTTAATGACAACCGTGCCCGTCGGCGCCGGCGGGGCGAATAGAATCGTGTCGAAAACTTCCGCCGAGACATTGCCGACCTTGTCTTTAAACCGGGCCCAGACTTTTCTGGTGCCGGGCGCGCCGGAAAAATTCCAAGGTATGGAAGGAGCGTAATTAAACCAATTGGACCAGGCGCCGCCGTCGTCCTTAAAGCTCATTTTGTCCACCCCGGAGCCGCCGACGTCCGAGGCTGAAACGTTAAGCGTAGCCGCCGCCGCGGCGAGCGAGGCGGCGCCGCCGTTGATGGCTACAGTACCTACGGGCGCAACCGCGTCGGGAGCGTAGACTTGAAGAGTGACCGGGGGGAGGACGTAGTTCGCCAGATTTCCGGTTTCCCAAATATCAACTTGGCCGTTGTATGTGGCCGCCGTTTTGCCGGCAATATTGACGGATACGCGTATCTCATAAAGCTGATCCGTCGCCGTGCCCGGCGCGACCGAAACCCATGGCGAACCGGCATCGAATGAGTAACTAAAAAAGAGCGTCCCGCTGCCCTTATTAGAAACGTATAGACTCTGGCTGGGCGGATTCGCCCCGCCTTGAGCCGCGGTAAAGGTCAAGCTTGAGGGCGTAACGCCGATCACCGGCGCGGGTGCCGCCGCATTGTACACTGTAAACGACCGCACCGGCAGCGACCAGGCAGTCCCGAGGCTGCCGTACGGGCCGTAATAGCCGAGGACGTGCCAGTAATAAGTGCCGGGGCCTAAAGCCCGGCCGAGAGCGTTAAGGTTAACCGAGGACGAACTGAGGTTGGGCGACGCATAGACAGGCAGGGTATAGAAATAACCCCAGCTATCGGTCAACGGGTTGGTCGATATCTCCAGATACCAATGGTCGAGCGGGCCGTAATCGTTGTTATCGAGCCAGCTAAATGCTTGGACCGACGAACTTATTCGCGCGCCATCGCCCGGGCTTAAGCTGTTCGGCGTCGCCCCGGCGACCGCTGTAAAAACTAAAAGCCAGCCCAAAATCATCAAAAGAGCCAAGACCGGCCTGGCCCGCTTAAATGCCGCTTTCATATCCGCGCTCCCCTCCGAACAAGGCCGACCAATTGCTTGGTTGGCCTGATTAACCTGGTGTTTGCCTTAGCTATTTTACCAGGATTTCGCCCGGTTGTCAGCCAAAACCCCGCTCCTATGGCTGCGCTTTGCGGATTATGCGGTAGGTTGCCTCGTATATGCGCGCCCGGGGGCCGACGGCTACTATTTCAATCTCTTTCTTGCGGACACGGTAGATTATTCTAAAGCGGCCGACGCGAAAGCTTCTTACCCCCGCCAGTTCTTCTTTCAAGGCTTTGCCGGAATCGGGCGCCGACAAGATGATCTTCAGTGAGGCGCGCACTTTTTTCTTTAAATCGGGATGAAGGGTGCGAACAAGTTCGACTACTTGATCGGGGACCCTTAGCGAATACATTTGATTTATTTAAACAATTCATCAAGTGTATAGAGCTTGGCTTGTTTGTTCTTTAAGGCCGCCGTCCCGCGCTTGATTTCTTCCAGGAGCGATTCATCTTCCCGAACGGCGATGGTTTCCTTTAGGCCCTCGAATTCATCGGGGCTTACCAATACAGCCGCCGGCCGGCCGTTCTTGGTAATCACTATTTCTTCGTCGGTGGCGGCCACTTCCTCAACCAGGCCGCTTAATTTCATTTTCACCTCTGACAGAGACAATGTTTTCATTATGACCTCAATTATAGTTGACCAATATTAAGACTATATCATCTTAGTATATTGCCGTTCGAGGTGTCAATTATCAAAACTTTGTCACATTGTTGGTATCAGAATTCGCCGTCCAGATATTCGCCCCGTCGAAGGCGATGCTCCATGGGTTCGTGGCCCCGGCCGGCATGGGGTAAGTCGTCCCCGCCCCGGTGGCGACATTTATCTTGGAGACGTTGTCGTCCCCGTTGCCCGTCCACATATTTGTCCCGTCGAAAACGATGGCGTTCGGCGACGTGGCCCCGCCGGGCAAGGAGTAATTAGTCATCGCCCCGGTAGCCACGTTGATCTTGGTAACATTGGCCGAACCGCGATTCGCCGTCCACATGTTGGCGCCGTCAAAGGCAATGCCATAAGCGGTTGAAGCCCCGGCGGGCAGAGGGTATTTAACGGCCGCGCCGGTAGCGACGTTTATTTTAAGAGCGTTGTTGCCGCCGGCCGCCCAGATATCGGCGCCGTCAAAGGCGATAGCGACAACCCAGACCCCGGCGGGCAAAGAAAAGGTGTTGACCGCGCCGGTGGCTGCGTTTATCCGGCTAACGCTAGACAAACCTCCCGTATTCGCCGTCCACATATTGGTCCCGTCAAAAGCGATGGCCTCGGGAGATACCCCGGCAGGTAAATTGAATTTGGCGGCCGCCCCGGTAGCGGTGTTGATCCTGGAGACCGTATCCGTGGCCCCGCCGGTCGCCGCCCATACATTAACGCCGTCGTAGGCGACGGCTCCCGAATATGGAATTCCGGGCGGCAACGCAATGGTGGAAGTCGCGCCGGTGGTCGCATTGATTTTGGTAATGTTGGCTGCATTATTATTTGCCGTCCACATGTTGGCGCCGTCAAAGGCGATACTGTAAGGCCTTGCGCCGGGCAAAGCGAAGTTGATGCCCGCGCCGGCATCGAACCATTTCTGTCGGGCGATCTGGGCCAAAGATCTGTGGGTATGCTGGGCGCCGGCAAAAGCAGCCGGCTCTTGACCGTCAAGCAAGTCGGCATTGAGTCCGCTGCCCGGCCCGTCGTTCAGCGATGTCCAGGCGGTGCCGGTTATCTTGGCTGCCGAGAGAGCGCCGTCGGCGATATCGGCATTTGAAATGGCGCCGTCGGCTATCTTAGCTGAAGTGACGGCCCCGTTGGCCATATCGACTGTTTGGATGGAACCATCCTTGATATTCAGCGAGCCGATCGCGTTCTTAGCCACCTTGGCGGCGGTAATGGCGCCTTTGGCGATATCGACCGCTTTAATCGAGCGGTTGACGATCGATTTGCTGTTCACTGAATTGTCGGCGACCAGGGCTTGAGCGGGCATGGCGAATAAGCCGAGTAAAAACAGTGATGACAGGACGAAAGGACTGATCTTAGTCGGTAGAACAACCAGAAACGCTTTTGAAGGTTTTGGCGAAGTTTTCAGGTGCGCGCTCCTTTTAACGGAACAAGCCCGACCGATTGCTTAGTTGGCCTGATTGACCTGGCGTTTACTTAGACGATTCTAGCAGATATTAACGAGGTTGTCAGGGGTTTTTCAGCCTGTAGTAAGTAGCCTTGCCTTTGCCGAGCTTTTCAATAAAGTCCATCTCTATCAGTTTGCGAAAATCCAAGCTTCGCGTAGCCTTAGCTCTTTCCGTTAGCTTGGCGTACTCTCTATCGGTGATAAACCCATGTTTTTCTATGTAACCAAGCAGTCTGCGATGGTAAGTTTTAAGTATTTCGTCAGGACCAACGGCAAAAGTTTTAAGCTCCTTTTGCACCCTTAAGAGTTCATCGATAATCCCGTCGGTAAAATATTCAAGCCAGGGGCTAAAATCTATATTTCTTTGCATATCGTAATAGTTTCCGAAAACGCCGACTTTTTGAAAATACTTAGTAACGTTTTTGTTGTAGTAGTTTTCAAAGCTGAAAAGGTTAAAGGTATTTAGCCCCATATTGGCCAGCAAAACCTTCGTAGCTAAGCGAGCTGTCCGTCCGTTGCCGTCGATAAAAGGGTGGATAATGACAAATTGTTTATGAAAAATGCCCGCTATGATTAGAGGATCGACCTTTGCCTTGTTTTGTTTTACGTATTCGACAAGTCCGCTTAACAAGGAAGCTACGTCCTGATGATCGGGAGGAAGATAAATTGATTTACCGCTGCGAGGGTCATTAACAAAAACCGGTTCTTGACGGGTTTTCCCGCAACCGTAATCGGCAATAAGACCGTCCGTGATTGTTTTTTGGATACCCAAGATCAAGTTTAAGCTAAGACCCGTTTTTTTATTATCTACCAGCTGGTTCGAGTTTAATAGAGCTTGATTATAATTAAGCACCTCTCGCTCGCTATCCCTCAGGCTGTCCGGCTTTGACCTAAGTATTTTCTTGACTTCGGTCAGCGGTAGAGGGTTTCCTTCAATGCTGGTAGAGGAAAAGGAGGAGATTTCCCGAGCTTTTTTTTCAAGTTCAACTTTAACGACGTCCGCGAATCTCCGACTGTTCAGTTCCGCAGTCAAGCCGGCAATACGCTTAATATTATTAAGCAATCTGTAACTTATGGTGTATGCCGGCCTAAACATTAGTCTAATATTAGACGCATTTTAGACGAATGTAAACCCTGTCGAATCTTTTCGCTTCCCGGCGCGCATCGGCTACTCGACCTTGACTGTCACACCTGTCGAAGCAGACGTCTTAGCGCCCGCGTCCCCATCGAAGACGGCCTTATAGATAGTCTTTTTGGTCGGCTTGACTTTTAGCTTAAAAGCCCCGCCGGTGGTGGTCGTCAGGATTTTAATCGTCTTTTTGCCCGCTTTGATTTTGACCTGCTTGCCTACCAAGCCCTTGCCTGTTGAGTCGAGCAACTTGCCTGTCAAGAGGCTGGCTTTGCCTAGCGCGACTGTCTTCGGTTTGGCCGATAAGATCAGTTTTGAAGCTATCGGCAAGGGCGCGGCCGCGGGTGTCTTTAAGGTGATGGCATCGCTGACGGCATCGGAAATATTCCCGGCGCCGTCTTTGTGTTGAACATAGACGGTTTTGGCGCCGTCGCCGGCAGTCAATATCCAGGCCTTGGTCGAGAGGACCGGCTCCCAGGCCGACCAGACGGCGCCGTCATTGGAGAAGCGCATCTGGACCACGCCGCTACCCGCCCCGTCTCCGGAAATCAAGCCCAAGACGACGGCGGTTGAGTTGGTCTCGGCGGCCCCGGAGTTGATCGAGATCGTGCCGGTCGGCTTGGTTTTATCCACCTTGAACGATTTGCTCTTCATCGATTCCGCGTTATCGATAGCGTCGACCGAACGGTAATTAAGCGTGTGGATGCCCTCCTGGATGGTTAGTGGCCCGGAATATGTGGAGCCGAGACTCGTATTGTCCACCGAATAGAAGGTTGTCGCGGTAATATCGGGCGTTAGCGTAACGCTTGGTTTTGTCTTGTACCACCCGTTGGCGCCATCCGCGGCGGCGACGGTTAGAGCCGTCTCCGGCAGCAGCGGATCGGCGATAAAGACATCGTAACTGCCGGTCTGCGAGGTGGTTTGACTCATGACGATTCTATTGGCGTTGTTCAGCGCAAACGACCAGGTATCTTCGTTATTGACCCTCTTAACCCCCGAACCATCGTAAACGAAGGTTAACCACTTCATACCCTCATCGGTCGCGCCGGGAGCGCCAAAGACGACCGCGCCTTTGTTGTTCATTTCAACCCGGCCGCCGCCATAGCTGCTAAAGGTCAGTCTATGCTCGCCGTCCGCGTTCCATAGATATGAGTTGCCGTACCCATTCCTAAACCTCGACCCGACTATAGCGCCATTATTATTCACTTGATCGGCCTGATCGGATTGGTCGTTATCGGTTATCTGTTCGGTCACACCGTCTTTGTAGCGATAGATCTCATCATCGTTGCCGTCAAAGCGGTTCCAAGCGATGTAGCCGTTGTCGCTAATGCTGGGAAGCCAATCCTCGACATTATTACTGGTCAATTGCATCCGAAGACCGTCGTCGTAGAGGTAGATTTCCGTATCGGACATATCAAAAGTATTCCAGACTACTTGCCCGGCGCTGTTTACGCGGGCGAAGAAATCATCGAGGCCGTTGTCGGTGATTTTCTTTTCCACGCCTCCCTCATACATGTAAATCTCTCCGTCGTTACCGTCAAATCCTTCCCAAACAACTTGACCCGCATCGGAAATCCCGGACAAGAAATTAAAGCCTGCCGTATCGTTGATTTTGGTGGTTACCCCTCCGTCGTAAAGGTAGATATCCAAATTATAGCCGTTCTCGACCGACCAGACGATCTGGCCGGCGTTGTTGATCATCGGCGGCCATTTATAATCGTCGTTATTCGTAATTTGGGTCGTGGTCGTGCCGTCCATTAGAAAAATCTCGAGATCGTGCCCGTCCCACCGACCGCCGACTATTTGCCCGCCGTCGTTTATGTCCGTGACAACTTCGTCTGTGGTATCGCTGGTGATTTGAGAAATTGCCCACCGGTCGGTTACCGGCGCGCGGACACCGGTTTTAAAGCTCGAATTGTAGTCCGCGCCCATGGGATTGCCGGGAGCGTCTTTTATGCCGGCCGCTAGAGTCGCCGTATAGGATGTATCTTCCACCATGGGAGCATCAGGCATAATATCGACCTCGGGCCATCCCCAGACAGACCAATCCCAGACGGTTGCGGGAACATCGGTAATGCCGCCATCCTGCCGCAAATAGGCTGTCTGCGTGGTCGCGGAACCGGCCCGCAAGGGCTCTGAAAAGAAAGCCGCGAAGTAGCTGCCGGCGTCATAGCCGGTTGAATCGTTGCCGGGATAGACCTCGGTCACATAGGGGGCAATCGCGTCAACGACAACATCGACCGAAACCGTCTCCTCGTAAGAACCGCCGTTGGCGGTTACATGAAGCTTAAAAGGAATGACTGTTTCAGACGCGGTCGTCGGGTCTACCGTGAACGCAAATTGGTCCGCGTCGTTGTTCCCGGTTTTCCACGCGCCCATATCCGTGAAGCTCGCCACATCCTTGGTGATGGTGACACTGGGGTCTTCCGTCGATAAAGTGGCGCTTACGCTTGAAGCCGGAGCCGCGATGTTCCTTAATTCAACGGCTAAAGTGATGTCCTCGCCGGGATCGACAATGCCGTCGCCGTCGCCGCCGGGGCTATCGGACGCTGTTTGCGAGTAATACCGCAGAGCCGTGCGCGGCGTCCCGGCTAGAGCTTCGTAAGCGTTTATCCGCCCGGTGCCGAACCACCCCGCCTGCTCGGGCGGGTTGTTGGCATCGATATTGTCAGACGTGCCGCTAATCTGGGCCATTATCTCTTCATTAGTCCAGGTTGTATTTTGGGAGGCCAGCAGCGCCGCCAGACCGGAAACGTGCGGCGCCGCCATCGAGGTGCCGCTGGCATAGTAATAATTTCCGTCGACGATATGCGTGCCGTCACCGTACATATCCGTCCCGGCGGCGCGCAAAGATAAGATATCGACGCCGGGGGCGCTCACTTCCACAGCCGCTCCGTAATTGGTAAATTCAGCCGCTTGATCGTTTTGATCGCTGGCCGCCACGGTCAGGGCATTATTAGCCCCGGCCGGCGAATAAAACTTCGAATCGTCCGCAAAATTACCGGCAGCCGCCACCACGACCGCCCCGGCGGCATGCGCGTAATCGACCGCGTCATCAACAAGTTCCGACCTCGGCCCGCCCCAGCTGTTGTTGATCACCCGCGCGCCGTTGTCGGCCGCGTATTGAATCCCCAAGGCGCCGCCTTCCATAGTGCCGTTACCGTCGGCATCCAGGAACTTGACCGGCATGATCTTGGAATTCCACGATACGCCCGCGACACCGGTGGAGTTGTTTGTCTCGGCGGCGATCGTCCCGGCCACATGCGTGCCGTGGCCCACATCGTCCATCACGTCATTGGTGTCGGAAGCAAAATTCCAGCCATTGACGTCATCGACGTAACCATTAAGATCGTTGTCAACGCCATCGGTTTCTTTGCCGCCGCCGCTCTCGCCCGGATTTATCCATACCTGGTCATCGATTTCAGGGTGATTGTAATCCAGGCCGGTGTCCACCACCGCGACCACGGTTGAGGTGCTGCCCTGCTCCACATCCCAGGCCGCGCTGGTATCTATTGAGTGCAGGCCCCACATATCTTTTTCGGGCTGCCCCCAGGCGCCGGACGACGAGTAATAAGGATCATCCGGGACCACATCCGCCTTAACTATAAAGTTTGGCTCGGCGTAAATGACTTGGCTGTTCTTTAGATAGTCTTTCACCGCTGCCAATACATTGGTTTTCTTAGAGATCTTAACTCGATAAATATTGCGCAATCGACCGGCGGCCGGGCCGCCTTTGGCGTGGTTGAATATCCGCGACATTCTTGACACTCTTAGCTGACGCTTCAGCGTATTTAGGGCGCCGCTGCCGGTAAGCCCGGAAGCCCCATTCACGCTGACATTGGGGGCGAACTTGACTATCAGCTCGCCGGGGACAAATTCGGGCCGTTTTTTTGCTTGCTTCTCGCCGTAGTTTGCCTTCGCCGATAGATCGGCCCAGCCATTCCGCCGGCCATTGAGAACATCTTTAAAGGCGGCGCGATCGTGCCTCTTATATAACGCGGCCCGATTAGCGACGCGCCGGCGCCAGTCGGCCTGTCGATTGGCCGACTCGCTTCCGACAATGGCCTGCCCGGGAAAGATGGGTTGGAGCAACGAAAACAACAAGGTAAAACTTACAAAGATTGACAGTTTCTTTTTTTGATGCACGAAAGAACCCCCTCTAAACATAGCCATGGACATCCTAGTGAATCTGGATTTGCGGCCGGGTTTGAGGATGCTCGCTGTGGTGTGCCGCCGACAAGTTTATGCTAGCAAACGAACAACTAAGCAGTCAAGGGGTTTCCTGATCTTGCTTTCTGATCTTGCCCACCCGCAGCCCCGTCTTCACGGCCGGCGCCTTCATCATGTATGATAGCTATATGAAAGTAGCCATTTTAACCGTTAGCGATAAAGGCGCGGCCGGCGAGCGCGAAGACTTAAGCGGGGCCGCCATTGCCGCCGAGATCGAGGCATTCGACGGCGATATCGTCTCGCGCGAGATCGTTCCCGACGAGCGCGACCAAATCAGCGCCAAGCTCGTGCATTTTGCCGACCACCTGGGGGTTGACTTGGTCTTGACGACCGGCGGCACCGGCTTCTCCCCCCGCGATTGGACGCCCGAAGCCACCCGCGATGTCATCGACCGCGAAGCGCCGGGCCTGGCCGAGGCGATGCGCCAGGAGAGTCTTAAAATCACGCCCCACGCGATGCTTTCCCGGGCCGTCGCCGGCATCCGCGGCCGCACGCTCATCATCAACCTGCCCGGCAGCCCGAAAGCCTGTCGCGAGTGCCTCACCACGATCAAGCCCGCCCTGCCCCACGCCATCGATATCCTCACCGGCGCGGGCGGCGAATGCGCCCGGCCGGATAATTTGTAAATCCACCCGCACGCTCGTGTTTTAAGACCTAGAGTCGTGCTTAGCGTCCAACTATACTTATGCTTTATGCGTTTTGCGTTTCTACGAAAGCTAACGTCGCGGCATAAAATTGGCGGGCTCGCTCAAGGAGCGCGACAGCCGCCTCTTTGTCGATTCTCGACGGAGCGTCGTAATCGGCTTCCTGCCTTAGCCTAAAAGCTTGAAGTAAATACTGATGCAGCTCGGCAGGGAGCTTGCCTGTTTTTATTAATTCGCGACCGAAAGCGCCTTGAACTTCCCCATGAGAGGAGAATTCCTGGTCAATCTCGAGCAACACTGCTTCGGCGCAATAGAACATTGAATAATAAGCTCGGCCCGTAGCGATCGCGTAAAATCCCTTGTCCAGCAGCGCTTCAACAGCCTCAATGTTTCCTTCGCTTTTTCAAACAAAGCTAGACTTTCCAGTTTCATTAGACAGCTATACCTTCCCGGGCAACGCTTCGCGCCAGCAAGCTTAGCTTGCCCCGCAAGTCGCTCTCACGCACCGGAACAAGAGAAATAGTCACACCAAGTTCAAGCGATAGCTTGCTGACAATCGGGCCGGTCCGCTCGATTTCAGGCCATGACTGATCGAAATCATCAAGAACATAAGCAACATCGATATCGGATGAGAGCCGTTGTGTCTCGCGCGCATACGAGCCGTAGACATAGAGACCCTGGAAGCGACTACCGTATAGTTCCGCCAGCTCAGCTTTTAATTCTTGTATGATGTTTTGCGTTTGACTGTTCAAAGTCATGGCTAGGCCCCTCTCTATAGATTTTAGCACGACGCACCGCGCGCTTGGTTATTTTCCCTTTTTATCTGGAAACTTGCGCCCGACTTCACTAGGCTAGCAGTGACGAGAAAATGATGACGTTAAGGCAAACGCGGGGCGACTAAGGATCATAATTGCGGACCGCTAAAGCTCTTGAAGACATGACCGATCAGAACAAGTTTGAAATCTTGGCGACAGCCGTTATAGCCGCCGAGAACCCAGACTATGCACCCTTAATTCACACCGGCATTAATACAGCGGGCAAAACAATTAAATCGCCGGTAGACGGTTATTGCCTGGTTCCAGGCAGCTCGCCACCGCACTTCGTCTTCGCCTGTCATACGACAACCGCTTCTAAAAGCCTCAGAACAAAGTGGTTGAGCGACCAGGACGAAGACTTAGTTAAAGCCGGCCGAGAGGCCAAAAAGGAGAGAGCGCGCCACCCGAACGCTAAGTTCACGGTTGTCCTAACCACTAATCATCGCCCGGATAAGACACTTTGCAGCGACGTATACGATAAAGCGCTAAACCGGTATCAGGTCACCGTAGATATTTGGGACCAATCACGTCTGGCTCGAGTCCTAGATTCAACCCCTGAAGGCCAGTGGCTGAGAAAAGAATATCTAGGAATAGACACTGAAATGCTCTCCGGCTCGCTTTTGCGTCACCTTGGCCAAATAAGTCTCGAAGCATATAAGGATCAACATGTTTTTTCGGACCGTAAGCTTTGGGTTTCGCGAGACGCGGATGGATTAATCGAGGCCGCCATTGAGGACCCGACCTGTGCGCTTCAACTGCTCTGCGGGGAGTCCGGTTTTGGGAAAAGTGTTCTCGTCTACAAAGCCCTTGAAAAACATATCTCAGCCGGCGGTTATTGCCTGTGGGTTCCCGCCAAATATATCGCCGATTGCGTCACTTTTTACAGTGCGCTCGAGGCAACCTTGAAGGGACTTTATCCGCAATTGCAGGCCGGCATAGGAGCCGATATTCGGCAAGTATTGCCGGACAACGAGCACCTCATATTAATTGTCGATGATATAAACAGAGCATCGGAGCCCGACCTCGTATTAAGAAAAATCCGCTCGTGGACGGGATCAAGCATAAACTCGTCTGACGGACCGCCTGACGCCGGCTTCCAATCTGAAAGCACGGAGACAAGACCTGCCCGGCCATATCTGGTCGTTTGTCCCGTTTGGCCAAAGTACGCCGACGGCGCCGACAACAAGCGGACCTGGATTAAGACCGACTTAGTCGACCGCTTAAGTCCAGACGAAGCGACTTCGGCGGTTCTGAAGCAAGCGAACAAGGCGTCAATAAAGCTGACCCACGAAGAAGCAGAACGTCTGGCTGATCGCCTGTCGCACGACCCCATTCTCATCAGCCTATTTGGCGAGACAATCGATGTCTGTGCGCCCGACAAGATCGAAGCGGCGGCCGGCGATGCAATTAAGGCCTTTATCGGGCAGCGCCTGGAACAAGCAAGCCGCGCCTCAGCCGGCGGGTTCTTGGCGGCCGATTATCGACAAGCCCTGGCGCACTTGGTCGAGAATATGCTGAAAAACCGCCGGCTCTTCCCGACCTGGGCCGAAATCACAGTTTGGCTTAACCCGGATGAGCGGCGTTGCGTTCGAGAACTGATAAGCGACGGCAAGGTCTGTCGTCTGAGCACGGAAGCCGGGGAAGAAACCTTTACGTTTCGACATGATCGAATTCAAAGTTTTTGGCTAACGGAGGGTCTAGCGGAGATTATTCATAAGGCCGCTCCGGGCGAAGACATCCTGGCTGAACCCAATTATGCGCAAGGGATTGGGCAGGCGCTGGCTAAAACACCGAAAGACCGCGCCTTTCTAGAACATTTGCTCACGATAAACCCTTTGGCCGTGATCATAGCCCTAAAATCTTTGGAAACGGAAGATTCGGAATATAGTCTCCTTATAGGCGAAATAGCCGCCGACTGGATCCAGCGATCCTTGACGGCGTCCGATACCCCTGCATCGTTGGCCTTGGATATCTGCCGAGCGCTGGTCGAAACAGACTCGACGGTCGTTTTGGAAGCAACTGAGGGTATTGCTCGAGGTCTCGATGTTTGGTCAAAACTTTATTTGCACTTGGCTAGATTGCGCAACGGATCCGCCGCGGACGGCGCAGCTTATCATTCTATAATGGGCGCCTCTTACCATCTGCAAACAGCCGACAAACTGCGCGATCGCATTCTGAACCGAGCGATCGAACGGCACTCGGATCAATTGCTGACAAATACCGAACAAGCGCTGAAAGATGACGCGATGCTTCTCAATGACAGAGAAGCGTGGCTAATATTTGCCGGATTCTTGGGCTTTGATGAGCTGGCCACGAATGTCCTTCGTTGCTGGCAGCAATCGGGTGACAAACTCAAGCTTTTGCCCGCGGCCATCTGGGCGGCCGCCAGATGCGGGAGCGAACAGCCGAAGGCTTTTCTCGCCCCGCTGGTCGCTTTTTGGAACGAATCTTTGCTCACCGATCCGCCAGCCGATGTTCTGCCGACGGACCGTGTCTCGGATTGGCTTCACTCGGCCTTCGAGAGCCATCTGAACGACAAAGTCGTTGGCTATTTTATTGAATGTTTTGAAAAACACGAAGCGCTGCGCTGGCCGATCGCTCACATGTGCGAGCTAGCCAATAGACCGGAGACCATCGAGCTGCTAGTTAAGAGCGGAGCGCAGATCATCGCGAAAGCCGCAGACGAAGAGGTACTTGAGCACCGAATAACGTCTAGTTGGGGCGGCTTCTACAATTCCCGGCGTCTGTCGGATGATTCGAAAATCCGATTAAGTGAAATTTGGAACGGTAACGCGAATAATGTAATCGCTCGGAAGCTGGCTTTTGATCTGTGGCTAAACGGCTTAAAGAAAGCGGACCTGACAGCTCTTCGCGATATTGATCCCGATTCTCCCCTGTATGAGCGCGCTATTTTTGAGCGGGCGCGTCTTTGCGATATGACGGTCATACCAGCTCTCAGCCGGCTCCTGACGAAAAACACAGGGTTTTTTCACGTTGCCCATCATGTTTGGTGCCAAGAGATTGCGCGGCGGGCAGAAACTTATTTGGCTTCTTTCAAAAGCGACATTCCCAAAGACTTTACCGGCGGCACGCTTGATCCGCATCACGACCTATCGAGATTACTTATTCACATCCCTATTGAAGACGCCGAGCCGCGCTTGGAAAGATATTGGCAACATCTAGGCCACAGCCGCTTGTTTATTCAAGCGGCCCTGTACATTGGGACCCCCAAGTGCCTAGAGTTGGCGGCCTCAAGTATCAGCGCCTGTCCCTCTGAAATTGATGTTTTTCAATATTTGGAATTCTGTTTTGGTTTTAACGAGTCGTCGCGCCAAAATCTAATTACGGTCGAAAAACTCAACGCTTTAACTCCGTATCTCGAGCGCTTTGACGAGCACTTGCTTCAGCAGGTAGCTAAGTTTTGCCAAAGACAAGGTTTTCATGACTGGATAAAAGAACATCTGCGCGACAGGTTCAGTGACGATCTCCGAAAACGTTATTTGCCGACCGATGATGATTTGCTGGAAAGTTTCGGTAGCGAAAGAGCAATACCAAATGTGCAGGTTTGGCTTCAAGATTTTGAGGCACGCGGCGATTCATGGGACAGGGCAATGCGGATTCTGAGGCGTTGGGTAAAACTGTTTCATTCCGATTCCGATCTCCAACGCTCCATGAGTTTCATTGGCGCCTGTGAACGCGTGGCTGAGTGCCTTCGGTCAATTGGCACTAGAAAGGACTTGGCGCTCTTAGATAATTTTATCGCTCAGAGAGAGCCGCAAGCCCACGAATTCGAGCGAAACACGATTGCCGAAATCGTAAGAGATGTTCGATTTGACGTTATGCGACACACGCTAGAATAGAAAAGTCGTTGGGCACGAAAGCCAAATCGAATGCTCGACAGGCTGGGAGGCTTGCAAGCCCTGCCCCACGCCATCGATATCCTCACCGGCGCGGGCGGCGAATGCGCCCGGCCGGACAATGCGCCCGGCCGGACGAGCGTAAATCGTAAAATTGTGCTATATTATCCAGTACTTTTTGGGTAGGTGATTTCATCTCATGAGCGAGAGATTAGTAATAATCTTCTTTTGGCTGGCGTTTATGACGTACGCGGCCTCTTTTGTTTTTTACCTCTACCTGTTTGTCAATAAGCGGCAAATCCTTAGCATCCTGGCGACCTCGCTGGCGGTGCTCGGGTTGATCTTTCAGACCGTCAGCATCGCGGCCCGCTGGAAATCGGTCGGGTATATCCCGTTGGAAGGCGCTTTTGAATCTTACTTTATGTTCGCCTGGGCGCTGGTCCTCATTTTCCTCGTCATCGAAGCTTTGACGAAGATCAAGTTCCTGGGCGCCTGGGTCCTGCCGTTTGTCGGCACGCTGCTGGGGATAGCCTGGGTCAGATACGAATCGCCGGAGCGCCTGAGTGACGTAGTCAAGAACTCCTGGATAGTGATGCACGTGACAGTGGTCTTCATGGCTTACGCCGGCTTCATCATCGGCGCGGTCTTTGCTTTTCTCTACTTGATCCAACAGCGCCAACTAAAAAAGCGCCATGTTAATCTCTTCTTCCGGCGCCTGCCGTCTCTCGAGGTTCTGGACGATTGGTCGAACAAGGCGATCTCTTTTGGTCTGCCCTTCATGACAATGACTATCATCACCGGGATCATCAGGGCGGTAAAGGAATTCCCGTCCTGGTATCAAGACCCGATCGTATTAACGACCACCATAACCTGGCTGGTTTTCGCACTCTACCTGGGCCTTCGCTATCTTTGGGACTGGCAGGGGCGTCGAGTCGCCTATGTGGCGCTGATCGGTCTGGCGGCGATGTTGTTGATTCAGGTCAGCCGGATATTCCCGGCTTTTCACAAGTTTGGGTGAGGTGGATGGAGTGACTTATCCGGTGTTTCTAAAACTCAGCGGCAAGCGGTGCGTTGTCGTCGGCGCAGGCGAGGTGGCGATGCGCAAAATCACCGCGCTGCTTAATGCCGGCGCCAATATCCTGGCCGTCGGGCCGACAGCCACCGCCGCTATTCGACAACTGGCTGAATCCGGTAAGATCGCCTGGTCCGAGCGCGATTTCATCCCCGGGGATCTCGACAGCGCTTTTCTGGTGATAGCCGCCACCGATGACCGGCGAACGAATGAACTGGTCTACCGGGAAGCGGACCGGCGCGGGACGCTGGTAAATGTGGTGGACTCGCCGGAACTATGTAACTTCTTTGTCCCGGCCGTGGTCGATCGCGGCCGGCTCAAAGTGGCTGTATCGACCGGCGGCGCCAGCCCGGCGCTGGCCGCTAAATTACGCGCCCGCTTCGAGCGCGAGTTGGGGCCGGAATATGCCGATTACGTTGAAGTCATCGATGACTTCCGTCGCCGAATCATGAACAAGGTGGCCGACCCGGCCGGACGCAAGCGCGCTTACGAGCGCTTGTTCGCTTCAGACTTGCTGGAACAAGTCAGGCGGGGCGCGAAAATAGATGTTGAAACCCTGGTGAGCAAACATGCAGGTTAAAGAGTTGGCGGCGGCGGATTTGCGCGCGAGCAGCCCATATGGTAATCTACCAGCGTTCAGGCAAGCGATACAATCGATCGCCACCCCTGATTCGGCCTGGTTTATTTATATATCCGGTGCCAGCCCTTTGGGCACACTGGAAGAAAGGCCTGGCTTCGGTCCAAATGCTTCAGGGCAACAGGTAGTCCACATATGCATATAATCGTCTCGGGCTTAAGTCATAAAACAGCCCCGGTGGAAATACGCGAGGCGCTTAACTTTCCGGAACACGGTCTGGGCGAAGCCCTTAACACTCTCACTTCCTACTCTCACATCAATGAGGGCGTTATTCTTTCCACCTGCAACCGGACCGAGATCTACGCCGTCGCCGCCGACATCGATTCCGGCCGGAAAAACATCATCTCTTTTTTAGAGGATTGCCACGGCCTGAAGGATTGCCGAATTGAAGACTACCTCTATTTCCATGATTCGCTAGCCGCCGTCAACCACCTCTTTCGGGTGGTTTCAAGCCTTGACTCGATGGTCGTCGGCGAGGCCCAGATACTCGGACAGGCAAAAGACGCCTATGCCAGCGCTTTCGACGCTCAGGCGACCAACCTGGTTCTCAATCGGCTCTTCCGCCAGGCGTTCGCCGTCGGAAAAAGAGTGCGCACGGAGACGGACATCGGCGAAAACGCTGTTTCCATCAGTTATGCGGCCGTCCAGTTGGCCAAGAAAGTCTTCTCCGACTTGACCGGCAAGTCCGTCATGATAGTCGGGGCGGGCAAGATGAGCGAACTGACGGCCAAGCACCTGCTGGCCAATGGCGTATCCGACGTCATTATCACCAACCGCAGTTTTGACAAAGCAGTCGATATGGCCAAGATATTTAAAGGCCGGGCGGTCGAATTCGATCGCCTGGTCGACGAAATGGCGGGGGCCGATATCGTCATCAGCTCGACCGGCGCCCCGAATTATGTGATCGATAAAGAAGATATGAAAGCGGTCATGGCTAAAAGGCGCCATCGCCCTATCTTCCTAATCGATATCGCCGTCCCGCGCGATATCGACCCGGAGACAAACAATGTCGACAACGTCTACCTTTACGACATCGACGATCTGCAGTCCGTTGTCGAATCCAACCTGGCCGAGCGGAGCCGCGAAGCCAAAGGTGCCGAAAAAATAATCAAGGCGGAAATACAGGACTTCCTCGCCTGGCAAAGTTCGCTGGAGGTCGTCCCGACCATCGCCGAACTCAGGCAGAAAGCCGAGCGCATCCGTCAGGGCGAACTTGAGAAGATCACAGCTAAGATGGCCGATCTTTCCGATGAGCAGAAAAACGCCCTTAACGCTCTGACCAGCGGCATAATCAACAAACTTCTTCACGAACCGATGGTCAGGCTGAAAGATTCGGCCCGCCACAAGGAAGGCTACCTCTACGTCGATTCACTCCGCCACCTGTTTGCCCTCGGCGAAGACGAAGACGAACCGGAAAAACAAACCCGGGAATCCGCAGCTAAGATTGAAAATAATGTCCGAGCCGTAAAAGACCCATATGGAGCCGGTTAATGACCAATGAAAAACTTGTTATCGGCAGCCGGGGCAGCAAGCTGGCCCTCTGGCAGACCAACCACATCGCCGACGAACTGCGGGCCCATTTCAACCTCGATATCGAAATCAAGACGATCAAGACCCAAGGCGACAAAATACTGGATACTCCGCTAGCCAAGATCGGCGGCAAGGGTCTTTTTGTCAAGGAGATAGAAAACGCCCTGACCGCGGGCGAAATCGACCTGGCCGTCCACAGCATGAAGGATGTCCCGACGGAGTTGCCCGACGGCCTCGGCATCGCGGCGATGACGGTCCGGGCCGACCCGCGCGACGTCCTTATATCCAAGAACAATGTCAGCTTGAAAGACCTGCCCCAGGGGGCGGTCATCGGCACCAGCAGCTTAAGGCGCCAGTCCCAGCTCCTCAATTTTCGCCCGGACTTTAAAATGGTCGACGTGCGCGGCAATCTCGATACCCGGCTGCGGAAGATCGCCGACGGCGAGTTCGACGCCATCATCCTGGCGGCCGCGGGCATCGACCGCCTGGGTTTTAGCGACATGATAACCGAACGCATCCCGTCCGAGCTGATGATATCGGCGGTCGGCCAGGGAAGTATCGGCATCGAGATACGGATGGACGATGCGAGGACAGCTGAATATATCAAGATTTTAAACGACCCGGCCACGTTTTCCGCCATCACCGCCGAGCGGGGGCTCATGGCCCAACTCCAAGGCGGCTGCCAGGTGCCTATCGGCGCTATCGGCCGCATAATCGACGGGGAGTTGAGGCTTGACGGAATCGTCGCTTCACTCGACGGCAAAGAGATCTACAAAGATAAACTTACGGGCGATCCGGCCGACGCTCAAGCGCTGGGTTTCAGGTTGGCTACGCTGCTGGCGGATGCCGGCGCCGACGCTATCCTGGCGGATATCCGGGCGACCTTCGAAGTGGAAGACGGGATAGGTGTCTAAGGGTACCGTATATCTCATCGGCGCCGGCCCCGGAGACCCGGGACTGATCACAGTAAAGGGCCGGCGGTATATCCGCGAAGCGGATGTTATCGTCTACGACTACCTCGCTAATCCACGTCTGCTCAGTGAAGCAGCACCGTCCGCGGAAAAACTCTACGTCGGCAAGCGCGCCCGCGACCATACCGCCGAGCAGAATGAGATAAACAAGCTCCTGGTCGAAAAGGCGCGCCAAGGCAAGACGGTCGCGCGGCTAAAAGGCGGCGACGCTTTTATCTTCGGCCGCGGCGGCGAAGAAGCGCTCTATCTCGCCGAGAACGGCATCCCTTTCGAGGTGGTGCCGGGTGTCTCGTCGGCTTACGCGGTCCCGGCTTACGCCGGCATTCCCGTCACCCATCGCGGTCTCGCCAGCGATGTCGCCTTCATCACCGGCCACGAGCAGCGCGCCGGCGGCGCGGGCATCGCCTGGGAGATGCTGGCTAAAAGCATGGGCACTTTGGTCTTCTTAATGGGCGTAAAAAACCTGCCCGATATCGTCGGGCAACTGACCGCCAACGGTAAGCCGGGCGCTACGCCGGTGGCCGTCATCCGCTGGGGCACCCTGGCCGACCAGGAGACCCTGACCGGGACGCTTGACGATATAGACGCCAAG
>Ga0334722_10002489_pt1 | contig 20817 bp, 14 predicted proteins | sample C3_bottom_MG_FD_207210 | JGI IMG/M metagenome (GOLD analysis project Ga0334722, IMG submission 207210) | Sediment microbial communities from Yellowstone Lake, YNP, Wyoming, USA - C3_bottom | ecosystem: Environmental > Aquatic > Freshwater > Lake > Sediment | place: USA: Wyoming | collected... | reverse complement strand
TGCCGGCCACCACGGTGTGCGGCAAAGGCCAGAGGGAGACAAAAAGCGGATTCATGATGAAACCGCCGCCAGCGCCCATGAGCACCCCAAAAATCGCAATGGCGAGCGTCAACAGAAATGGCTCGAAGCAGTTGATGCTGGTGCCGGCATTCTCAAGATAGATTAAGGGGAAAGCGATGTGATTTTCAAAAGACACAGCCTCGCTCCGTGAAGTTTTGTCAACTGAGGCCATCACCGAGTACTTGCCAGGGGCCAGCCCCTCGCGGATCTTGATCTCGGCCCGATAGGCGCCGTCCGGGGTGACGACAACATCCGTCCCCAACACCTTATCCGCGCTGCGGAACCTGGCTTTGACCAGCTGCATGGATCTTTTTTTGTTATTCTTGTCGTCCAATGACGGCAGGATGTCTCCCCGTGAACCGATGATGCTGCCCATGAGGGTCGCCTGGTAGCTGTCGATTGTAATCTTGGCGGGCGCCGAATACACAGCATCGGCGCCGACATCCTTCAACAGCTCTGAAAAGCTCCACTTCTTGGTATCGGCTTTGGCCTTGGCCAGTTTGTCTTTTTGGTCCTGGGGCACAAATATTTTATAGTAGGCCGGCATCTCTCCGGTCATATAGAGGATATAAGGCCGTTTGCCTGTCTCCTTGTCAGGGTCGGCGTCGAAACGGGAGGCACTGACCTTCTTCTCGGCCCAGACTTCGATGAACACCGGCTTGCCGGCTGGAGCCTTGCCGGTCACCACGATTGATCCGCCATTCTCCAGAGAGGCTTTGTCAATCTGAATGGTGGGGTTCTGCGCCCCCGACGCTGCTGCCCGTATCTCAGGAACCGACGCAGTTCCTCCCACTGGAGTTGCCTCCTCCGCCTTGGCCACAGAGGCAAGGAGGAGTCCTCCCGCCAGCCACACCGCACACATCACCCCACACCAAGTTCGTTTCATGCCCACCTCCATTTTCTTTTTGTTGTTTCGAACAGCAGGAGCAAGGATCTTGCGCCTGCCGGTGAATTTTTGTCAATCGAAAGGAACGAACAGCGGATATCCGTTTGAAGGTAACTTTTTCATCGACACAACATGAAACACTTCGGCACCTCATGAAAAAAAAATGATACTACATTACTATCGTATTTCAACAAAAATTCCAGCATGTTGTATTAAAAATTATGGCCCAAAGCAAGACCCTTCATCTTTTGCAAAAATACTGGTTTGACCGAGATCCCGGCCGGAACGGTTATTTATTTTCTTGCCTACTGTTCTAAGCGTTTGGTAGCATTAATTCTAGTATATAGTCTGCCTACGATTCATGACAAGTAGTAAAAACCACGAGGATTTCCCAGTGAGCATGCCCCCTGACAGCAAAACAACTCTCCCCAGAAAATACTCGGCGCTGATTTTTTTGGCTCTGGTGGCGGCGGGGCTCGCTGGAAATTATTTCAAGTACGAACTGTTTTTCAATATCGAGTTCATCTTCGGCAGCATCTTTGCCCTGCTTGCCTTGCAGATACTGGGCCTTGGCCCCGGCATCCTGGCCGCCGCACTCATCAGCAGCATGACCTACCTCAGTTGGAACCACCCCTACGCCATCGTTATCATGACCTTCGAGATCATCACGATCGGCTGGCTCACTCGCCGCAAGGGTCTCGGCATGGCCCTCTCCTGCGCCATCTACTGGCTCTGCCTCGGTATGCCGCTGGCCTATCTCTTCTATCATGGAGTCATGCACCTGCCCGTAAACAACACCCTGATCACCATGGTGAAACAGGCCTTGAACGGCATCAGTAACGCCCTGGTGGCGGGGATGATCTTCATGACTCTGTCCATCCTCTCCCGCAGGAGGCGCTTCGCCTTCAGGGAGATCATCTTCCACCTGCTGGCCCTCTTCGTGCTCGGGCCTTCGCTCTTTGTCCTGACGCTTGAATGCAGAACGGATTTCGCCGAAACCAATAACGCCATTCAGGCCTCGCTCACCCATTCCGGTTCGCGCTCCGACTACAACCTTGAACAATGGCTGCAAGGACATCTATCTCACCTATCCCATCTGGCTAAAATGGCGTTAACGAACGTTTCCGACTCCATACAACATGGCATTGAGGAAACCCACGCCGAAAACAAGGATTTCCAGAGGATCGGCCTCCTGGATAAAACCGCCACGGTTGTCGCCATTTCGCCAGTGGTCGATGAAGTCGGCCAGCCCAACCTCGGACGAAACTTCGCCGACCGCCCCTTCATCCCGATTCTCAAGCAGAATCTGAAACCCATGCTGTCAGAAGTTGTCATGGGGCGCATCGACAAACCCCAGCCCGTCGTTTCCGTGCTGGCGCCGGTCGTCCGCAATGGCGTCTATGACGGCTACGTCATTGGCGTCTTGAATTTGGAAGGGCTCAAGAGAGTTATCGAGATCGAAACGGCGGACCAGGGCATGGGTTACATCCTCCTGGACAGGAATGGCAAGGTCATTATCAGCAGCCGCCAAGACCTGAAACCAATGGAGACCTTCACCCGCGAACCGGGCGACCTGCTACCTTTTGCCAATGGGGTAAGCCGATGGGTGCCGCTGGCAAACAAGAACATTTCGACATCTGACCGTTGGCAGAGGTCGTTATATATCGCAGAAACCTCCATCGGCAGCATGTCCGAATGGAAACTGATTCTGGAACAGCCGGTGGCGCCCTTTCAGGCAAAACTCTTCCATCGCTACGCCGACAAATTGGGCGTACTGCTGCTGATCTTGCTCCTGGCGCTGACACTCGCCGAGCTATTCAGCCGTAAGATCATCAAAACACAGGAAAAGCTAAGCATGCTGACCACCGACCTGCCGACCAAGCTCCTCTCCGGTCAGGATATTGCCTGGCCGGAGAGTACCGTCGTGGAGACCGCAAGCCTGCTTGCGAACTTCAAGGACATGGCGCTGGCGCTGTCAGAAAAATTTGACGCAATTAATGAGTTGAATGCAAATCTGGAGAGCCGGGTGCAGGAAAGAACGGCTGAACGGGAACAGTTTTATACATTTTTTCAGACTTCGACCGATATGATGTGTATTGCCGATCCGAATGGGACGTTCAAGAAGACCAACCCCGCTTGGACCGAGCAGCTTGGCTATTCGGAGGAGGAGTTGGTGGCGAGGCCGTTCATCGACTTTGTTCATCCAGACGACAAACAGCCGACCCTTGATGAAATGGCGCGACAGATACACCTAGGGTTTACGCTCAATTTCGAAAACCGCTACCTGTGCAAGGATGGCTCCTACCGTTGGCTCTCCTGGCGGGCAAAGCACAACAAAGATGAAGGCATCACCTATGCCACCGCCCGCGACATCACCGAGCGCAAAGAGGCGGAGGAAGCGTTACTGTCGGCTTCGCTCTATTCACGCAATCTCATAGAGACCAGCCTTGATCCAATGGTCACTATCAACACCGAGGGGAGGATCACTGACGTCAACGCCGCCACCGAGAAGATTACCGGCATTAGCCGGGAAAAGCTCATTGGCAGCGATTTCGCGGAGTACGTCACTGAACCGGAAATGGCGCGCGCCGGGTACCTGAAGGCGTTTGCCCAGGGGAAGATAATTGACTTTCCGCTTGCCGTTCGCCATACCTCCGGTACGATTACCGAGGTGCTCTATAATGCTACCGTCTACAAAAATGAACAAGGCAAAGTTCTCGGTATTTTCGCCGCAGCCCGAGATATCACTCAGCGCAAACAGGCCGAGGAAGCGGTCCACCGCTCGCTGAAAGAAAAGGAAGTGATGCTGAAGGAGATCCACCACCGGGTGAAAAACAATATGCAGGTGGTTTACAGCCTGCTCAACCTCCAGGCCAAGGGCATTGCAGACCCTGCGGTCCGCGCCATGTTCGAGGAGAGCCGCAACCGGGTCAGCTCCATGGCCCTGATTCACGAAAAACTCTACCGCTCGGCGGATCTTGCCTTTGTCGACTTTAAAGAGTACCTGCAAAGCCTGGTTGTCGGCATCGCCGCCACCTACAACCGCCCCGATGTCCTCCTGATTGTGGATATGGAGCCCCTGGCGCTCGATATCAATGTCGGCATCCCCTGCGGCCTGATCGTCAATGAGCTGGTTTCTAACAGTTTGAAACACGCCTTCCCCAAAGGGCGCGGGGGAACGATAACCTTAGGCGTCAGCAAAGACAGTACAGGACAAAATGTCCTGACCACCCGCGACAACGGCATCGGTTTCCCGGCGGAGCTTGACTTCAAAAACACCACCTCGCTCGGCATGCAACTGGTCACGGTGCTGACCGGACAACTGAACGGCGCTATCGAACTGTTACGAGATGCAGGGACGAAATTTACGATAACCTTCCCTGGCGGTTGAACGGAGAAGGTCTTATTTTGTAACGGCTCCTAAACAACCAAAGCATTCACTCTTCAAAGGAACACGACATGGATAAAATCAGAATCTTACTGGTCGAAGATGAAGCCGTGACTGCCATGGATCTCAAGTCCAACTTAATCCAGCTCGACTACGAGGTAGCGGCCATTGTGGCTACCGGCGAGGAGGCCGTGCGTCAGACATTCGAATTGCACCCAGACCTGATTTTGATGGATATCACACTGGCTGGCCCGATGACCGGTGTTCAGACGGCGGAGGTCATTCAACAATCGCACAACATTCCCATCATCTATCTGACGGCCCACACCGATAGTGAAACCCTTGCCCGGGCCAAACTGACCGAACCGTTTGGTTACCTGCCCAAGCCCTGCAACCTCAACACGCTGGTCTCAACTATCGAGATGGCGCTTTACAAAAGCGAGGCGGATAAAGGACGCCGCAAGGCCGAGGCTGAACTGAATCGGTTGTTGACTGAACAAAAAATCGTTCTCGACAACCTCGGGAAAGGGGTTTTGTTTCTTAAAAATCGAAAAGTCTTCTGGTCGAATCCTGCCATGACCAAACTCTTTGGCTATTCGTCTGCCGAAATGGCAGGCAATGATACCGAAATCTTTCACCTCGACCGAGAAAGTTATCTGGAACGTGGCAAGGAAGCCTATGCCGCCCTGACCCGCGGCGAAGCCTACTCTGTGCAAGCTCAGATGAAACGGAAAGATGGATCCTTAATCTGGTGCAGCATGACCGGCCAGGCGGTGAATCCGGACGACCTTGAGCAGGGAGCAATCTGGATACTGGATGACATCACTGAACGCCGACGGATGGAAGAAGCCCTGCGAAACAGCGAAGAAAAGTTTCGCACCGTGGCCAATTTCACCCATGACTGGGAGCTCTGGATTGCGCCTGACGAGCGCATCCTCTATTGCTCGCCCTCATGCGAAAGGATCACGGGCCATCCTTCTACAGCCTTTGAGAACGACCCCTCCCTGCTGCGCCGAATTATCCATCCTGACGACTTGGGCGTTTATGAAAAACACCGTAAAGAATGTAACTGCGTCAAGGAAAGTTTCAGTGAGTTTGAGTTCCGCATCAATCGGGCTGATGGCGCGACCCGCTGGATCGCCCATGTCTGTCGGCCGGTCTTTGATTCAATGGGGCAATTTATCGGCACGAGAGGGAGCAACCGGGACATCACCGAAGGTAAAAGCCTGCAAGCCGAAGTCGCCAAGGCCAGGAACCTTGAAGCCTTAGGCATCCTGGCCGGCGGCATTGCCCACGACTTCAACAATCTCTTTCAGGGGTTGCTCGGCAACATCTCGCTTGCCAAAATGTGCCTTGAAAAATCAAACGAGGCCTTTAAATTTCTGGAAAACGCCGAACAGGTGTACGCCTCGGCCGCCAAGCTCACCGGCCAGCTTGTCGCCTTTTCCACAGGCGGCATGTCAATTCGGACAAATATTCAGCCATCTATGTTCGTTCGGGAAATGATAAGCGCAGACTTACGGGGTTCCGGCCTAATGATCGATTTCGACCTGCCCGACGACCTCGGCCTCATCAATGTCGATCCGGTTCAATTCCGCCAGGTTCTGACCCACACAGTGAAAAATGCCGTCGATGCCATGCCTGCAGACGGTAAACTCAAGATCAGGGCCGCCAATGAAACCCTGGCTGAGGGCGCAGCCAGAGCCAAATCCCTTGCCCCCGGCAACTACCTCCGGATCTCGATCCAAGACAACGGTTCCGGAATCAGCAAGGAGAACCTGCCCAGAATCTTCGACCCCTACTTCTCAACCAAAGAGCGCGGTGCGCAGAAGGGCATGGGACTCGGTCTCTCCCTCTGCTCCACAATCGTCCAAAAACACGGCGGCGCAATCACCGTGGAGTCCGAGATCGGCAAGGGGAGCACATTCGACATCTTCCTCCCTGCCATCGCCAGTATTTCAGACAAACCGATGTCTCCCCCGGAAAAAGGCGGCCACGACCCACGAATTCTGATTATGGACGATGACCAAACCATCGTGCTGGTGGCGACTAGGTTTCTGCAGTCTTCCGGGTTCAGAGTTTCATCGACGCCAGACGGGAAAGCGGCTATTGAGGCCTACCAAAAGGCGATTGCCGCCAATGACCCTTTTGCCTTGGTCATCCTCGATCTCACCATCCCCAACGGCATGGGAGGCAAGGAGACCTTCGACATCCTTAAAGAGATAGATCCCCAGGTGAAGGCCATCGTCTCAAGCGGGTACATCAACGACACGGCCATGACCGACTTTGCCGCCTACGGCTTTGTTGCGGCCTTTGAGAAGCCGTATCGACTTGATGTAATGAAGGAGAGGCTAGACCGGCTGATACAGCCTTGAGCGTATCCGATTATGGCGAGCAAAGGCCATTAATGCAACCACTGTAAAACACATCAATAATAGCTTCCCGCCTTTAACCAACCTGCCAGATTATTTGCTAACTGCTGATTCGGGCCAACCAGAAAACGATTCTGGAAAATTGCATCATCAGCAAAGACTACAAATTGACCGTGGCTAAGCTGACCAGTTACCACCACACTGAATGCTTGGGTTGCATCCCCTGGATCGAGATTTTTATTATTATTCAGGTCCACCCACGCCTGGGGACTGGTCTGGGCAATGCTATTAGCCGGTTGCTCAACATTGAGCGCCCAGGTTCCATATAAGTTGATTTGGGTCAAACCTTTGGTCAATGGATGCGTCGCCAGGTCCGTAACAAAAAAATCGGTTGGTGTCTCAGGCTGAGGGACATTAGTCTGTTCTCTAATTACGCTATTTGAAACCGCGACCCCCAAATTATTGAGCAAGGGAGCCAGTGGCGAAGCAATATGAAGCATGACGCACAGTTGGCCTCCACGATCAATGAATTTTTTAATGACTCCTACCTCAACATCGCTAATCGGTTTAAAGGCCCCCGAGATAATCAAGGTTGAGACCCTGGCCAATGCTTCATCCGAAAAGTCCTGATCTGGGCTGGAAGTTTTGACGTTAAAACCTTGCGAGGTAAAGGTTTCCCCCAGCTTCGACAAATCTAACTCGCCCTTGTTTTCTACCAAAAAACGCTCACCATGCCCCTGATCAAATAATACCACCGGCGGTGGAAGTGGCGCCCGTTTGCACGCGCCAAGCGGCAAAATCGAGACAAGCAGACCCAGAATAAGGAACTTGGGCAAACCCAAAAAAAACTTATCGCAAAACACGAAGAGCGGTTGAGTCTTATTGGGTTGTGCTGTTGTCTTGGACATTTTTAGAATTGAATGTTTCATGACTCCTCCATAATTTTGGTCTAGGTTTGTGATGAATCTCTCATGGTAACCATACAAAAAAGTACTCTGTGATCGCTCACAGTTCCGAGATCGAGTGCTGCTTCTGAAGCTACCCCGTAATCACTTACGCTATCTGAATCCTGTCTTCAACTATTCTGTCTTCGGTATCGGGAAGCTAAGGGTAAATGTGGTGCCATGGCTTGAGGTATTGCTCACTTCTATAGTGCCCTGATGACCTTTCATGATGCCATAGCTGACCGAAAGCCCGAGACCTGTGCCCTCAACCGCAGGTTTGGTTGAAAAAAAAGGCTCAAAGATATAGACGATGTCGGACTCCACGATGCCCTTGCCAGTATCCCGAATATGGAGGAGCACGGCTTGATCGGTATGCTCGGTGGTCAACTGGATCACGCCTCCATGGTCGGGGATGGCCTCCTGGGCGTTATTTAAACAATTCAAAAGAACCTGTTTGATTTGATCGTGAACTCCATAAATCATGGGAAGTTGAGAATCTAATTTTTTCTTGACAACAATTCGTCTTTCACGAAAGCTTTTTTTACAAAAAAGAAGCATGTCATTGATCGCCTGATGCAGATCCATGAGCGCCATGTTGCCGCTGGTTGGTCGGTTAAAGCTTTGCAGGTTGCTAATAAGATCTTTGACCCGCTGGCATTCCTGAATAGCAAGTTGCAGCAACTCGGCATCGTCCTTGTCGAAGGCTGTGGTTTTCTGGATTTCCTTTAGAAAATTGCGAATGCCGATAATAGGGTTGCCAAATTCATGAGCAATGGAAGCGGCTAATTTACCAACGGCGCTCAATTTTTCAGCATGGAGCAATTGTTCATAAGTCTTTTTGAGCTGCAAGGTTCGCTCTTCAACCTTATTTTCCAGAACCGCCTGTTGGCTTAAAATCTCTTGTTCTAAAGTCTTGCGGCTGGTTATGTCCTGCAAGGTCTCCACTGCGCCGATCAACAATCCGGACCGACTCTTGATCGGCGCTGCCGTGAAGAAAAGCCAAGTCCTCTTGCCGTTTAGCTCAAAAGAATCTTCAACCTCATAGGAGTCTTCCAGGAGTTTTGACCGATAGTATTTGTTGGCATAGAACTCCTGAATCTTCTCTTCTTTTGCCTGGTCAAGGATAAGATCGGCCATGGTTGGCCGCTCAAAGGCGTAGAAGGCCTTCCATTGCTCGTTTGTGCCAACTGTATCCTGACTGGAAATTCCGGTTAAGCGCTCAAGTGCCTTGTTCCAGTGCGTAATGCGGTGATTTTGATCTATGACAAAGGTCGGTATTGAATTCCCATGAATGATTTGGGTTAAACGATCTTTGTTTTCCTGGAGACTCTCTTCGGCCTGTTTGCGGTCAGCAATCTCTTTGGCCAACAACACATTGGCTTCACTATGATTGGTTGCCAAACGCAATTGATCTTCAAGACTTTGAATGGCGCACGGGAGTTGATCATCTTTTTTTACATCCCCAGCTTCTTCTAGAACCAAAAGTGACCAGCCATTCTCATCATTAAGGTTTAGCGGGGCAAAACTCAGTGAAAAAATGCGGCCTTTTTGATCTCGGAACGTATTGTCCTGGCGGCAAATTTTGTTCGGTTGACTGAGGCATACCTTATCGGCCAACTCATGACAAAGTGTGCAAACCGAAACGGGGATTTGTTCAAAAAAATTATGGCGGTCGCGAAAAACAATCGATAGGGCATCAACGCAAAAATTAGCCCAAGCCTGATTGGCGAAAAGGATCCCCCCATCGCTTGTGCAACAGATGAATGGCTCGGGGCGCTGTTGGATGATATCTTCAGTGGATAGAATTTTCATTTTTACGGTAAAGATCCTTGGCTTACACCCCCGGACATGAGGCACAAAAAAAGGGTTATCAATATGCTGATAACCCTTTTACCCCTTAATAGGAATTTTTACTACTAATTAATAGCGTTACTTTCGCCCTCTCACGCATGATGCGCCTTTGTGAAATGCCACAATTAACAAACTTATGGTATTTCACAAAGGCTGCAAATAAAATCTACACAGCTAATTTCTCCAGCTGTTGGCTTTTATTTTTTGGGCACAGTAGTTAAGGAACCTTTTCGGCCTTCAGCAGTTAAACTCCCCTCCTTGTCATCCTTCATCCGACCTTTCAATTTGTGGGCAGTATCGTGACAGCCGCCGCATTTTCCCCCGAATTGTGCAACCATGGCGTCACCGTGTGGATTCGCATGACATTTTTGGCAGGTTGGCAATTCACCATGCTTCGGATGGCAGAAGGAACAAGTTTGATTTGTGTGTCTGGTTTTGCTCTGTATCAGGGCATTATAAACCTCAGTATGACAACCGCCACAAACTTCCTTTGGTTCGGTGACACTAAAGGTAATGTTCAGAGGATCATGTGGGTTGGTATGGCAGCGCAGACAATCTTCATCCTTAAGTTTTGCGCGATGGCCTTCCTGGTCATGACATTTGAAACAAGAAGGAATCTTGCCATGCACCTCATGACACGATGCACAGGTGATTGCGGTGTTATGCTTTGAGTTGGCCTTAGTCAAAGCCTGGTAGACCTTGGCATGACTCTCGTTCTTATGGCAGGTGCCACAGTATTCCTTCGGCGTATTTTCCGGGTAGCTAATAACCATAGGCTTGTGTGGACCAGCGTGACAGGTCATGCACACCTTTGGCTCGACTCCGGTCAGATGATAGGGCTTGCCGCCTTCTTGGCTATGGCAACTGAGACAGCTTGGGATAAATCCATGTTTCGTGTGGCAATCAGTGCATGCCATTGAGGAATGCTTGCTGGGGAAATCTTTCAATGCCTTGGGTGGGGCACTGTGGCAGTTAGAGCACAAATCAGGCTTAACCCCTGGCAGATCAAGAGGAGCATGCGCGTTAGAATGGCAGTTGTGACAGACTTTGACATCATCGGTCGTCCCATGCGGAGTACCATGACAATCGCCACACTTTGGTAGCGCATCGGCATATTCAACCTTGCCAGGGGCATAGGTGTGATATGCTTCATGACAGAATGTGCACTCCTTTTGGTGGCGATTTCCGGATGCTTTAAGTTTATTGAAAACGGCAATATGGCACTGAGCGCATTGCTGCATAGTCAGAGGTTGAACTGTTTGATCAAAAATTGCTGGACGAGGCGGAACCTGCTTAATCTTGTCGGTCAAGTCAACTTTGCCGGTTTTGGCATATGCTGTGCTGCCCATGGCGAGTATTGCCGCAGCCAACAGACAAAAGATACCAAAATAAGAACGTAATGCTTGTGCTGTCTTGTTCATTTTTCTCCCTCTTTTTTTATGTTGATAACTATTAAAAATATTCTGTCGGACAAAAAACAATGGCCAACTTATAATCAGCTGGCCATTGTTTTTTGTCCGAGGGGTAACCGATTGTTTTAACGTTAAAACACTAAATCATGTGGATTCTTATGACACTTAAGGCAATCGCTGTTAAATGAATTCAACATGGCGCTATCATGAGGTTGTTTGTGGCAATCATTACAGTTCGGTACCGTGGGATGCTTGGTCTTGTGGCAGAAGGCACAGTTAAATGTCCCGTGTTTGGCCTTGCTCTTGGACAACATCTCAAAGATTTCGGCATGGCAGGCGCCGCAGTATTTTGATTTAATATCATCGGCATACTTGATATTGAGTGGGCTGTGCGGTTTATGACAGCTCAAGCAATCTTCATAGGTAAGGAAATCGGCATGTGGCTTATGGCATTCCAAACATTTTTTGATTTGCTTATGCTTAGTAGGATGACAGAAAGTACAGTTTTTCTCGGCATGCTTACTCGGGAAATTTTTAAATTCCTCGCCTTTTTCCGGATGACAGGTTTTGCAGGCAATGCTGACTGGTGGCACGTCATCGACAGTAATATCCAAAGGAGTATGCGGGTTACGGTGGCACCCCAGACAATTAGGAAGTTTAAAATGGTCCTGAGCGCTGGGCGTGTGACACATCGAACATTGCGGAATAGTCTTTGTCCCCAAAGGGAGATGCTCTAAATGGCAATCCATGCAAGCGATCTCTGATTTGTGTTTACCACCGTTACGTGCGATGTCCGCAGGTTCGCTGTTATGGCACTTAATACAGTCAGTATTATGCAATTCAGTCTGTGCCTGGGTATCCATTAAAATCTTTTCTTCAACGCTTCCCCCCTTTTTATCAGCTGCGACGGGCGCTTTATCAGCTTGAATGTTTGTAACGGCAGAAGGGCTAGGCTGAGTCTGTACACAACCTAAGAGAGAAAATGTGAGACTACTGATAACGAATATCTTGCTAACAATTCCTGAGTAAATGCATTTCCCTGACATTCCTTTCTCCTAAGGCTTTATGCGTGATTGATAACAGCAAATTAAAAAATTAATTTTTTCTAACACACCTTGCTTACTACCGCAAGTGAAAAAGCTAGGCTTTGCCGGCTATTTTTGCTGAACTCGCAAAAAGTCAAACGATGCTAAAAAAATGCTGCGGAATACGGGAGCATGCCGCGCTTTGCGGCAAATTGACGCAACACATAATTGATGCCCAGAAACAAAATACATCTCAGCGCAACAAGTCGTATTTTTTCACCCCATCAAACTCAAGGCTTACCAATAAGTGCTTCGATTTTCGTTATTAGCAATTCGAAATCAATCGGTTTTTGTATGAAGTGCAAGCCTTCATGTCTTATCATGTCATCGGTAATGATGTTGCCGGTGTTGCCGCTAATGAAAAGCACCACGGCCTCGGGATTGTTCTTACGGATGATATCATAGACCTCCTTGCCGTTTCGCATGGGCATGATAACATCAAGGATAGACATATCAATAGTATTTTGCTGATCAAGAAACCGACTGATCGCGATCTTGCCGTTGTTGGCCTGTATGACCTGGTAGCCATGATGTTCAAGTTGAACTTGCAGCGCCTTACGGATCAGTTCATCGTCGTCGGCCAAAAGGATAGTTTTACGACGTCTGTTTTTTCCTGTCTCCGTGGGAGTGGATAAAGTGGCCACTTCACGGGTCGGCGCCGCCTGAACGATGGAGGGAAAATCTTGCGCTTCAAATTCCGGCGCGCCCGCGAAGGCAAACGGCAGGCCAGTTGTTTTAATAAAAATCGAAAATGTTGTACCCTGATGGACGACGCTTTCAACATTCATGTAGGCCTTATGCTGCTTAACAATGTTGAATATGATCGACAAACCCAGACCGGTGCCCTTTGACGAACTCTTGGTCGTGAAAAATGGTTCACAGATTTTTTTGATGTTTTCATGTTTGATGCCATGGCCATTGTCGCTGACGGTGAGGACCATGTATTTGTCGGCCGGGATGAGCTCCAGGTTGCCGGCGATGTCATGATCAAGCGCCAGGTATTTGGTGGTGATGGTAATATTTCCACCGTTTTGCATGGCATCACGGGCATTAGTGCAGAGATTGATCAAGATCTGTTCGAGTTGGTGAGGGTCAGCGGCAATTTCATAATCGTCATTCGTCAGATCAAAGGTGTAATAAAAGCTTTCGTCAACCAGACTTTTCAGGATATCAGAGATGTTGGAGATGATTTTTTTCAAGCTGGTCTTCTGGGACTCGATGATTTGTTTTTTACCAAAAGATAAAAGGTTAGATGTGAGATTTTTGCCAAGTTTTGTGGCAATTTTAATGTATTTTATATAGTCGGTGGCCGTACTGTTGGTATCTTTGATTTCTTCATTTAAGAGATGGGCAAACGTATTGATTGAGCCTAACACGTTGTTGAAATCATGGGCAATTCCGCCAGCGAACTGCCCCATGCACTCTAATTGTTTAGAGTGAAGAAGGCGTTCTTCCAATTTTTTCTGCTCGGTGACATCAATGCTGCTACCGCGGCGCCCAAGATACTCGCCATCAACATAAATTGGCGTGACAGTATGGGTAAACCATCGAATTTCACCATCTTTTTTGACAATCCGTGCTGGGGCGCTGGAAAATGTATGACTACTGTTGCTGTTTATTTGGTGAAGGAAAGCACTTTGGTCGTCAGGGTGAATCATCGTTTCCAATAATTGCGGGTTAGTGATGAATTCTTCCCGGCTATACCCGGTCAGGTCTTGGCAGGAGGGAGAGATGAAGACGAGCGTATTGTCTTGACCGAGCCAATACTCGAAGTTGTATGCAAATTCAGAAACAATCCTGAATTTTTTTTCACTCTCGATAATGGTTGTGCGGTACCGTTTGAAAGCGTTGGAGAACTTTGAGATAGCAACGCAGCCAAGCAACCAGATCAGCAGATGGGTTATTATTGTGGTTCTTTCACTTTGGACGGCGGTTTCGTAGTAGGGCAGCATGGGGACGGCCACACTCATCCCGCCCCGGACATTGCCGATCGTGAAGTCATGACTGTGGCATTTGATGCAACCACGGTCAACAATGTACGGGGTTAAAAGGCGAAGGTAGGGTGCATTATTGATACTGGTGACGGTGCTGGCCTCTTCAATTTTGCCGGCCTCAAGGTCGCGAAGGCTTATTGATTCCCATTCATCGGGTTGGTCATACGGGTCGGCTGTATTTTGGTAGTCCAGACTGACAGTACGGCTGATGGCGGCGAGGTTTGGCGCCTGATTGTGCAGGACTTCGTAGGCCTGTCTGGTTACTTGGGCCGGATCGATGATGGCAAAGGACACCTCTTTTTCATTACCATCGATATCGTAGAGATAATGCGGGTTGTCCTTGTTTTTCTCGGTAATCTTGGTATATATTCCGCCATGCATGGTACTCCATTTTCGATAGGCAATATTGTGCCGGAAAATGGTGCGAGCCTCGATCTTTGCCTTAGCGATGGTGTCTTGCTGGTTTTGATAAAGATTCGAGGCGACAGAAGCGCTGATGAGAGTGCTCCACAGAACGAGAAGGCTTATCAGATAATTGCTGGCCAGAAATTTTCGAATGGCGAAGGATACGCTCATAAGGTAAAAAGGTTGGTTGGCTGGGCAGGTGGAGGAAAGTACCGTTCTCGTCTGCAGGATGAAATTACGCAGGGTTTCGGATATCATCCCAAAACGCTAACTAATTTAATAAGCATTAAATCGGTACAATGGAAGCTACAGCTTGTCAAGGGTAATAAAAATGCCAGCGTTTGGCACTCTTTAACTATATGTGATTTGTTGTGATATGGCACGATGTTTACGCATTAGCGTGAAGATGATTGAGTACAGGAGGAGTCTATGAAGTTTGTCTTGAGAGGATTGATGAGTGGCTTATTTTTGACCTTGATGATGGCATCCTTGGTGATCGTTCCGATGGCTTTGGCCGATGAAGAAGAGGCCATCCGCGGCACTGTGGCAGAAACCATGAACAGTGGCGGCTACACCTATGTACTACTCGACCGCAAAGGTGAAAAAGAGTGGTTTGCGGTGCCGGAATCATTAGTAAAAGTTGGTGATGAAATTCAGCTTATGCCAGGGGTGCAAATGGGTTCATACACTAGCCAGACTTTGAAACGTACCTTTGATAAAATCACCTTTTCCGGTGGCATCAGTGGGATGTTAAAACGCATGGTGACCACTGCCGAAGATAAGATTGAGGCCCAGGATTCTGTCAAAGTTGCCAAAGCGGAAGGGCCGAACGCCTATACCGTTGCCGAGATTTTCGAGAAAAAAGATTCGCTTAACGGCAAGAAGGTTGTGGTGCGAGGGAAAGTGGTTAAGTCCTCTCAATATGAGGGCCTGCAGTGGTTACGCATTATCGATGGTTCTGGCAGCAGCAAACGTGGTGACCACAAGCTGGTGGTGACAACAGCCCAAAATGCAGAAAAAAATGACATCGTCACTGCAACCGGGACAGTTACGACAGGTAAGGCCTTCGGCGCCTTGACCTATGAGGTTATTCTCGAGGAAGCCCAGTTAGCAAAACAGACCAAATGAAACTCTTAGTCTCGTTGCTCGGTTTAGTCCTGGTGCTGGAAGGTTTGCCGTATGCCACTTTTCCAGTGCCAATGCAACAGTGGCTGAAACAGATGGTCGTCATGCCGCCGAGACTCCTGCGGATTTTTGGTTTTTTGGCCATAGGAGCCGGATTTTGCTTGTGTTACCTTGCTCAAAAAACGGCAATACTGGGATGAATACTCCCTTCCTGCATGATTGAGCCGATCTATCAAATATCTTCTTATGATTACCAATTGCCGGAGTCACAGATCGCTCAGGAACCGACGGTTCGGCGTGATGGCTCCAGATTCTTGGTGGTGCATAATGAGACCCCTGCAATTGAGGATTGCCGGTTCGCAGATTTGCCAAGCTTGATCCGGCCTGGAGACGTCCTGGTAATCAATGATACCAGGGTGTTCCCCGCACGCCTTTTGGGAAGAAAGGAGACCGGCGGTCAGGTAGAATTATTGCTGCTCCACTATCCTGATACAGAGAGATCTTCCTCTACAACGCAGACCTCACATGGCCGGGCCGAGGTCAGGGGATTGGTGAAAAGTTCTAAGCGGCCAAAGCCTGGCAGTCGATTGTTGTTCGGTCCAGACCTGGAGGCTGAAGTTCTTGCCATTCAGGACAATGGAGAGGTTCTCGTCCTCTTGTGCTGGAGAGGTGAACTGGATCAGGTTCTCAATACTTGCGGCATCTTACCGCTTCCGCCATATATTCATCGCTCATCTGGCGAGGCGCGGGATGACAGGCAACGCTACCAGACGATCTATGCCAGCGAAACTGGCGCGATTGCAGCTCCTACTGCCGGTCTGCATTTCAGCGACGAGCTGTTCCATCAGATCAAAGAGAAAGGCGGGAAGTTTGCGCCGGTGACACTGCACGTTGGGTATGGCACCTTCGCGCCAGTGCGTGTTGACGATATTCGGGATCATTCAATTCATGCCGAGTACGTCACAGTATCCGAGTCCACGGTAAAGACCATTCGTGAGGCAAGAGCCACCGGCGGCAAGGTTTGGGCAGTGGGTACGACATCGGCCCGAGCTTTAGAGTTTGCGGCGGCATCAGGCGAACTGCAAGCAGTGTCCGATTGGTGTCGGCTCTACATCTATCCCGGGTATGAATTTCGGGTGGTAGACAATCTGATTACCAACTTTCATTTGCCAAAGTCGTCGCTGCTCTTTATGGTAAGCGCCTTTGCCGGCTTCAACCTGGTGAAAAAAGCCTATCAACGGGCTCTTGCCTTGGACTACCGCTTTTATAGCTACGGAGACGCGATGGTTTTGTTCCGGAAATAAAAAAAAAGAGACCGCACTAAGGTCTCTTTTTTTTAGGGCAGGGTTATAAACTTACGCGTTGCAGCACGCTCCCTGTCCACAGGAGGGTTTGCTTTCTGTCTTACTGACGGTTTCTGAACCACTTTTGGTTGAACACGACTCACTGCAAGTCTTTGCCGGGCAGGATTCGGTTTTAGCGCAAGACTTGGCAGCGCTGTAACCATCGGCATACCAGCCACCACCCTTCAGATGAAAAGAACTCATCGATATCAATTTTCGTAAAGTGCCTGCGCAGGATTGACATGTCGTTAGCGGTTCATCGGCCAAGCTTTGCCAGGCTTCAGTCACTTGTTGGCATTTGTCGCATTGGTATTCGTAAATAGGCATTTCTGTAACTCCTTAACACGTTGTTACTTGGGGGGTGACCGTGGAAATTTCCAAGACATCATTAATGGCATCTCAACCCATCAGCCCCTGCTTTGTTGCGGGGCATCCTGAGCGAGTTGCATATATTTTGCCTTTAGGGAACTCGTCAGCTCGCTTATTGGCTTAAATCACTTGGGGCTTCGTGCGAGTTCATCTACCGAGAATGAAGCCTTGCACCCTGATCTCTGACTCCTTAGCTTTCATCAAACTTAATTGTCGAAGCTCAGTCTGTCAATGCCATTATTGATTTAGTATATTGAAAAAAAACGGCAGAGCTGGTTTAATATTAGTAATTCTGTCGGGAGGGGCAGTGATCCTTGCCGTTTTGGGCGAGTGTGCTACTACAGCCCCACTTTTCAGCGCCATTATTCTTAACTGGCTAATTCAGCGCCTGTTCAACAGACCGGAATTTTGATCTCGGCATTCAACCTCTCATCTCTCTCCGGTTTGCGGTGCAAGCAAACGACATAGCCGTTAATCCCAACCTCCATCCGCTGTACAAAATTCAACTAAGAGAAATCACCGGATCAATTACGATTCGGTGGTAAAGGAGTAAGGAGTGCAGCAAATATTGACTCTTCAGGCCAAAGAAGGCATGGTTTTGGCCAAAGACGTGGTGACTGCCGAGAACCGTGTCTTGTGCGGCAAGGGCACAATCCTGACCTCTACGTTGGTCGAGCGGTTTCATAAAATGGATATTGTTCAACTTACGGTTGAAGGTCATCCGATCAGCTCCCCAGGAGAAAAAACTCTGCAAGAGGAGTTACAAGACATTGAAGCCCGTTTTTCTGAGGTAAACAAAGTCCCACCCTTGGCCTATCTCAAAAAGCGGATTATGAAAAAACTGGTTGAATCGCGAGGGCAATAATGGAAGATGCCAAACGTCAGGAGTTTCGAGCCGCCCTGCACCAGACCAAAAATCTACCGACCTTGCCAGGTATCGTCGCTAAACTCACTAAAATGGCCGACGACCCGGACACCACCACCGAGCAGATGGGGAAAGTTATCAGCCAGGACTATATTCTGGCGGCTAAACTGCTCAAATTGGTCAATTCCGCTTTTTACGGCTTCCCCCAACGGATCAGCTCAATCAGCAGCGCCATAATTTTATTGGGCTTCAACGTCGTCAAAAGCCTGATCATCAGTGCCTCTATCTTTGAGGTTATGGAGGATCAGGATGTTGAACTGTGGCAGCATTCGCTCGGTTGCGCCGTGGTTTGCAACGTCATCGCCAGCCGCCTCGGGGTAAAGGATCCTGAAGAGGTCAGCACCGCCGGTCTGATCCATGATATCGGCAAAGTTGCGATTAAGATGGAATTGCCCAACGAATACGAGATGATTAACCGGCTGGTGCGCGAGCGGAAGATGTCCATGCGGGCCGCCGAGATGGAGGTTCTTGGCCTCGATCATGCCGAAGCTGGCGGCTGGCTAGCCAAGGGCTGGAACCTACCCAAAAAACTGATTGAGCCTGTTTCATGTCACCATGACCCGCGTCAGGCCTCGGCGGAACAGTTGAATAGTTCAATCATCCATTTTAGTGACATTATGATCCGCGGGCTTGGCTACGGTCATGCTTCTGACAATAAGGTGCCGATGTTAAGCAAGCGAGCTTGGGATCTGCTGAATTTCAGCCCTGCCGACATTGATGAAATTCTTGACCAGGTTGAAGAGAAGCTCTGGGATGTAAAGGGCTTCAGCTTAGAAATTAAAGCTGAAGATAGCACCCAGACGGCAGGATAGCCATGGCGCGTATTCTGATGGCGGGAAACCATATTCTGGATAGACCGGAAAGCCGGATATCTCTTGAGGCCAAGGGCTATCAACTTATCAATTGCACCAATATCAAAACAGCGGTAGGACTGTTTCTGGAGGATCCGCCTGATCTGCTGGTTGTTGAAAAAGGCTTTGCCGGCACCGGCGACCTGGACTTGATTCGAGTGGCGAATGGTTGCCTGCAGAAAACGAACATTCCCATACTGATGGTCCTTTCCCGTGAAGAGATGTGCGGAGGCCTTGACTGGCGGACCCTGCCGGTGGACGACCTCATCGAAAGACCGGTGGCGCCAGAGGAGCTGCTGATTCGCATACAGCTCGCCGAGGCCCGCATGAACCGCGTTTTTGACAATAATCCATTAAGCAAACTACCTGGCAACACCTCTATCCTCAAGGCCATCCAAAACGCCTTGACGAGTCCCGAACCGATGGCGGTTTGTTATGTTGACATCGATAATTTTAAGCCATACAACGATCACTATGGCTTTTCGCAGGGAGATGAGGTAATTTTGATGGTTGCCCGGGTAATTGTCAATGTTATTGACCAAACTGCACGCCAGCACAGCTTTATCGGTCATATTGGCGGGGATGATTACGTTTTCATTATCCCCGAGGAGAAGATCGTTGAAATTTGCGACAAGATCCTGGCCAATTTCGAGACGGTTCGTAATCTGTTTATTGAGCCGGACGACGTCAGTCGGGGTGGCTTTGTTGAAAAAGACCGGCAGGGGCGGGAAACCAGGTTTGGATTGTTAAGCATTTCCATCGCCGTCGTCCCCACCGGCCATGGAAAATTTCAGCACTCCGGTCAGGTAGCCGCCGTGGCGTCGCAGATGAAGCACAAGGTCAAGGCACTCGATGGCAATAATTACTTGATTGATCTGCGGGAAGGTTATTCGCCGGATTGAATATGGACTAACTTTTTAGGAATTTATACCTATAATATTTACCGTTACTTTTTAACCATTGTAACTACCCAGTCAAAACAAAAGAAGGATTCCCACAAGTCGTAACTATTAAGCAGCGCCGCAGATGCGCGAAATAGGCCTTCGAGCTATAGCAGCGCTATGCGAGTAGGCCTATGACAAAGCAGATGTGGTGCTGCTTAATAGTTACTAACCCTTTATCCTTTTACACCTCTCCCTTTCCATGATCGGTATCTTTGATTCAGGTGTCGGCGGCATGACCGTTGCCCACGCCGTTGAAAAAGCCTTGCCTGGCTTTGATTTGGTCTATTTCGGCGACTTGGCCCGCACCCCTTACGGCTCGAAGAGTCCGGAGACCATCCGGCGCTATGCCCAGCAAAACATCGATTTTTTGATTGGCAAGGGTGCTCAACTGATTATTATTGCATGCAATTCTGCCGCCTCGGTGACAACCGAGGAGATGCTTGCTCAATTTGAATTGCCGATCTTTGACGTCATTAATCCGGCGGTGGCGAGAGTTGTCGAGATAGTCGGCAACTCCGATAAAAAGATGAAGGTCGGGGTCATCGGCACTCGGGCGACAGTGAAGAGTGGTATTTATACACGCAAAATTGAAGCCGCCGCCCCTAATTGCCGGGTGATCGCACAAGAGTGCCCGCTCCTTGTCCCCTTGGTGGAGGAGGGCTGGCTTGATAAACGAGAGACCAAAATGATTGTGCGGCGCTATCTCCATCCCTTGCGCACCCTTCAAATTGATGCTCTGGTTTTGGGCTGTACCCACTATCCTTTGCTGAAAAAATTGATCCAACCACGGATCGGCAATCGGGTCAGAATCATCGATTCTTCAGAGGAAGTCTCTTCTTGTTTGAAGGACTACTTGGCTTGCC
>Ga0334722_10002488_pt1 | contig 20835 bp, 20 predicted proteins | sample C3_bottom_MG_FD_207210 | JGI IMG/M metagenome (GOLD analysis project Ga0334722, IMG submission 207210) | Sediment microbial communities from Yellowstone Lake, YNP, Wyoming, USA - C3_bottom | ecosystem: Environmental > Aquatic > Freshwater > Lake > Sediment | place: USA: Wyoming | collected... | reverse complement strand
TTTTACAAGGAAGAATTTTTTCATCAATATGACTGTCGCTCTGTCGCTCTGTCGCACTGTCGCACAAATGTCGGTCGCTCGGTCGCACTATTTTTGCTGCTCTGCTGCTCTATTTTCGTTTACCCCTCTGCAGGTCGGGTTTTATATCAGTTCTTCGGTGTTGCCCTTCCTGAGGAGTTTTATTTCAGGGGATTCCTCCAGGATGAACTCGGAAATAACCTGAGGGCTGTTATATTCGTCAGTATCCTCTTCTCATTCATGCATCTGCCAAGACTCATCTTTTATTCTGATCTGCTATCTATAATGACCTTCTTCCCATCACTGATTATGGGATATCTGTATCTCAAGACAGGTAACATCCTTGCCTCTACAGTCTTTCATTTCCTTGCCAACACAGCCTTTTATTTGTTAGGCTATAGGCTATAGGAGGATATATGCTTGATGCCCGCTTCGTCAGGGAGAATATAGAGATAATAAGGAAGGCCCTCAAAGACAGGGGGTATGATATTGACCTTTCGGATTTTATTTCCCTCGAGGAGGAGAGGCTGAGGCTTCTGAGGGAATCAGAGGAATTGAGAAACAGAAGGAATGTTGTATCTGAAGAGATAGGAAGATTGAAGAGACAGGGTCAGAAGGCTGAAGACCTGATTGCCGAGATGAGGGGCGTTTCTGACAGGATTAAGGATATCGAGGATATATTAAGGAATATCGAGGAGAAGACAGGTCTTTATCTCCTGAACATTCCCAACCTACCTCACAGTTCTGTCCCTGTTGGAAAGGATGAAACAGAGAATGTTGAGGTCAGGAGGTGGGGTGAACCAGGGGTCTTTGATTTCGAACCACTGAACCACTGGGATATTGCAGAGACGCTTGACATCATTGATTTTGACAGGGGCGCAAAGATAGCAGGGGCGAGATTTTCACTTATGAAGGGTGCAGGTGCAAGGCTCGAGAGGGCATTAATGAACTTCATGCTCGACCTTAATACATCAAAGGGGTATAAGGAGGTGTTCCCACCTATCCTTGTCAATAAGGAGAGTATGACAGGGACAGGACAGCTACCAAAGTTTTCAGAGGAACTCTTCAGGACTGTGGACCCTGAGCTTTATCTCATACCCACAGCAGAGGTCCCTGTAACTAACATCCACAGGGATGAGATATTGAAGGAATCCGATCTGCCGATCTATTACACTGCCTATACACCATGCTTCAGACGGGAGGCAGGCTCCTATGGAAAGGATGTGAGAGGTCTTATAAGGCAGCACCAGTTTAACAAGGTGGAACTCGTAAAATTCGTAAGACCCGAGGACTCTTATAATGAACTCGAAGCCCTTACAAGGGACGCAGAGGAGATACTCCAGAGACTCGGTCTTCCTTACAGGGTGGTCGTCCTCTGCACAGGCGATCTCGGATTCTCTGCAGCCAAGACCTATGATATAGAGGTATGGTTGCCAGGTCAGAAGAGGTACAGAGAGATATCATCGTGCTCTAATTTCGAGGACTTCCAGGCAAGGAGGGCCAATATAAGGTTCAGACGGGAAGGGAAGAAGGGGACGGAATTCGTACATACCCTGAATGGCTCAGGCCTGGCGATTGGCCGTACCGTGGTCGCAATCCTCGAAAATTATCAGCAGAGGGATGGAACGGTCCTCATCCCTGAAGCATTGAGACCTTATATGGGTATGGATATGATAAAGTGAGTTAGAGATTAGTGAATTAGAATCTAAATCACTAAATCACTAATTCACTAATTCCGGTTACTTCTTCTGCTGTAACTCAAAGGCCTTTCGGGATTTTTCAGCAGCCTCGGCAGCCTTTCTTGCAGCCTCTTTGGCCTCCTCAGCAGCCCTTTTAGCCTCCTCAGCAGCCTTCTTTGTCTCATCTGTCGAAGGTTTTGTCTCTTCAGGACTTGCCTTTATCTCTTCTGTCGGCATTTCCTTTACTGCAATCTTTTTGGGCTTGTAGGTTATATTTGTTGCATAGACTGTCTCATCTACGACCTTCTGGCTGCTTACAGGCAACTTGAAGATCCTGTTCAGTTGATAGTCACCTATCCACATAAAGCCATCTACCCATACGATCGAGACAGGCCTTACGATCTGTTTTGGCAGTTCCATCTCTTCTGTGACCCTTGCACTCTTTATATCGAGCTTCACAAGCCTTGGTACGTAACATGTCTTTGTAACATTCTTGCACTCGTCAAGGCCGAGTATCCATATATTCTCACAATCCCAGGTCAGATCCGTAGGCACCTTTATCGGTGAAATATATTCAGCAAGGACGGTCCCATCTTCTGTAGAGACCCTGTATATCCTTGATTCAGAAGAATCACTCACCCAGAGGTCCTTTCCGTCAAAGGCTATGCCGCTCGGTGTCTCACCTGGAGATGGGAATCTTTTTACGACATTGTGAAATGCATCAAGCTTCAATATCTCTTTGTTGCCCTCATCTGCTACCCAGAGAAAGCCCTTACCGCAGCATTCACCCTCCCAGGCGAGCCCGCATATCTTCAATTCCTTTGAAGTCCCCCTGACGGGCTCAGGGTCTCTTGCAAATCTATAAAACCCTTCTGAATTGAATTTCGAAGTCTCACTTATGTAAGGACCTGTCTCGATCGAATTGATATCTATGATCAACCTTCCATCGCCAATAACGAGGTCTCTCCCATTCCAGGTCATCCCATTAGGTCCGTAACCTGAATAGTCATTTGACTGAAACATGGGGCTTTTAAACTGTTGTGCACACCCCGTTATGACCATCAGGGCCAATAAGATTGATAGAACCCTTAATATAAGACCTTTTGAAATCCTCATCCTGATTCTCCTTTCTACCTGAAAAAATAAGTTGCAATGTGCCTTTCGCACTATTTAAACTTTAGTGAAAAATTCCTTATTTGTCAAGCAGAAATTGTATGTCATGCAAGGAGGATATCCCTTTCGTTGGATTCCTCCTCTTCAAAGAGGGGGAACCAATCACCCTTCTTATTCATCAAGAATAAGGCCTCATGCTTGCACTTCTTGCATCTCCTCACCTCTGCGGCCTGAATCCCGTTGTCAATCGCCTCATCTGTGACACCCTTATGGGTGAGTGTCTCAAAGTTATGTATATGTCTTCTCATAAAGACCTCCTAATAATGATCTCCCGGGCCATGGATCTTCCTTATCATATCTGTCTCAAAGACCTCCTCAGGCTCGATCTCTCTATCTATATAACCAAGCCTCCTCATCGCCTTTACAAAATCCATTGTAGCCTGAATATAATCTTCCGTCAACTGGGCACAGTATCGGGGGGAGAGCCTGAGGGTATCGAGGACAAATTCCCTGTCAACGATGCCAACGAACCCTGATATAATCTCAGATACCTCCTCGGGTCTTTCTCTCAGCAGACCTGTGGCATCTTCATGTATCCGAAGGAATGTCTCTATAATATCTCTCTCCTCTTTCAATAGCCTCTCGGAGACGACTATACCATAACTTGGATTATAAGGCCAGAGCATCGAGGGAGGGCAGAGGGTCTTTCCATTTCCATATCTAATGATAGCGACTGCAAGGGCTGGCGTGCCTGCTACAGCTGTTATATCACCCCTCACAAAGGCCTCTAAAACCTCATCAGCCCATCTGAAGTTCACGACCCTGATCCTGTCTTTGAGGTCGAATCTATCGAGGAGTTCTGATAATATCACGTCATGAATCGAACCCCTTCCAGGCACACCTATCTCTTTACCCGAGAACTGCCTCAGTAGAGTTCCCAAGTCTGCGGATTCCCGACTCGATATGGCATCTTTATGAGAGGCCAGAACAGTGCCTTCGATATGACCTCCAGCAACACACTTTACCTTGATACCCCTGTCAATACCTATAATCACAGGTGGCAGGCCCACATAGGCAATATCAAGATTGCCCTGTCTGAAGGCCTCAATGATAGAAGGGCCTGTGCCAAAGAGTTGCCAATGGACGCCATGACCTGAGATGTCCTCGATCCTTCTTTGTGCCATAATGACAATAGCAGTATGATAAAGGGTCGAGAGATGCCCTATCCTCAGGACCTTTCTATTCTTTGCAATTTCTGTAGTTGAAATCATCAGGTTTTTTATAGTATTATCAATTTAGCCGAAGTGGTGGAACCTGGTAGACACGCACGTTTGAGGGGCGTGTGGGGTAACCCGTGCGGGTTCAAATCCCGCCTTCGGCACCATCTCTATCCAGGAGGCCAGTGCATTCTGCGACCACCAAGGAGATGTATATGGATATGATAAACAGTCTGGCCGCTCTCAGGATTGCAATTCGCAACGAGCCTGTAACCCCTTTCTGCAATCCCCTTATCCTTTGCTAACTTATTAGCTATCCTGAAAAGGTGACCTATAAGTCCTGAGTCATCTTCTGGAATATCGAGGAGTGTGGAGATATGTTTTTTCGGTATGATCAGTGTATGCACAGGTGCCTGAGGATTGATATCCTCAAAGGCAAGGGATATCTCATCTTCATAGACTATCCTTGATGGTATCTTCTTCTGGACTATCTTGCAGAAGATGCAATCACTCATAAAGCCCCCTTATTCGATCTTTCTGAAGAAACAGGACCTGTTGCCTGTGTGACAGGCTATTCCGCCATGCTGTATAACCTTAATCAAGAGGGTATCAGCATCGCAGTCATAATAAATCTCCCTGACCTCCTGGAGATTGCCTGATGTCTCCCCCTTTTTCCAGTATTTCTGCCTCGATCTTGACCAGAAATGTGTAAATCCTGTATCGAGTGTCATCTTAAGGGATGTCTCATTCATATAGGCCATCATAAGGACATCTCCATTTTCTGCATCCTGAATGATTGCAGGTATCAGGCCTTTGTCATCATACTTGAGTTCTGGTATCATATTATCTCCTTAATTTGAGCTTGTGAAATATTTTAACATATTGAATGGATTGCAATATGCTTGAGCTTGTGCTTGCAACGAGGAATAAGAAAAAGGTAGAGGAGATGGAGAGACTTCTCGAAGGGATGCCTGTTCGTCTTTACAGTCTGGATGATTTCCCTGAATGCCCTGAGGTCATTGAGGACGAAGAGACCTTCAGGGGCAATGCCATTAAAAAGGCAATCGCTGTCTCGACATTTACAGGTAAGGCTGCTGTCTCAGATGATTCAGGTCTTGAGGTATATGCCCTTAATGGAGCTCCAGGGGTATATTCTGCCCGTTATGCTGGAGAGGATGCGGATGACAGGAGGAATTTAGAGAAACTCCTTCTCGAGATGAAGGGAGTAAAGGACAGGAGGGCAAGATTTGCCTGTTTTATTGCCCTTGCCTTCCCTGACGGCAAGGTCGAGGTCTTTGATGGTTATGTTGAGGGCACAATAGGAGAGCGTCCGAGGGGAGAAAAGGGGTTCGGGTATGACCCTCTCTTTTATCCTGAAGGCCATGACAGGACATTCGCGGAGATGGAGCCTGAAGAGAAGGATAATCTCAGCCACAGGGGTAAGGCCCTGAAAAAATTAAGAGACTTTATATCTGATAGGGTTTATAAGAAAAATTAATCTTCAAATTTTAATTTCTTTCTTGCAAAATCTCCTGCTCTTGACATAAATTATCTCTCGGTTTGGGAAGACCGTTTAAATTAATAATCCTTCCAAGATTATGAGGGTCGGGAGATTCATGTGTGTCACCCTTATGGGTGCCGGAAGCACTGTCACCCTTCAGCAGGCTCAGGGTGACATGTTACTGTCATGGTGAGCCTGTCATGGTGAGCTTGTCGAACCATGAAATAAATTTTTGGAGGAAGTATGAGACTCGTTTTACTTGGTGCACCAGGAGCGGGGAAGGGGACTCAGGCTAAGAAACTCATCGAGAAATATGGCATCCCTCAAATATCAACAGGTGATCTACTCAGGGCTGCAGTATCCGCAGGGACTCAACTCGGTAAAGAGGCAAAATCCTATATGGACAGGGGAGAGCTTGTCCCTGACAGGGTTGTCCTCGGTATGGTAGAGGAGAGGCTTAAGCAGGATGACTGCAAGAAGGGTTACATCCTTGACGGATTTCCGAGAAATGTTGCCCAGGCAGAGGCCCTTGATAAGATGCTCAATGACCTGGGCATGTCGCTGGATGCCGCCTTGAGCGTTGATGTCCCTTTTGATGACCTCATGAAAAGGCTTACAGGCAGGAGGACATGTAAGGCCTGTGGTCAGATGTATAATATCTATTTCAACCCACCAAAGAAGGAAGGCGTCTGTGACAAATGCGGTGGAGAGCTATTCCAGAGGGATGACGATAAGGAAGAGACGATCAAGAAGAGACTCGAGGTATATAATTCACAGACATCTCCATTAATAGATTATTACAGCAAAAAGGGTATCCTCAAGTCAGTTAATGGAACGGGGAGCATTGACGAGATATTCGCTAATATCTGCAAGGTCTTAGGTATCTAAGGAAAAATCTTTAATCAGGAGGTATTCATGGAAAATATCGGTCATGGAGGAAAAGAGATAGTAGAAAGGGTAATGCCGAAGGATGCAGCCATCAAGAGACTCAGAGAATTGAGGGCTGCAAAGGCAAAGGAGATCGATGTTCGTTTACAGATTGCTACAGAGGTTATCGACATTGCTTATGGATTCTTTACACCCCTTGAAGGTTTTATGACAAAGGCTGATGTAGAGGCGGTCTGCAAGAATATGACACTCGCCGATGGGAAGACGGTATGGAGCATTCCGATTGTCTTTGACATCTCAGATGAGGAGTTAAAGGCAAAGGGGATAGAAAAGAATGATACAATAATCCTCACTTACACAGGGAATCCCCTCGCCATCTTCGATATAACAGACATATTTACCTTTGATAAGAAAGAGATGGCAATGGCTGTATATGGCACTACTGAGGAGAAGCACCCTGGAGTAAAGAGGACTTATAATTATAAGGATAAGTTCCTTGGCGGGAAGATAACCCTGTTGAATCCTCCGAAGATTAACGAGCCCTTTACAAAATTCTGGCTTACACCCTTACAGATGAGGGAGAGATTCAAGGAAAAGGGATGGGTCAGGATAGTCAATCATCAGACAAGGAACGTTCCCCATACAGGACATGAGTGGTTATGCAAGGGAGCGTGGTTGCAGGCCTATGGAGAACTGCCGATAGAGAAGCCACTGGTTGGAGTGCTGGTCAATGCCATTATCGGTGAGAAGAGGGAGGGTGACTACATCGATGAAGCGATTATCCTTACCCACGACAGGCTCAGGACAGCAGGATATTTTGGAGAGCATAACCACATGACCTCATGCACACTCTGGGATATGAGATACGCAGGTCCTAAGGAGGCGATATTCCATGCAGCCTTAAGGACTAATCTTGGCTGTACCCACCATATGTTCGGCAGAGACCATGCAGGAGTTGGTAGTTATTATGGTCCTTACGATGCACATCACCTTCTGGAGTCTGTCAAGGATAAGTTGAGGATCACGCCGACATATTCGATGAACTGGCTCTATTGTCCCCACTGCGGAGAGATTACGAACGAGGGTCTCTGCGATCACAAGAAGGAATGGCAGAAGTTCAGTGGTACCGTTGTGAGGAGCATAATCATAGATGGCGTGAAACCACCGAGATTGATATATCGTCCTGAGGTCTTTGACGTAATCATGGAGACTGCCGAGAAATATGGTTTTGGCTCGGCCTTTGTTACGAAGGAATACCTTGAAAAAAGAACCCCTGTATTCACGATAGAACCATTAGAATAGGAGGAAGAGATGGCAGAAGAGACTTATCCAATAAATATATGGATTAATGAGGAGAGGCTGGAAAAGCTTCAGAAGGCAGGCCTGGCAGGGATGGCGAAGGAGATGCTCGCAGGTCTTAAGGTCTTGCAGGTACCTACTAATGCAGAGCAGAGGGATGCAATCCTGAAGCTATTCCCCATGGCAAAGTATGATAGTGCAACAACAAAGAGCATCGAACTCCTTCCGAGGGCGGTAAAGGATAAGATTTTCGACCTCGTTGTCGAGAGAAAGAGTCTGAATATAATAGATGAATTTATAAAATCCCAGAAATAGGCGATATTGGCTGAAGGCTGAAGGAAAAATAAATACCCTTAAAAACTTCAGCCGTAAGCCTATAGCCTTAAAAGGAGAGGGGGTGAAGAACCACTATACTGAAGCCTTAATTTAAGGCTAATCTGATAAACATTTAAGTAAGGAGGTTAAAGTTATGCCAAGTTATGTGATTACCGAGAAGTGTGATGGCTGTAAGGCTCAGGACAAGACTGCATGTCAGTATATCTGTCCTCACGACCTTATGACCCTCGACAGGGAGAAGATGAAGGCCTACAATCAGGAGCCTGAGCAGTGCTGGGAGTGTTATAACTGTGTTAAGATATGCCCCCAGCAGGCAATTGAGGTGAGGGGTTATGCAGACTATATACCCCTTGGTGGTAGCGTCTATCCCATGAGAGGTACTGACTCAATCATGTGGACGATTAAGTTCAGAAATGGCGTTCTCAAGAGGTTCAAGTTCCCTATCAGGTTGACTGCAGAAGGATCGATTGATCCTTATAAGGGTGCTCCAGAACCAGATTACTCTAAGATTAAACAGCCTGGCTACTTCAATTATGAAGCCAAGAAGGCTTAAAAATTAATAAGGAGGTGTGATAATGGAAAAAGAAACCTGTACGTTTTCATATTGTGAGAAACCGCCAGTAGTGGAGCATGAGACAGACTTTCTTATTATTGGTGGTGGTATGGCTGCATGCGGTGCTGCCTATGAGGCAACGGCATGGGCAAATCCGAAAAAGATAAGGATAACAATGGTGGACAAGGCAGCGACAGACCGTAGCGGTGCTGTTGCCATGGGTCTTTCTGCCATCAATACCTATATGGGCGGCAATAAGATCGAGGACTATGTGAAGTATGTGAGAAATGACCTCATGGGTATAATCCGCGAAGACCTCGTCTTCGACCTTGGCAGGCACGTGGATGACTCGGTACACAAGTTTGAGGAATGGGGACTCCCCATATGGAAGAAGGGTGATGATGGTTTCTCCCTTGATGGCTTCCAGGCAAGGGATGCAGGAAAGCCGATGCTGAAGGATTGCAAGGACGATGCAGAGAGGGAGAGTGTTGTCGTCAGGTCAGGTAAATGGCAGATAATGATCAATGGCGAATCCTATAAGGTTATTGTTGCAGAGGCTGCAAAGAAGGCCCTTGAGGCTAACAGACAGGCAACAGGAGTTGCCCAGAACCACTTTGAGAGGGTCTTTATCACGAGGCTTCTCCTCGATGCGAATAATCCTAATACAATAGCTGGTGCAATAGGATTCAGCACCCGTGAGAATAAGGTATATGTATTCAGGGCAAAGGCAATCCTACTTGTTCCTGGTGGTTGCGTCAATGTCTTCAGGCCCCGTTCGGTTGGTGAGGGAATGGGAAGGACATGGTTCCCTGTCTGGAACTCAGGCTCAGGCTATGCCATGGGCGCGATTGCTGGTGCAGAACTCGTCCAGATGGAGAACAGGTTCGTCCCCGCAAGGTTCAAGGATGGATACGGTCCTGTTGGAGCATGGTTCCTCTTCTTCAAGGCAAAGGCAACGGATTCTAATGGTGATGACTACTGTGCCAACCAGGAGTATATTGCTGAGGCAAAGAAGAGATATGGAAAATATGTCGATATAATGGGAACCACGATCAGAAATCACCTGATGATGGAGGCGATGATCCGTGGAAAGGCACCTATCTGGATGCATACAGATAAGGCTATGGCAGCCATTGGTCAGCTATTTAAGGAGAAACTCGGAGAGAAAGAGGGTGCCAAGAAACTGAAACACCTCGAGGCAGAGGCATGGGAAGACTTCCTCGATATGACGATCGGTCAGGCAGGTATGTGGGCAGCAAACAATATCGAGCCTGATAAGTATCCGTCAGAGATTATACCTTCTGAGCCATACTTCCTTGGCTCCCATGCAGGTTGTGCAGGCTTCTGGGTAAGTGGTCCTGGCGATATACCAGGTGCTCCAGCCCACTGGTCATGGGGTTATAACAGGATGTCTACTGTAAATGGCCTCTTCATGGCAGGCGATACATGCGGTGCCTCAGGACACAAATTCTCCTCAGGCTCCCACGCAGAAGGCAGGATTGCTGGAAAGGCCGCAATAGCCTATATCCTGGATCATATGGATTTCAAGCCCACGATCAAGGAGAAGATCGACGACCTCGTTGCAGAGATCTATCTGCCCTTCGAGATCTACGAGAAATACAAGACCTATACAACCTCTCCAAACCATATAAATGTAAACCCATACTTTATTAAGCCTGATCAATTCCAGAAGAGGCTCATGAAGATCTCTGATGAGTACTTTGGTGGTGTAGGTACCTGGTTTAAGACAAGTGCCACAATGATTCAGGAAGGTCTCAGGAGGCTTCAGCTCCTCAAAGAGGATGCCAACAAGCTTGCTGCATCGAACCTCCATGAGCTCCTCAGATGCTGGGAGAATTACCACAGGGTTATTACAGCAGAGGCTCATGCAAGGTCGATCCTCTTCAGAGAGGAGTCAAGGTATCCTGGATATTACTACAGGGCAGATAAAGACTTTATCGATGACGACAACTGGAAGTGCTTCACGATCGCAAAATATGACGCAGAAAAAGACGAGTGGACTCTCAGAAAAGAGCCCTATGTCCAGTTGTTTCAGTAATTGATTCAGGAAATACAGGTCTGAAGGCAGGGGCGACTTATACGCCCCTGCCTCGACCACAGGCCCGAATACAGGGCTCGAGGAGATTGGCTGAAGATAGAGCAACAGAGCAACAGACCGAAAATAGTGCGACGGAGCGACAGACATTTGTGCGACAGTGCGACAGAAATTAGAGCGACCGAGCGACAGTGCGACCGTGCGACAGTTTTTTACAAGGAAGAATTTTTTCATCAATATGACTGTCGCTCTGCCGCTCTGTCGCACAGTCGCACAAATGACTATCGCTCTGCTGCTCTATCTTTAGCCATAAGCCTATAGCCTAAAGTAATGGAGGAAGAGATGGCGGACAATAATAGAGTATTAGTCATTGGTGGAGGGTTCAGCGGTCTTGCGGCTGCGGTCGAGGCTGCAGAGGCAGGATGCGAGGTCGTGATAGTCGAGAAGAACCCTTATCTCGGTGGCAGGGTTGCACAATTGAACAAGTACTTCTGGAAACTCTGTCCACCCACATGTGGCCTCGAGATCCAGTTCAAGAGGATTAAGAACAATGCAATGGTCACTTATTATACCCTTTCAGAGGTTACAGATGTAAAAGGTGAAGAGGGTAACTTCGAGGTAACGATCAAGACAGATCCGAGATTTGTGAATGATAAATGTGTGGCCTGCGATGCCTGTGCTCAGGCATGTCCATCCTACAGGGATAATGAATTTAATTTCGGGATGGATAAGACAAAGGCAGCCTATCTTCCTTTTAATCAGTCCTTTCCATTGCAGTATGTAATAGATAGGAAGGCCTGTGCACCTGATTGCAGGGCCTGTGCTGAGGCTTGTAAGTATAATGCCGTTGACCTCGATATGAAGGGAGAGACTATTAACCTTAAGGTTGGCGCAATCATAATGGCCACAGGCTGGAATCCCTATGATGCAACGAAGATGGATAACCTGGGCTTTGGAAAGGTCAAGAATGTGATTACAAATATGATGATGGAGAGATTATCAGCTCCTAATGGACCGACACAGGGGAGGATCATCAGACCATCTGATGGTAAGGAGGTAAAGAATATAGCCTTTGTGCAGTGTGCAGGTTCAAGGGATGAGAATCATCTGCCTTTTTGTTCATATATATGTTGCCTTGCCTCGATTAAGCAGGCAATGTATGTCAGGGAACAGTATCCTGACTCAAAGGCACAGATCTTTTATATAGATTTGAGAACCCCTGGATTATACGAGCATAGATTCCTCTGGAAGGCACAGGAAGACCCGAATATAACATTCACAAAGGGAAAGGTGGCAGGTATCTCAGAGGACCCTGGAACAGGAGATGTAGTTGTCGAGGTCGAGGACATCCAGGCCGGGGGTAAGATAAGGGCAACCTTTGATATGGTAGTTCTTGCCACAGGAATGGAACCATCTACAAAGAATTATAAGGCTATAAAGGATATATCAATCACTGCAGATGGCTTTGTTGAGACAGCAAAGAAGGGTATCTATGCTGTGGGCACCACCAAAAATCCTGTTGATGTCGTCAGGTCTGCTCAGGAGGCCACTGCAGCAGTCATAAAAGGTTTACAGAGCCTGAGGAGGTAGGGAATGGAAAAGAAATACGGCGTTTATATATGTAAAGGGTGCGGGATTGGCGACGGTGTAAATATAGACAAGCTCGTTAATCTTGCCACAAAGAGCATGGGAGTTCCTGTATGCAAGACCCATGAGATACTCTGTAGCCCTGAAGGCATAGGTCTAATAAAAGAGGATATAAAGAATGAGGGTGTTAATGCCCTTGCCATAGCTGCCTGTTCACCAAGGGTCAAGTTCGAGGAATTCGATTTCCCTGGCACAATAACAGAGAGGGTAAACCTGAGGGAGTTTGTCGTCTGGACTCATGAGCCCAATGATGAAGAGACCCAGTCCTTAGCTGAAGACTATCTGACTATGGGGATAATAAAGCTCAAAAAGGGTGACCTCCCGGAACCTAATATCCTCGAGAATCTTAATAACACTATCCTCGTTATAGGTGGCGGTGTTACAGGCATGACGGCAGCCCTTGAGGCAGCAAGGGCAGGATATAAGGTAGTTGTCGTCGAAAAAGAGCCTGAACTTGGTGGATTTGCGAGGAAACTCTATAAGAAGATCCCCTCAGGAGAGGTGACAAACAAACCCTTAATCGTTGATACAGAGATAGATAAGATTATCAAAGAGGTGGAGAGCAACCCTGACATAAAGGTTTATAAGTCTTCGAGGATAGAGAAGACAGAAGGCCAGCCAGGATTGTATGATGTGACAATCTCGACACAGGGAGGGTCAGAGACCTTAAAGATTGGTGCCATTGTACTGGCAACAGGATGGAAGCCTTATGATGCCTCAAAACTCGACTATCTCGGATATGGCAGGTTCAGGAATGTCGTTACAAATATAGAATTCGAGGAGATAGCCAGGAAGAATAATGGAAAGATTCTCAGGCCTTCTGATGCAAAGGAGGCAAAAAGGGTTGCCTTTATTCAGTGTGCAGGTCAGAGAGATCCGAATCATCTTCCCTATTGCTCCTCAATGTGCTGTGTGACCTCATTGAAGCAGGCAAGATATGTAAGACAGAACCAGGATGCCCTTGCAATGGTCTTTTATAAGGATATAAGGACACCAGGAAGGCTCGAGATTTATTATAAAGAGGCACAGAATGACCCTGGAGTGATGCTCACAAAGGCAGATGTTACAGGTGTAAGCGAGGGTGGAAATGGAAACCTCTATGTCGAGATGGAGAACAGTCTTCTTGGAGAAAAGGTGAGGGTTGAAGCTGACCTTGTTGTCCTTGCCACTGGAATGATACCTACAACAAGGGAGCCCCAGATGTATCTCGAGGGTCTTACAAAGGCTGCTGCACAGGGAGATGAGGCAAAGGCAAAATATCTCGAGGAGACACCAAAGCCCGAATTTATATTGAATCTATCTTACAGGCAGGGTCCAGAGATACCCCCTCTTGAAGGAGCCCAGGGTTTTGCAGACTCTAATTTTATATGCTTTCCTTATGAGACAAGAAGGACAGGTATATATGCTGCAGGGACAGTACGTAGACCTATGGACATGTCAGAGGCACAGGATGATGCAGCAGGTGCAGCCTTTAAGGCAATTCAGTGTCTCGACCATGTTGCTAAGGGTATGGCTGTCCATCCAAGGGCATGGGATATAACATTCCCTGACCCATTATTACTGAGGTGCACGGCCTGTAAGAGGTGTACGGAAGAATGTCCTTTTGGTGCAATAGATGAAGACGAGAAGGGCATTCCCTATTATAAGATCAACCGTTGCAGACGCTGCGGAACATGTATGGGTGCCTGTCCAGAGAGGATCGTCTCCTTCAAGGATTACAGCGTGGATATTATAGGTTCAATGATAAAGTCCGTGGAATCCCCTGATGAGGAGACCTTCAGATTTATAGGTCTTGTTTGCGAAAACGATGCCTACCCTGCCCTCGATACACTTGCACTACAGAGGAAGAGGATAGACCCTGCGATCAGGTTTGTGCCTCTCAGGTGTCTTGGTGGTATGAACCTTGTCTGGGTTGCTGATGCCCTGTCAAAGGGCATAGATGGTGTTCTTCTGCTGGGCTGTAAATTTGGAGAGAATTATCAGTGTCACTTTGTGAAGGGGAGTGAACTTGCAAACTACAGGTTCAGCAAGGTTGGAGAGACCCTGAATAAGCTCCAGCTCGAGGCTGAGAGGGTGCAGATGCTTCAGGTTTCCATAACAGAATATGATAAACTGCCTGATATGATAAACAGCTATATAGAGAGGGTAAAGGAATTAGGCCCGAATCCATTTAAGGGATTCTGAGCAGTGCGGTGGGCGATAGATTTATTTTTTGACCTGTGCCGGTGAGCCGTGACTGTTAATTGAATCGGGTCGTTTGCACCCCAATGGTCAAAGACCTTCGGTAACCCGGTATGGGGCGGAATAAAGAAAATAGGAGGTATAAATGGCTGGCGAGGTAATTAAGCCTGATTTAAGGTTTGTGAATGACCTTATTGGCAGCGGCGGTGAGACCCTGAAGAAGTGTTATCAGTGTGCCACTTGCTCTGTTGTATGTAAGGTAACCCCTGATTCAAGACCCTTTCCGAGAAAGGAGATGGTCTATGCCCAGTGGGGTTTAAAGGACAGGATCATAAGTAATCCTGATGTGTGGCTCTGTCATAACTGCAATGACTGTACAAAATATTGCCCGAGAGGGGCAAGGCCTGGCGATGTCCTTTCAACAGTAAGGCAGAAGTTTATCGAGGAAAACTCTATCCCGTCTGTAATGGGAAAGATAGTAACACAGCCGAAGATGACGATTATTGCCCTTCTGCTTCCTGTGATACTATTCCTTATAATCCTTGGCTCTACCGGCCATCTCGGCATTCCAGAAGGGGATATAGTTTACTCAAAGATGTTCCCTATCTCCTATATCGAGATAACCTTCTTTATTGCTGTTGGACTGGCAGGATTGTCCTATCTCGCAAGCCTTACAAGGTTCTGGAATAGCATGACACGGATAAATGGAAAGTCATACTCAAAGGGCTTTGGTGCAGCATTGACAGAGACGATAATGGAGTTTCTGAAACATTCAAGGTTCGAGAAGTGCGGCCCAAATGCGGATAGAAAGACAGGACACATGCTCATCTTCTATGCCTTTGTCGGTCTCTTTATAACAACCCTGTGGATAACATACTACTATTATGTGCCCAAGATTCACAGTCCCATTCCATTGTCAGACCCGATGAAGTGGCTTGCAAATATCAGTGCCATAGCCCTACTCGTAGGTTCTTTAATGATTATATCTAACAGGATGAAGGACAAGGGGTTTGTCTCAAAGACGTCATCCTTTGACTGGACATTCATTACCATAATCCTTATTCTCGGTATAACAGGTTTTCTTACGGAACTTATAAGGCTGGCAGGTATTGCTACCCTGGCCTATCCAATGTATTTCATACATCTTGTTTTCGTCTTTTACACAATCGTTTACTTCCCTTATTCAAAGCTTGCTCACATGGGTTACAGGACCCTTGCGATAACATACTCTAAGATGACAGGTAGAGACATAAGGCTCGAGTGAAGGGGGTGAAAGAGGGAAGGTCAGAATTGGATAGTCACTTCTTGGAAGGTGAGAGAAATAATAATTAAAAGGAGGAGGATTTAAATGAGTTCAATCATCTTATTTGCTCTTGCATGTGGTATCCTGGGCGTTATTTATGCCCTCTTTACTGCATCATGGGTAATGAAACAGGAGTCGGGAACAGATCGCATGAGACAGATCTCTGATGCGGTCAGGGAGGGGGCTCAGGCCTTCTTGAGGCGTGAGTATAAGACAGTAGCAATGGTTGGAGTCGTACTTTTTGTGTTGCTCTTATTCCTCGGCACATGGACGGCCATAGGCTTTGCCATTGGTGCCATTGGTTCTGCCTTAGCTGGCTATATTGGTATGATGGTCACAGTCAGGTCGAATGTGAGGACTACAGAGGCGGCAAAGAAAGGCCTTCAGGCAGCCCTGACAGTAGCGTTTAAGGGTGGCTCTGTTACAGGGATAATGGTCGTTGGTCTCGGTATCCTCGGTATCGCAGGTTATTACTTTATAGCAAAGTCCATCGCACCTGTTGAAGAGGCCTTCCATGCCCTTGTGGGTCTTGGTTTTGGTTGCTCCCTGATGAGCGTATTTGCCCGTATCGCTGGCGGTATATATACGAAGGCTGCTGATGTGGGTGCTGACCTCGTTGGAAAGGTCGAGGCAGGCATACCCGAGGATGACCCGAGAAACCCTGCGGTCATTGCTGATAACGTTGGTGACAATGTTGGTGACTGTGCAGGTATGGCAGCAGACCTTTATGAGACTTATACAGTCACACTCGTAGCAGCCATGCTCCTCGCAAAGACGGTCTTTGGAGCGGAGAGTCTCTGGGTGGAATTTCCATTACTCATAGGTGGCATCTCGATTGTTGCATCCATTATAGGGACATTCTTTGTTAAACTGGGTAAGAGTCAGTATATAATGGGTGCCCTTTATAAAGGGCTTGCAGTTGCAGGAATCCTTGCAGCTATAGCCTTTTATTTTGCCTCGACGTGGTTCCTCAGCATACCTGGCGTAGAACAGGCCTTCACAGCAGGCGGTGTATTTACTACAGCGGTTATAGGATTGTTGCTCACAGGGCTTATTGTTATGATCACAGAATACTTTACATCAAAGAGCTTCAGCCCTGTCAAACATATAGCTGCAGCGAGCCAGACAGGTCACGGAACAAATGTCATAGCAGGTCTTGCTGTGAGCATGAAGTCCACAGGGCTGCCAGCTATAGTGATATCAGGTGCTATTCTATGGGCATATTATCTTGGTGGTGGTTTTTCTGGTAACCCTGGAGGTGGGCTCTTTGGCATTGCCCTTTCAGCCGTTTCGATGCTCTCCATGACAGGCATAGTGGTCTCGATCGACTCCTATGGCCCGATTACTGATAATGCTGGTGGTATTGCCGAGATGGCAGAATTACCCGAGAGTGTAAGGGCTGTGACAGACCCCCTCGATGCAGTGGGAAACACGACAAAGGCGGTCACAAAGGGATATGCAATAGGTTCAGCAGGACTTGCAGCCCTTGTTCTCTTCGCAGAGTATTCGAGGTCCTTTGGGGAGACGATAGCCTTCGACCTCTCAAACCCGAAGATCATAGTGGGTCTTTTCATAGGGGGTCTTCTTCCATACTATTTTGGTGCACTCCTTATGGAGGCAGTTGGAAAGGCAGCAGGGGGAGTCGTTGAAGAGGTAAGAAGACAGTTCAGGGAGATACCTGGAATTATGGAGGGTAAGGCAAAGCCCGAGTATGGCACATGCGTAGACATAGTCACAAAAGGGGCTATAAAGCAGATGATGCTTCCAGCCTTAATCCCTGTTGCAGCTCCGATATTGGTTGGATTCCTTATAGGCAGAGAGGCCCTCGGAGGTGTTCTCATCGGGAGCATTATTACAGGTCTCTTCCAGGCTATTGCAATGACGAGCGGCGGTGGTGCCTGGGATAATGCAAAAAAATATATAGAAGACGGTGCATATGGTGGGAAGAAGTCTGACGCACATAAAGCAGCCGTAACTGGAGACACTGTTGGTGACCCTTATAAGGACACCGCAGGACCTGCCATCAACCCGATGATTAAGGTCATCAATATAGTTGCCCTTCTAATAGTACCTCTGATTAAGTAAAAAAAGGAGAGGGGCGGGAGAAGACCGTCCCTCTCCTTTTCATTGACTAAAACTGAGTTTCTCGGATAATATATAAATCCATGAAGATCGCAATAGGTAGCGACCATGCAGGTTTTGACCTGAAGTCAGAGATAATAGCCCTCTTAAAAGAGATGGGTCTGGAATGCCTGGACTTTGGAACTGATGATACAAAGTCAGTCGATTATCCGGATTTTGGTGAAAAGGTTTCCCTGGCAGTATCAAGGGGAGATATAGAGAGAGGGATTCTCATCTGCGGGACAGGTATCGGCATGTCCATCGTGGCGAATAAATTTCCGAACATAAGGGCCTCTCTATGTAACGACCTCTATACTGCAAGGATGAGCAGGCTCCATAACGATGCAAATATCCTCGTTATAGGCGGAAGGATCGTTGGAAAGGATCTGGCTAAGGAGATAGTCAGGGTCTGGTTCTCCACTGATTTCGAGGGCGGTCGGCACTTATTGAGACTCGAAAAGATAAGAGGCATAGAGGAGAGGACATGTCATGGGAGAAAAGGTGAGGGATCTAAGACAGGTTGACCCTGATGTCTATAATGCAATTGAAGACGAGAGGAGGCGAGAAGAGGAAAAGATAATACTCATAGCATCCGAGAATTATGTTAGCCGCGCCGTCCTTGAAGCTCAGGGCTCCATATTCACGAATAAATATGCAGAGGGTTATCCTGGCAGGCGGTACTACGGAGGTTGTGAATATGCTGATGTCGTCGAAAGACTCGCCATCGAAAGAACCAGAGAGCTCTTCAGTGCTGAACATGTGAATGTGCAACCCCATTCGGGTTCGCAGGCGAATATGGCGGTATATCTATCTGTTTTACGTCCAGGCGATACTATTCTCGGTATGAGCCTGAATCACGGAGGACACCTTTCTCATGGTACACCTGTAAACTTCTCAGGCATCCTTTATAATGGAATTACCTATGGCGTCAATAAAGAGGGATTGATAGATTATGATGAGGTTCGAAGGCTCGCCATAGAGCACAAACCGAGGATGATAATAGCAGGTGCAAGCGCCTACTCGAGGATAATAGACTTCAAGGCCTTTTCAGAGATAGCCAGGGAGGTAGGGGCTTATTTCATGGCTGATATTGCCCATATAGCAGGCCTGGTAGCAACAGGACTCCATCCATCACCAATACCATATGCTGATTTCGTCACTACGACTACCCATAAGACCCTGAGGGGACCTCGTGGTGGTCTGATAATGTGCAGGGAGGTCTATGGAAAGGTGATTGATAAGATGATATTCCCTGGCATTCAGGGAGGCCCTCTTGTCCATGTAATAGCCGCAAAGGCAGTCGCCCTGAAAGAGGCTCTAACAGATAGGTTCAGGGACTACCAGCAGAGGGTTATCAGGAACGCAAAAAGGCTGGCCCACGAATTGATCCAGAGGGGTTTTAAGATCGTTTCAGGTGGCACTGATAACCATCTTATGTTGATTGACCTGACAGAAAAATGTATAACAGGGAGAGAGGCTGAGGAGGCCCTTGATCTGGCAGGTGTAACGGTAAACAAGAATTCTATACCCTTTGATACTAAGCCTCCAGCAATCACAAGCGGTATAAGGATAGGTACCCCCTGTGTAACCACGAGGGGGATGAATGAAGGGGAGATGGTGGAGATTGCTGATATAATAACAGAGGTATTGCAGAATATCGGCAAGAAAGATGTAATTGAAGGGATTAGAGATAGGGTAAGAAACCTTTGCAGGAGATTTCCTATCTATGGTTCGATAGAGAGCTGTGCTACAGATTAGAGCCACATAAAGACTCATGCACACTCTCTCTTTTCTCTGGTGGATTAATGAAATGCCCCTTTTGTGGAAGCACAGACGATAAGGTGATAGACTCTCGAACAAGTAAGGATGGCAGTTCCATCCGTCGCCGTCGAGAATGCCTGAATTGTCGCAAGAGATTTACCTCCTATGAGACCGTTGAGGAGATGATCCCTATGGTCGTGAAGAAGGATGGCAGGCGAGAGGCCTTTGACAGAACAAAGATCCTCGGAGGTCTGAAGAAGGCCTGTGAAAAGAGACCCATAAGTATGAATGACCTCGAGGGGGTTGTCGATTCGATCCAGAAGAAGATTGCAGGCCTTGGCGTCAAGGAGATACAGAGTTCATGGATAGGTGAAGAGGTCATGTCAGCATTAAAGGAGATGGATAAGGTTGCCTATGTCAGATTTGCCTCTGTTTACAGACAGTTCAAGGATATAAATGAGTTTCTCCAGGAGGTCACGGCCCTTTTCGAGCATCACAAAGATAAGACGATGTTCTGATATTCCGAAGTATTCAGCATGAATATCTGAGATTTTCTGGTCTCTGAAGAGTAAGGCACTGTTTAATCATGCCAATGACCTCAAAGGTATCAAAGGGTTTTTCAAAGAAGCCCTCGACTCCGTGCTGTGAAATCTCTTTCAGCAGGTCTTCAGAACCATAGGCCGTAACAACAATAACCTTAGTATCTGGCGCCTTCTTCTTAATATCCCTGAGAATATCGATCCCGCTGATATCGCCAAGGCGAAGGTCAAGGACGACCAGGTCAAACCGCCTCTTATTGATCTTTTCAAGGGCATCCATTCCGCAGTCTGCATCTATAACGTTTATTCCTTCTTTTTTTAACGCCCTTGACAGAAGGAGTCTGATCAATCTCTCATCATCAACTATAAGGACGCCGGACATTACAACCCTCCCTCCTGGGAGAAAAGCAAGAATCATGCTATCAGGGATTAATCATAAGTTATCCATTTTAAAGGTTTTTTTGTCAGAGGCCTTCTATAAAATTAGCGAAATAACACTGTAGATGGGTTAATTGGCACAGCTGGGTGTTCTATTATTTGGGCTAAGAGAGGTTGTTCCCGGCTACAGGCAGGCTGATCCTGAAGGTAGTGCCATTCATATCACTTTCTGCTACCATTACCTT
>Ga0334722_10002487_pt1 | contig 20844 bp, 22 predicted proteins | sample C3_bottom_MG_FD_207210 | JGI IMG/M metagenome (GOLD analysis project Ga0334722, IMG submission 207210) | Sediment microbial communities from Yellowstone Lake, YNP, Wyoming, USA - C3_bottom | ecosystem: Environmental > Aquatic > Freshwater > Lake > Sediment | place: USA: Wyoming | collected... | reverse complement strand
GCTCGAGGGGATCTTCTGCGAGCCGTCGTCGGCAGCGAGCATCGCCGGTGTGGCAAAGCTTGCACGGGCGGGGGCGCTCGATGCGGACGCGCTGATCGTCGCGGTTCTCACCGGAAACGGGCTGAAGGACCCCGACACCGCCCAGCGGCAGGCCGGGTCCGGGATCCTCGACGCGGGGCCGACGGTCGACGGCGTGCGGACGGCCCTCGGATGGTGAGCGACTGGCTCGCGGAGCTGGATGGACGCCGGGTGACCGTCGAGGTACCGGCGACGACCGCCAACCTCGGGGCCGGCTACGACTGCCTCGGGATGGCCCTGTCGATCACCAATCGGGTCAGCGTCGAGGTCCGGCGCGGCGGCGGCATCGAGCTCCACGTCGAGGGCGAGGGGTCGGACGAGCTCACCGCCGACGGCGACAACCGGTTCGTTCGGGGGCTCGAGGCGGCGATCCGGGAGGCGCGCGGGTCAATGCCGGACGGCGCCGGCTGGCGGATCGAGATGACGAACGGTGTCCCGCTGGCCCGGGGCCTCGGGTCAAGTGCCGCGGCGACGGTCGGCGGCCTGCTTGCCGCGAACGCGATCCTCGGCGGGGTCCTGACGGCGGGGGACCTGCTCCGCCTGGCAACGACGATCGAGGGCCATCCGGACAACGCGGCGCCTGCTCTCCTCGGCGGATTCGTCGTGTCCGCCGCGCTTGGGGAGCAGGTCGAGGCGATCCGGTTCGATGTTCCCGGCGAGCTCCGGGCCGTCGTGTTCATCCCGGACCTCCGACTCGCGACGAGCGAGATGCGGCGGGTGCTGCCGGCGACCGTCCCTCGCGGGGATGCGGTCGCGAATCTCGGGCGGGTCGCGATCGGGGTCGCGGGGATCGCCTCGGGACGGGCCGATGTGCTGCGGTGGCTGACCGAGGACCGGCTCCACGAGCCGTACCGAGCGGCCGTTTACCCTCAGCTTCCCGACCTCATCGCCGAGGCGCGCGCGGCGGGTGCCCTCGGCGCCTGCCTGAGCGGGGCAGGTTCATCGATCATCGCCTTCACGGACAGCGCCGCGGGCGCGGCGCGGATCGACGCCGCCTTCCTCGCTGCTGCCGCCGACACTGACCTGCCGGGTCGCGTGACGATCGTCGCCCCGCGCAACGCCGGCGCCAAGGTCATCCCGGACGCCTGAACCCCTCGGGGGGCCACGGAAGACGTCGGGTAGAATGCGCGCCCGATGCAACGCGGTCTCGTCGTCCAGAAGTTCGGTGGTTCCTCCGTGGCCGACGCGGACCGAATTCGGCGCGTCGCCCGCAGGATTGCGCGCGACCGCGCCGCGGGCTGGGACCTCGTGGTGGTCGTCTCGGCGATGGGCGACACCACGGACGAACTGCTCTCGCTGGCGGCGGCGATCACCGATGAGCCCGACCCGCGCGAGCTCGACATGCTCCTGGCCACCGGTGAGCACCAGAGCGCCACCCTGGTGTCGATGGCCCTCCACGCCCTGGGCATCGCGGCGATCTCGCTGACCGGCCCGCAGGCCGGCATCACCACCGACGGCCGCTACGGTCGCGCCCGGATCGCGAACATCGAGCCGGTCAGGATCCGGGAGGAGATCGAGCGCGGCAACGTGGTCATAGTGGCCGGCTTCCAGGGCCAGAGCGCGGCGGCGGCCGACCAGGCCGAGATCACGACCCTCGGCCGGGGTGGCTCGGATACGACGGCGGTGGCGCTAGCGGCCGCACTCCGTGCCGACCGCTGCCAGATCTTCACGGACGTGCGCGGGATCTACACCGCGGATCCGAGGGTCGTCGCCGCGGCGCGCCAGCTGCCCGTGATCGGCTACGAAGAGATGCTCGAGCTCGCCCACCAGGGCGCACAGGTCATGCAGGTCCGGGCGGTCGAGCTCGGCTGGGTCAACGACGTCGTCATCGAGGTCCTGAGCTCGTTCGAGGACGCGCCGGGTACGCTCATCAGGGAGGATCCAGTCGTGGAGCAACGGAACAAGGTTCGGGGCCTGGCCCACGACCGCAACGTCGCGAAGGTCACCGTCGTGGCCGTACCGGATCGGCCGGGTGTGGCTCGGGCACTGTTCGACCCCCTCGCGGAGGCCGGGATCAACGTCGATATGATCGTCCAGAACGTCGGCCACGGCGGCGCGACGGACCTGTCCTTCACGGTGCCGCGGGTGGAGCTCGCCAAGGCCAAGAAGGTCCTCGAGCCGGTCGTACGCTCTCTCGGCGCGCGCGAGATGACCACCGACGCGTCCGTCGCAAAGGTCTCGATCGTAGGGGCGGGCCTGCACAACGCGCCGGGCTACGCGGCCCGGATGTTCGGCACGCTTGCCGATGCGGGCGTCAACATCGAGATGATCTCGACATCGGAGGTCCGAATCACCTGCATGATCGCCGAGGAGGAGCTGGCCCAGGCCCTGACCGCGCTGCACGGCGCCTTTGAGCTGGCGACGCCCGACCCGGTCGACGCGCTGGCCGGCAGCTCTGCGGCGGGCTGACCCGTTGACGTCCTCAGGGGTGCTCGAAGCCTTCACCCGGGTCGAACGGTTCGATACCGTCGGATCGACGAACGACATCGTCCGTGGCTGGCTCGCGAGCGGAACACCGGAGATCTGCGTCGCCATTGCGGATCGGCAGACGGCGGGTCGAGGCCGTAATGGCCGAAGCTGGACTGCCCCCGCGGGAGCCGCCCTCCTCTGCTCGCTTGGCTTCCGGCCGGCCTGGCTCGCGGCGGAGGAAACGTGGCGGCTGGCCGCCCTCGTGGCGCTCGCCATGGCCGATGCGGCCGAGGATTCCGTGGGCCTGGATGAGGGCACGATTCGCCTGAAGTGGCCGAACGACCTCGTCGTGGTCCGTGCAGGCGACGCAGGGGCATTGACCCCAGCCGTCGCTTTCGGGGAGGATGCGGCGGCGCGCGCCTCGGAGCTCGTCACCGTCAGGAAACTGGCCGGGATCCTGGGTGAGACCGACGGCCTCGGCACGCCGGATCCCCGCGTGGTTGTCGGCATCGGCGTCAACGCGGACTGGCCGGCGGCGGACTTCCCGGCCGATCTCGCCGCCTCGATGACCTCGCTCCGTGAGCTGGCCGGTGGCCGGCCGATCGATCGATCCGCGCTCCTCGACGGCTTCCTGACTCGCCTCGAGGCCCGGATCGCGGCGCTCCGCGGAGGCCGCTTCGATGTCGCCGGATGGACCGGGCGCCAGGTGACCACCGGGCATCTCGTGTCGATCTCGGGCGTGGACGGGTCTGCGCTCTCGGCCCGTGCCATCGGCGTGGACGGAGGATCGGGCGCGCTCGTGGTCCAGACGATGGACCCGACGGGCCGTTCCCAGGAGCGGCACATCCTGGCCGGCGAAGTCCTCCATCTCCGCCTGCCGTCCGCAGGCGTGGTGTAACGCCATGGCCCGACCGGTGTTCAGGAAGATGGGAGCGGCGGAGACGGCCGCGCCCCGGATCGCCCACCTGGACCAGGACCGACCGCTCGTCGATGCGGCCCGTCGGGATCCGGCGCGGTTCGAGGCCCTCTATCGGCGGTACGTGGCACCGGTGTACAGCTTCGCCTACTACGAGCTCGGAGATCATCACGCGGCCGAGGACGCCACGGCGCGGACGTTCCTCGCCGCCCTCGCGAACCTCCATCGCTTCGAGGAGCGAGCGCAGCCTGCCGACGGCGCCGGCGCCTCGACGTTCAAGGTGTGGCTCTTCCGGGTCGCCCGGAACGTCATCGCGAACGAGCGCCGGACCGCGCGCCGTCATCCGGCGGCGATCCTCGACGACGCTACCGCGGCCATCGTCGCCGATCCGCTCGACGTGGAGGGCGATGCGGTTCGCCGCGACGAGGCATCGTCGGCCTGGCGGGCGGTGGGCCGCCTGCCCGGGGACCGCCGCCGCGCCCTCGTCCTGCGCTTCGTCGACGAGCTGAGCACGGCCGAGATCGCCGGGGTGATGGGCCGCTCGGAGGGAGCGGTCCGTGTGCTCCTTCATCGAGCGCTTCGAACGGTGGCGCGGGACCTGGATGTACCGCGCGCAGCGCGGCGACCGCCGGCCCGTGAGGATCGCTCGCGGTGACGCTGCTCGGCCGGGACGTGGTCGAGGTGGACGCACTCGTCACCGACCGCTACCTGGACTCCCTGCTCGTGGCCCGCGAGCTCGAGGCGGCGTCGCCGCGCGCCACTGCCGGGCCCGCCCTGAGGACCCCGCCCGCCGGACGCCCCCGCGAACTGTCCGGGACGCGCCTGGACCGAGGGGTCCGGCTGGCGTCAGAGCGCCTGACCCGCGACCTGCCCAGGTTCCACCCGTCGTTCCGGTTCGAGGAGCGACTGGCGGTCCGCCTGGCCGAGGCCGCTGCAGCGATGCGACTCCCGGTCGCCGCCGGCGGGGAGGGCTCCGTCCGGTTGGTGCCGTTCCCGGCCCCTGAGCTGCCGGCCGGGTTCGATCCACTGGCCGCCGAACCAGACGAGGGTGACGCGGCGACCTTTTCGCGGCCGCTGCTCCTCGGCGGCGCCGTGGCCGCGTCTGCCCTCAGCATCGCGGGCGCGGCGTGGGTGGCCTGGCGGCGCTCCCGGGCCAACTCCTCTCCGATGGCGCGCGCCGCGCGTGCCGCGCACGCGATGCGCGGCCGGCCGGCGTAGGGCAGCGACGATGCCGATCAAGCTGCCGTCCTTCCGGCCGCGCAAGGACGCCTACCCGCCCGACCTCTGGACGAAGTGCCCGTCCTGCTCCGAGATGCTCTTTAACAAGCAGCTCGACAAGTCCGACCGGGTGTGCCCGACCTGCGGCCATCACTTCCGGCTGTCGGCTGGAGCGCGCCTGGCGCTCCTCCTGGACGAGCGCACCTTTCGCGAGGAAGATGCCGGGCTCCAGAGCGTCGACGTACTCGGATTCGTGGATCAGAAGACCTATCCGGACCGACTCGCCGCTGCCCAGCTCGCGACCGGCATGCGTGATGCGGCCGTCCGCGGGACAGGCACGATCGAAGGCCGGCGCGTCTCGATCTGCGTCATGGACTTCGCGTTCATGGGCGGCTCGATGGGCGCCGTCGTCGGCGAAAAGGTCACTCGGGCAGCCGAGCAGGCGCTGGCCGAAGGGTTGCCGCTCATCGTGGTGTCCGCTTCGGGCGGGGCCAGGATGCAGGAGGGCACGCTCGCCCTGATGCAGCTCGCCAAGACGTGCGGTGCCCTCGAACGCCTGCGGGCGGCCAGCGTGCCCTACATCTCGGTCATGAGCGACCCGACGACGGGCGGCGTCTTCGCCTCGTACGCCGTCCTCGGCGATGTCAACCTGGCCGAGCCGAACGCCCTCATCGGGTTTGCCGGCGCGCGGGTCACCGCCGGGACGATCGGGGAAGAGCTGCCGCCGAACTTCCAGCGCGCCGAGTTCCTGTTCGAGCACGGGTTCGTCGACCGGGTAGTTCACCGGCGCGACCTTCGCCGCGAGATCGCGCAGCTCCTGCGCTACCTCGTTCCGATCGTCGTGGAGGAGTCTGCCGGCGACGCGCGCCAGGCGTTCGATCCGATCGGTTTCCTCACATCGCTCGCCGAGAAGGTGGTCCCCGATCTCGGGCCATCCGACGGCGAGTCCGGTTCGCCGAACGGCAAGTCGCCCGACCCCGGCCGCGCGACCGCGGCAAACCCCGGCCGCGCGACCGCGCCAAACCCCGGCCGCGCGACCGCGCCAAACCCCGGCCGCGCGACCGCGCCAAACCCCGGCCGCGCGACCGCGCCAAACCCCGGCCGCGCGACCGCGCCAAGCGCAGCCGACAGGGAGGCCGGACGTGGTTGACCGGCTCCTTGGCCGGCGTCCGGCCACCGACGGCGACGCGACACTCGACGCGAAGGGCGCAATGTGGAACCGCGTCCAGCTCGCCCGCAACCAGCGCCGGCCCCGAACCCTCGAGCTGCTGGCGCACATGGCCGACGAAGTGATCGAACTCCACGGCGATCGGGCGTATGGCGACGACGAGGCGATCGTGTGCGGCTTTGCCCGGATCGATGGTCGACGGATTGTCTTCATCGGCCAGCAGAAGGGCACGGACACCGAGGAGAACATCCGTCGGAACTTCGGGATGCCGCACCCGGAGGGATACCGCAAGGCGATGCGAGCAATGGCGTTGGCGGAGCGCTTTGGGCTTCCCGTCGTCACGTTCGTCGATGTGCCCGGCGCCCATCCCGGCCCAGAGTCCGAGGAGCGCGGCATCGCGGAGGCGATTGCCCGCTCGATCGGCCTGATGAGCCGTCTCCGGACACCGATCGTGGCGATCATCACCGGCGAGGGCGGGTCCGGCGGGGCGCTGGCAATCGCGGTCGGCGACGTCGTGATCGCGCTGGAGAACGCGGTCTATTCCGTGATCAGCCCTGAGGGCTGCGCCGCGATCCTGTGGCGGACCGCCGACGAGGCCGCGACGGCCGCGCTGGCGATGCGTATGTCGGCCGACGACCAGCTTGCGCTCGGGGTCCTGGACAGGGTCGTGTCCGAGCCGGGCGAAGGTGCCCATGCCGACCACGCCGAGACGGCGCGCCGGCTGCGCGCGGTGATCCTCGAGGAACTCGAGCGGCTCGAGGGGATACCCCTGGACGAGCTCGTCGAGGCGCGGTATCGGCGGTACCGGGGCCTCGGCGCCTACACTGAGGCGACCGCGCCGCCCGTCGTCGCGCCGCCCATCCGGGGGCTCGGCGATCGACTGCGTGATCTGCTGGATCCGACCCGCTGGGTGACCGGACCGTCCACTTCCGGCCCGTCACGACGTGACGAGCCACCTGCCCGCGAGGAAGCCTGAGCGTGCCCGAGGATCCCTCCGCCGCCCGCGCCCGAACGGACGGCGATGCCGTCACCAGGACCGGCGACGCCTCACCCGGGGCTCCCGAGGGTGGCGACCGCGTCGCAGACCTGGCCGGGATCGACCGCCTGCTCGACGGGCTCGTGCCCACCCTGATGGCGAAGGTCGCCACCCTGGGTGTCGGCGAGCTGGAGGTGAGGCAGGGAGACTGGCGCATCCGGCTGCGCCGTCCAATCGGTGGCCCATCGCAGTTCGGGCGCCGGGCCACTGATCGCCCGGGCCAGCGAATCCACCCCGGCCACGAGGGCCTCGGCGCTCCGGCAACGCCGCGTCCTGCGCCCCAGGGCGGTTCCGCGCTCGGCGGGGGACCAGCGACCAACGGCAGCGGCGGGCCGGCCCTCGCCGCGGTCGGCCCCGGCCACCGGGCTGATACCGCCGGCCAGGGTGACGAGCCCGCCGAACTCCCTTCCGCGCACGGTCCGGTGGCCACGTCGCCGGCCGTCGGGGTGTTCCAACCGGGCGCGAAGGCCGTCGGGGGAACGCGCGTCCAGGCAGGCGACCGCCTCGGCGTCGTCGACATGCTCGGGGTCCCCCAGGACGTGCTGGCTCCGGCAGACGGCATCGTGATCGGCGTGATCGTCGAGGCCGGCACGGCCGTCGAGTACGGCCAAGATCTCGTCCACATCGAGGCCTCGGGCGCCGTCGGAGCGCGCTGACCGATGTTCAACAAGATCCTCATCGCCAACCGCGGGGAGATCGCACTCAGGGTGCTGCGGGCCTGCCGAACGCTGGGCGTCGAGGCCGTCGTTGCCTACAGCGAGCCCGATCGGGCCAGCCTGCCCGTGCAGCTGGCCGACGAGGCGATCTGCATCGGCCCGTCCGATGCCCGTCGTTCGTACCTGTCAGCCCCGGCCGTGATCTCCGCGGCGATCGTGACCGGCTGTGACGCGATCCACCCCGGCTACGGCTTCCTGTCCGAGGACGAGACCTTTGCCGAGGTCGTCCGGGCCCACGACCTGACCTTCATCGGGCCGCCGCCCGAGGTCCTCGACCGCTTCGCGAGCAAGGAGGGCACGCGAAGGCTCCTCGGGAGCTACGGCCTGCCCACGATCCCGGGTTCGGTCGGGATGCTCCGGGACGACGAGCACGCCCTCGAGGAGGCGGCCCGGATCGGCTACCCGGTCCTCATCAAGCCGTCGGCCGGCGGCGGCGGCAAGGGCATGCGCATGGTCCGGACCCCGCGCGAGCTCGAATCCGCGATCAAGGTCTGCCGCTCCGAGGCGAAGTCGGCGTTCGGCGACGACTCCCTGTATCTCGAGAAGTGGCTGGACGAGAATCGCCACGTCGAGGTCCAGGTCGCCGTGGACCGCTACGGCCATGGGGTGCATCTCGGCGAACGGGACTGCTCGGTCCAGCGCCGTCACCAGAAGATCCTCGAGGAGGGTCCGACGCCGGCAATGTCACCGGCCGCACGGGCCGAGCTGTGTGAGCGGGCGATCCACGCCGTCGTGGCGGCCGGCTACGAGAACGTGGGCACGCTCGAATTCCTGGTGGACGCGAACGGCGACCCGTTCTTCATCGAGATCAACTGCCGGATCCAGGTAGAGCACCCGGTCACGGAGATGCTCACCGGGATCGATCTCGTGGTGACCCAGATCCGGATCGCTGCAGGCGAGCCCCTCGGACTGGCCCAGGCCGAGATCCAGCCGCGCGGTCACGCCATCGAGTTCCGGATCAATGCCGAGGATCCCGCCCACGATTTCCGGCCCGGTGCCGGGACGGTCCAGCGCTACCACGCGCCGGGCGGGCCGGGCATCCGGATGGACTCGCATCTCTTCCCCGGCTACGAGGTCCCGCCCTTCTACGATTCGCTCCTGGGGAAGCTCATCGCCTGGGGTCCGGACCGGGCGACCGCCATCGAGCGGGGGCGGGCCGCGCTCGATGAGCTCGTCGTCGACGGGATCACCACGAACGTCGAGATCCACAAGGCGATCCTCGCGAACGACGCGTTCCTCGAGGGCCGGATTACGACGAACCTCCTCGATCGCGTCGGCAGCGCCGCATTTCTTGCCGCCGCTGCCCGAAGCTAGTCCTCGCCCGACCCACCCTGAAGCGGAGCTTGCCCGTGACCGAGACCATCCACACGACACGCGAGATCGAGGCGCTCATTCCGCATCGCTGGCCGATCCTCATGGTCGACCGGATCATCGAATACGACCCGGAGGCTCAGCGCATCGTCGGGATCAAGGGCATCACCGCTACTGAGTTCTGGGCCCAGGGTCACTTCCCAGGCCTGCCCGTCCTGCCCGGCGTGCTCCAGGTAGAGGCGCTCGCCCAGACCATGGCTGTCTATGTGGCCAAGCAGCCCGGGTTCGGGGACCGGATCGGCCTCTTCGCGGGCATCGACGAGTGCCGGTTCAAGCGCGTGGTCGTGCCTGGGGACGTCCTCCGCCTCGAGGTCACAATGGAGAAGCTCGGCCGGCGCTTCGGCCGCGGACGCGGCGTCGCCAGCGTCGACGGCGAGGTCGCCTGCGAAGGCCTCCTGAGCTTCATCATCCCAGGCGAGGGCGTCCTGCGATGACCGCACCCACGCCGCACGCCGGGAACTGGGCATGAGCGTCCGCATTGCCCTCCTGTCGGATATCCACGGCAACGTCACGGCCCTGGAGGCAGTCCGCAGGGCGCTCCGGAACGAGAAGCCGGACGTGGTCCTGGTCGCGGGCGACCTCGTGATGAACGGACACGACCCGTCCGGTTCGATCGCGACCCTCCGCGAGATGGAGACCGAGGGCGCCATCATCGTCCAGGGCAACACGGACGTGGCGGTCGCCGACTTCGACTTCGCGGCGGCGTTCCCATGGCTGGGGGATGGCGTTCCCGAGGCGATACAGATTGCAGCGGAATGGGCACAAGACGCCCTCGACGACGATGCCCTGGCATGGCTGCGGCGGCTCCCGGCGGAGCGGCGCGTCCGGATCGGCGAGACCATGGTGCTCGTCACCCACGCCTCGCCCGGCTCCCAGACGGCGGGCTTTGACGTCGACCTCGATGCGAGTGTCACGCTCGAGCGCCTGTCCCGGACCGACGCCCGGATCATCTGCTGCGGCCACACGCATCTGCCCGACGTCCGCGACTTCGGCTGGAAGCAGATCGTTAACGGCGGAAGCGCGGGATACGTCTTCGACGGGGATCCGACCGCCTCGTGGGGCCTTGTGACCGTCGACGGCGAGGCCGTCACCGCGGAGATCCGCCGGACAGAATTCGACACGATGGTCGCCTCGAACGCGATCTCGGCGCGCGGCCTGCCCGGCGACGTCTACCGCGCCGCAACCGTCCGGACAGGGAAGCTCGTCCGGTGAGCCCACTGGCGGTCCGGGACCTTTGCCGATGACACCGCGCGTCGTCGTGACCGGGATGGGCGCGCTGTCCGCGCTCGGGAACGACGTCGCGTCGACCTGGGAGGGGCTGGTCGCCGGGCGCTCCGGGATCCGCACGATCGAGCTGTTCGATCCCTCGCGTGTCGCCTCGAAGATGGCCGGCGAGGTTCGCGACTTCGATCCGAGCGGCGTGCTGGATCGCAAGGACATGCGCCGGACGGACCGCTACATCCAGTTCGGGCTCGTCGTCGCGCGCCAGGCACTCGACCAGGCCGGCCTCCCCGGACGCCTTGACGGCGCGCTTGCCGAACGGACCGGCGTCATCATGGGTTCCGGGCTCGGCGGTGTCTCTACGCTGTTCGACAACGTGCTCGTGATGGCCGAGCGCGGGCCGGACCGGATCAGCCCATTCTTCATCCCGATGGGCATCGCCAACGTCGGCGCCGGTCAGGTCGCGATTGCCTTCGGGCCGCTCGGGCCGAACTTCGCGACGGTTTCGGCCTGTGCCACCGGCGCGCACGCGATCGGCGAGGCCTGGGAGACGATCCGGCGGGGCGATGCCGACGTCATGTTGGCGGGCGGCTCGGAAGCCGCGATCCACGAGGCCGTCGTGGGCGGGTTTGCCTCCATGAAGGCGCTCTCGACGCGCAACGACGACCCGGCCGGCGCCGCGCGCCCGTTCGATGAGGGCCGTGACGGATTCGTCATGGGCGAGGGCGCGGGAATGCTCGTCCTCGAGCGGCTCGACCATGCCCGGGCCCGGGGGGCCGAACCCCTTGCCGAGATCGTCGGCTACGGCGCGACCGCGGACGCCTCACACATCACGCTGCCCGCGCCCGGGGGGATCGGGGCAGTCCGGGCGGCCCGCCGCGCCCTCGAGAAGGCGCGACTCTCCCCCTCCGAGGTAGACCACGTCAACGCCCACGCCACGTCCACGCCGGAGGGAGACCGCGCGGAGCTCCAGGCGATCCGGACGGTCTTCGGCGATCACACGGCGGCCGTGGCCGTCACCGCCAACAAGTCGATGCTTGGGCACACCCTGGGCGCCGCCGGGGCCCTCGAGTCGATCGCCGTGATCCAGGCGCTCCGGACGGGGATCGTGCCGCCGACCATCAACCTCACGAAGCCGGACCCGGCGGGTGAGGGCATGGACCTGACCCCAGGCCGGGCATCCCGCCGTACGCTGCGCGTGGCGCTCAACAACTCGTTCGGGTTCGGCGGGCAGAATGCGGCGCTGGTGTTCCTGCGGTGGGACGCATGACCGACGACCTTAAGACCGGTCCGCAGATGACGCCACCTGCGCCGCCCGGCCCGACCGATCCCGCCGATGTCGCCCTGCTGGGAGTCGTGGACCGGCTCGCGGCGTTGCTCGATCACTCCGAACTCAGCGAGCTCGAGGTACAGGTCGGCACCACCGGCCTCACCCTGCGCAAGCCCGAGGCGATTGCCGCGCCCGTCGTCGTGGCCTCGTCGGCGCCCGGCTCCGGCGGCCAGGACGCGGGCCCGGGGGGCGCGACGGGCGCCACCGCGCCCCCATCCCGCCCCTCGGTCAAGGCCCCCCTGACCGGCATCTGGTATGCCTCGCCGTCGCCCGGATCGGCGGACTACGTGGTCCAGGGCGGCGAGATCGCGGCGGGCCAGGTCATCGGACTCATCGAGGCGATGAAGCTGTTCAACGAGATCAAGAGCGACCTCTCCGGACGCGTCGTGAAGATCCACGCGGAGAACGGCAAGCTCGTCAAGGCGAAGCAGCCGCTCATCGAGGTGGATCCGCTGTGATGATCGGGGAGAGGGCGCGCTATGCGCACATCACCGGCTGGAGTCGCTACGTCCCCGATCAGATCCTCACGAACGCCGACCTCGAGAAGATGGTCGACACGAATGACGAGTGGATCGTGTCGCGGACCGGGATCCGCGAGCGGCGGGTCGCAGCGGCCCACGAGACGACGGCCTCCATGGGCGCGGTCGCGGGTCTCCGCGCGATCCGGACGGCCGGTCTCGACCCGGACGACATCGACCTCATCGTCCTCGCGACGCTCACCCCCGACTACTGGATGCCGTCCACGGCCGCGCTCGTGAAGGAGGCGATCGGCAATCAGCGGGCCGCCGCGATGGATGTCTCGGCCGCCTGCTCCGGGTTCGTCTATGCGTTTTCAACTGCCCAGGCGTACGTCACGTCCGGCCTCGCCCGGCACGTGCTGGTGATCGGAGCGGAGCTCCTGACCCGCTTCCTCGACTACACGGACCGGAGCACTTGCATCCTGTTCGGGGACGGCGCCGGCGCGGTCGTCGTGTCCGCCTCGGACGAGCCGGGCGGCAGCCTCGGTCTTGAGCTCACCACCGAGCCCCAGGGCGCCTACATGATCTGGCTGCCGGCCGGTGGGGCAAAGAGCCCGCCGTCCGCCGAGACTGTGAAGCGCGGCGAGCACTTCATCCGCATGGAAGGTCGGGAGACGTACCGGTTCGCCACGCGGACGCTCGCGTCCTCGGCCCTCGAGTCGATCCGGCGGGCGGGCCTGCGGCCCGACGACATCTCCCTGTTCATCCCGCACCAGGCCAACATCCGGATCATCGAGGCGGTCGCCAAGGGCCTCGACCTCCCGATGGAGCGGATGATGGTCAATCTCGATCGCTATGGCAACACCTCGGCGGCGTCGGTTCCGATCGCGCTTGCCGAGGCGGTCAACGGCGGCCGGGTTGCCGTCGGCGACAACATCTGCATCGTGGCGTTCGGGGCGGGCTTCACGTCCGGCGCCGCGACGATCCGCTGGACCGCCGATCCGGCGCGCGGGATCGCCGGCGACGCTTCCGTGGATCCCTCCACTGTGCACGTCCGGCTGCCCGCAGACTGGGACTCCGTCGACCCGATTCCGCCGGCCCTCGCCGAGCTCATGGCCCGGCCGGACCCGTTGAACATCCCACTCGACGACGTCGTCCCGGACGAGCCTGCGCCCGCTCGCACTTTGGTTTCCTGAGCCGCCTCAGGATTCAGTCGCCGCCGCGACCAGGCCGGCGCCGGCAAGATCCGCGTCGAAGGCGAACGCCCGATGGATCCCGTGGCGCGCCGCGAACGCGAGGGTCACGCGGTCGACGAGGCTCGTGCCGCCGCCGATGCCACGAAGGGTTGCCATGGAAGCGTCGTGGAGCGGCCGGTCGACCATCTCGGTGCGGATCCCGGGCAAGAGCTCATCCACGAGCGCGTCAACTGCCGCCGGACCGAGCCGCGCCCTGACGAGGGCGACGCTCTCGACCACGACGTAGGCGTGCGTCACGAGGTCCTCGTCGTCCGGATCCGTCCAGAACGCGACGGCGGCCTCATGATGGGCGTCGCGCCTGTCGAGCAGGGCGAAGATGGCGCTGGTGTCGACCACGACGCTCACCACGGGCCCTCGCCCAGCAGTTCGTCATGCCGCTCCGAGATGTCGCGCCGGCCGGAATCGAACGCGCCGAGCACCGAGCGTGATTCTCGGCGCGCCAGCCGGCGGGCTTCGAGCTCGTCGGGATAGGTGGCGTCCACCGCCTGGCGTACGAGTGCTCCAAGGCTCAGACGTCGGCGCGCCGCTTCGCGAGCGAGGCGAGCGTGCTGGCTGTCCGTGAGGCCGATCGGGATGCGACGCACGTCGGGACGATACCACATCGACCAACTCTGATATCAGAAGGCGGTCCGGGGCCTGGAGTCTACTCGCGGGTGATCACCTCGGAGTCATCCGGCGATGCACCGGCGGCCGAATCGATCCGGCCGGCAGCTTGCGCCGCCGGCCGAATGCCGGAGTGCTGGTTCAGAGCGGGTTGGCTGAGATGCGCCTACTTGCCCTTGATCGTCAGGACGGCCGCCTTCGTCCGCAGGACACTCGTCCCACTCGTGGCGGAGACCCAGAAGTTGTGCGCGCCGCTGACGACGGCGACCTTCAGGTGGCCGGTGCCGTTGCCCAGTGCATTGGTGTGCACTGCCCCGACCTTCGTCGCGGCTCCCAGCGGGCAGGCGCCGGGGTCCTGGTTCACCCAGACGTCGTAGGTGGCGTTCGGGAGTGCGCCCTTCAGAACGACGTTGACGTTGAGCATTCGCTTTCCGGTGGTGTTGAGGGTGGCGAAGCCGAAGGTCTTCGCGCTCGCTACCGGCTGCGCGCCGGTCGCGCACGTGTAGGCCGGATTGTCGAAGAAGCCCACCTTGCGCGCACCGTGGCCCTTGCCGTGATCGGCGTCCCGGCCGCCCTGGCCGTGCTCGTCGCCCTGGCCGTGCTCGTCGCCCTGGCCGTGCTCGTCGCCCTGGCCGTGCTCGTCGCCTTGGTCGCCGGGCGTCCGGAGCTTGGCCACGACCAGCGAGGTCGGGGTCACGGTTCCGCTGAGGACGACATCGCCCTTGGCCCCACTGGTCGTCGTCTTGACCGCCGGAGACGAGAAGGCGATCGTGCTGCCGGTGATCGCGCTTCCGCTCACTCCGAACAGGGCCGTCGTTCCGCCGAGGGTGATGGCGCCGTCGCTGACGGCGAGCGTCCCGCCCGTCTCGACCGTGCCGATTGTGCCGGTGGCCGCCCAGCTGAATCCGGCCGGGAGAGTGAGCGTCAGGATGCCGGCGGCGATGTCGGCCGGTAAGCCGATCGTGACCGTCGCCAGCGGCATAGCTGTGGCGGTACCGTTGGCGGGGACGGTCGTGGTCGCGGATGTCGCGGATGCCGCGCCGAGCGCCGTGCCGGCGAATCCGGTCACAAGCAGCGCGGCGGTGAGCGATGCGACGAGGCCGCGGGCCGCGACCTTGTGGAGCTGGCGCATGAAGGACCTCCTTGGCGTGCCGGGTGATCCAGGCAGCCGGATGAGCGTCTGATGCGAAGTCATCGCGTCGATGGCCTGCACCGGGGGAAACGAGCGGGTCGCGATGGCGTTAGGACCGCGCCGGAACCAGTTTCTCGGCCGCCGGGGCGAACGCTCCCCGGGTTTGCCTTCGTTATGATCGGGCATACCGCACGACCGCCGCAAGCCGCCGGGCCGCGGGCATCGCGCGTTTCGTGGCTATGAGGACAGCTGATGATCGACTTGTCGGGCAAGAGCGCCGTCGTCACCGGTGGGTCCCGTGGCATCGGCAGGGCGATCGTGCTGCGGCTCGCCGAACAGGGCGCCGATGTTGCGTTCAGCTATCGCGGGAACGTGGCTGCTGCCGAGGAGACGGCCGAAGCGGTCCGCGCGCTGGGGCGGCAGGCCGTGGCGGTTCAGGCCGATCACAGCCGGCCCGAGGCCGGGGACATCGTGATCAAGGCCGCCCTCGAGGCCTACGGCAAGGTGGACATCCTTGTCAACAACGCCGGGATCACCCGCGACGACCTGATCATGCGGATGTCCCTCGAGGCGTGGCAGTCGGTCATCGACACGAACCTGTCCGGCGCCTTCCACGCGATCAAGGCCGTCACCCGGCCGATGCTCAAGGCCCGGAGCGGGCGGATCATCAACATCACGTCCGTTTCGGGGCAGGCGGGCCAGATGGGGCAGGCGAACTACTCGTCCGCGAAGGCAGGGCTCATCGGCCTGACCAAAGCCACCGCCCGCGAGCTCGCCTCGCGCGGGATCACCTGCAACGCCGTCGCACCGGGGTTTGTGCTGACGGAGTTGACCCAGGGACTCTCCGACGCGTTGCAGGCCGAGATCAACAACCGGACGCCACTCGGGCGGTTCGGCACCCCCGAGGAGGTCGCCAACGCCGTCGCCTTCCTGGCCAGCGACGAGGCCGCCTACATCACCGGTCACGTCCTCGCCGTGGACGGCGGTCTGGTCATGATGTAGGCACGCGGCTTGCGGCGCCGCTGCGCTTCGAGTGCGACCCGCCCAAAGGGCTCAGCCGCCGCCGATCGGGGCGTCCTCATCGAACGGCTCCGGCGGGGGTGCGCGCCGGACCAACCGGCGCGCCGAAGGCGAGAGTGGCACCGATGCCGATTCGATCGAAGCCGGCGGTGTATCGGCAGCCCTCGGAACTGCCGGGGACGAGGCGGCGCTTGCGTCGCCTCCCGAGCCACTTGAACCACCCGAGCCACCGAATCCGCCTGATCCACCGGATAAGCCGGATCCGCCTGACCCACCCCACGCACCGCCGGTCGGCGGGCCGGGCCGGTTGCGCCGGAGCGTCTGTACGCCGATCCAGGCGAGGAAGAGGAGCGCGGCAAGGACCAGGCCGAACACGATGCTTCCGATATCGAACGAGGCCGCGCCCGAGCCAGTGCCGTCGCCTTCCGAGCCGCCCGGAGCCGCCGAAGGGCCGTTTCCTGGCGTCGGGGAGCCCGGACTGCCCGTGTCGCTTGCGCCCGGGGTGAGCTCCGCGCTCGCTGGCGGGGTCGCTGCGGCAGTTGCCACAGGAACGGCAGTGGGTTTGGCGGTCGGATTGGGCGTCGGCTTCGGCGTCGGCTTCGGCGTCGGCTTGGGCGTTGGCTTCGGGGTCGCTTTGGGCGCACCCGTGACGATGATTGTTCCTTTGAGGAACGTGCCGTACCCATCGTGGTAGTTGAAGGTGCCGGCCTTTGAGAACTTGACCGAGTACTTCTCTCCGGAGTTGAGCACCTTTGAGCTCGGAAACGCACCGGTGTCGGAGACGATCTGGTGCTGGGTCGGGTCCTTGTTGACCCAGGTGACGGTCGAGCCCGTTGAAATCGAGAGCGGTGAGGGGGTGAACACGTAGTGCTCGATGGTGACGGTCACGCTGGCGGCCTGCGCACCCCCTGACGCCAGCATTGCGCCGACCAAGGCGCCAACCAGGCCGCGCATCATCGATCTCCGCGATCGCCTCGCAGCTCGAACACCGTTCATATCCACCCCGTACCTCATTGTCCCAGCGGCCATTTGCTGGATCCGCTGCGCGACGCTGGCGCAGCCGGCCCCCGGAGGAAATCACCCGATCGTCCTGTTGCGTGGGGACCATCCACCGCGCGATGGTACGTCGGTGGAACAAGCCCTTCGAGTTAGTCGTCGATGGCCACAGCATGTGGGCCTGTGGCAGACTGGCGGCGCCGTCTTCGCAAGAGCCGATGAAACGGCGGCTCGGGGCACGATGACGGACTGTAAGAGAGCCGCGGCGATCCCGTCCGCGATTGGATCGACCGGAGGTGTGGTGGCAGACTGGCAGCTGGACGAAATTGAACTCGTTCGGCGCTGCAGGGAGGGTTCGGATGCCGCGTACGCCGTGCTCGTGCGCGAGCACCGCCCGCGCCTGTATTCGCTCGCCTATCGTCTGACCGGTCATCGAACGACCGCCGAAGATGTGGTCCAAGAGGCCTTCCTGGCGGCCTTCAAGGCGATCGACCGGTTCGAGCCAAAGCCATCGCTCAGTGCCTGGTTGAACACGATCACCGTCCGGATAGCGAAGCGTGCCGCCTCTCGCGCGCGTGCCCACGTGGACGCATCGCTGACCAAGAACGAAGGTGCGGGGGATCTCGCGCTGGTCGGGTCGGGCTTCGCCGCCCATGGTGCCGATGTCGACCCAGCCTCAGCAGCCGAGTCGGCGGAGGTGCGCGCGCAAGTTTCGGCGGCGATCGAGCGCCTGCCGTTCAACTACCGCGCCGCCGTCGTCCTTCGGTTCATGATGGGCCTGGACTACGCCGCCGCGGCGCAGGCGATGGATGTGCCCCTGAACACCTTCAAGAGCCACCTTCTCCGGGGCACGAAGTTGTTGCGAACGGACCTGGCTCGACAATACGGACCGATGGGGGATCAAGCCATCCCGGACGGCGACACACCCGACCTCAACCCAACGATCCCGGTGACCACTTCATCCGACCCGGTCCTTAGCAGGAACGCAACTGTCGGGAGCAGAGGAGTGCCGGCACCGGCGCCAACGCGCCGTTCCTGAGGCCTGCCTCCGTGGGTGCGGCCAGGGCCTCGCGGTCCAAGACGCCCCATTGCAACTTTCTGGCTGGTTGCGGTCATTACCTGAGCGTGACTGCCATAGATGCTGGGCCGCCGCCGGACTGCGTCTCCGCGCGGGCCCTGATCGACGCGCTGCTGCTCGACGAGTTGGATTCGGCATCAGATGCCGCTCTTCGGGGACACCTGGCAGGCTGCGCAGGGTGCACCTCGGAACTCCACGAGACCACACGTCTCGTGCACGTTCTCGCGGTCCTGCCGGATCCTGCCGTATCGCCCGACCTGGACGCGCGGCTCGTCCTCGCCGCGATCAGTGATCGTCGGCGCCGCCACGAGCATCGTTCGTGGCTCGAGGACCTGCCGAGGCTCGTCTTCCGCGGCGCCATGCGGACAACGGGTACGCTCGTGGCCACACTCATTTCCGTGGCCCTTCTCAGCGCCGCGCTCGTGTTTGCGGCAGGGAATTTTCTGGCGGGAACTGCACTTAACCCCACCCAGGGTGCTACAGTGGCGCCCGAAGTGACGCCGACGCTGGCGCCGACGCCGCAGCAGGCCACGTCTGTGCCTCCCCCCACGGGGACGCCAGGGCCCGTGGTCGTCTTGGTGACTCCGGAACCCACACTCGCACCCACGCCGGAATCGACGGCGACGGCTGCGCCCACCCCGGAACCGATCATCACGCCGATCCCCACAGCCGAGCCGACGCTCGCTCCAACCCCAATACCTACTGAGAAGCCGAGACGCACGCCGCCTCCGGCCCCCACCGAATCGCCCGCCCCGTCGGCGGAAGTAACCCCATCGCCGTAGCAGCAAGGCGGGCAGTGCCCGTCTTGCCGTTCCGGGCCTTCCGGAAGGCTGTTAAGCAGAGATGCGCTAGCCGGGATCCACTGAAGGAGGGTGGACGGAAATCCCGAACACCGGCCCGCGGGTCGGAATCGAAGAAAGCCCAATCAAAGGAGAAAGCACCTTGAGAATCTGGAAGAAGGCGCTCAGCGGGGCCATGTCGGCCGCGTTGCTCGCTTCGCTCCTCGGAACCGCATTCGCCTCGTCGGCATTCGCCGCGACCGACAATACGACCTATCTCGACACCTGCTCGCTTGACGGCGTTACCGCCACGACGTGCCAGGTGGTCGGCGATGGCGTGAGCCGCATCCAAGTCTCAGGCCAGGCCAAGGTCATCGCTGCGGCCTACGCCTACGTTGAGCTGAAGATCGTCGGCGCTACGTTCAGCACCGTTGCAGGACAGGCGTCCGGCTTCACGATCGTCGACAGCACCACGGCGCGCCGGGTCACTCCGGTTCTCGATGGTGACTACGTCACCGTCGTCTCGCCGGCTGCAGTCGGTACGGCGACAATCACTGCCACAGAGGTGCCTGCCGTAGGCATCGCCAATGTGGAAGGCACCTTCACGGTCGACTTCTATGCCGCGAGTCAGCTGGCCGTGTCGACCGCGAACACCACCAACGTCCTGAGCGTTGCGTCCGCCGCCGCCTCGCCGGCCACCCTGGGGGTAGCGACGCTTACGACCACGGTCAAGAACTCGGTTGGCGCAAGCGGCTCGCCCGTCGCCAACGCGACCGTGACCTATGTGATCAGTCCGTTGGGCACCTTGGGCGCGGGCAGCGTTCAGACCATAACCGCCACGACGAACGCATCGGGCGTTGCGTCCACCACGGTCAACTCGACAGGCGTGGCGGGTACGTCGACTATCACGACAAGCGTGTCGTACCAAAGCGTGACGACAACCCTTGCCGCGAAGACCTTCAGCTTCTATGGCCCGCTCGCCAAGCTAACAGCCTCGGCCCGCGTCGTCTCGACCGAACTCAGCGGGAACAGTGACGCACTCAAGGTCGTTGCCGAAGACGCTGCGGGCAACAAGATCGACGGCCTTACCGTAGTCGGCGTCCTGCCGAGCGGTAGCGTTGTCACTACGCTGACGGCCGTCACCGCTACAGGCGCCGGCACGCCGACGACCTCGTACGGTGCAGGTACGGGCGCTGCCAAGGTCAACGCCGTCTGTGGCGCGACTGCAGGCAAGGCATCCGTCCAGGTCAAGTATGTCGTCAGCGCCAGCACGACGATCACGTCGAACGCGGTTGATCTGTACTGCGCCGACAACGTCGCCAAGTCCTTCACGATCATGGCTGGCGCGACGGCCGTTGCCCCCGGCGGCAACACTTCGATCACCGTGAACATCAAGGAGAAGAACGGACTCCCCGTGCCTGACGGGTACGAGGCGGCCGTGCTCACGAACTCCGGCGCCATCTTCGGCGACCTCACCGGAAGCGCAGCGACGACGTATGGCGGCGATGCCACCTGGACGTTCCTCGCCCCAAGCACTGCCGGCATCGCCACGGCGACCGCGTTCGTCTCGAACAACGCCGTTCTCGCGAACGGCACGCTCTTCCCGACCCAGTCGGTGACTATCACCATCGGCGCGGTCGCAACGGCAGGCACGTGCACGAACGCTTCGGCGCTCGGCGCAAATGCCACAAGCGGGTTCAGCACGGCCACCAAGGTGGCAGCGCTGGGCACGTACCAGACCTTCAAGATCTCGTGTGGTGCGGCTGCTGCGGGTCAGACCGTCGGCATCCTCGTTGCCACCAAGAACTCAGCTGGCGTCTGGTCCTCCTTCACTCGGCTCACCGGTCGCGTCGCAGACGCATCCGGAACCGCGTGGTTCAACTGGCGCTCCAGCTCGGCAACGTGGGTCTCAGTCCGGGGCGACCTGGGCGGCGGGCTCTCGAATGCCGTCCAGGCTCGCTGGCGGTAACCTAATCTCGTAGCTGATGGTCGGGCGCCCTGACGGGCGACCGCCCAACTGAGCAGCGGAGGGGCCGGGCCTCGCCCCCGCCCGCCCCGC
>Ga0334722_10002486_pt1 | contig 20846 bp, 16 predicted proteins | sample C3_bottom_MG_FD_207210 | JGI IMG/M metagenome (GOLD analysis project Ga0334722, IMG submission 207210) | Sediment microbial communities from Yellowstone Lake, YNP, Wyoming, USA - C3_bottom | ecosystem: Environmental > Aquatic > Freshwater > Lake > Sediment | place: USA: Wyoming | collected... | reverse complement strand
CTCCTCAATATATTCTTTGGCGTAAAGTCCTTCGGCGATGATAACCTGCATCAGGCCGTTCAGGACGGCAACGTCCGTTCCCGGTTTCTGCCGCAGCCAAAGAGTTGCATAACGAACCAGGTCAACCTCCCGAGGATCAATGACGATCAACCCGGCGCCATGCTGGCGAACGGCCCGTTTGATGCGTGAAGAGATCACAGGATGGGTTTCCGTTGTGTTGCTTCCCGTAACCAGAAGCAGGTCAGAAATTTCGATTTCCTCAATGGAATTAGTCATCGCGCCGCTCCCGAAGGCGGCGACCATGCCGGCTATCGTGACCGAGTGGCACAGCCGGGCGCAGTGATCAACATTATTGGTGCCGATAACCGCGCGCATGAACTTCTGAAAAAGATAATTTTCCTCATTGGCGCAGCGGGCTGAGGAGAGGCCGGCGATGCTGTCCGGTCCGGACTCTGCCTTAACTTTGCCCAGACGAGCAGCTATGAAATCCAAGGCCTCATCCCAGCTTGCTTCCGTGAACTCTCCGCCTTTTTCCCGGCGGAGCAGCGGGACCTTCAGACGATCGGGGTGGCCGACAAAGTCAAGTCCGAAGCGGCCCTTGACGCAGAGACTTCCCTCGTTCGGTTGCTTATACGCGCGGTTGCCGGTGACCTTGACGATGCGGCCATTGTGGATATTGAGATCCATCTGGCAGCCGACCCCGCAGTAGGGGCAGGTCGTCCGCACCTTTTTCAGCTCCCAGGGCCGACCGGCGAAACGGGCCTGTTTGAACGTAAGCGCCCCGACCGGACAGGCATCAACGCATTCGCCGCAGAAGTAGCAGATGGAATCGATATAATCGGCGCCGAAGGCCGGGCCGACTTTCGTTTTGGCGCCGCGGCCCGAAAAATCAAGCACTTCGTTGACCTGAATCTCGTTGCAGACCCGGACACAGCGGCCGCAGAGGATGCATTTGTTGAGATCCCGCTGAATCATGGCGTTGGTCTGTTCGATTTTGTGTCCTGGGGGGGCAATTTGAAAACGCGGTTTTTCGAGCCCCAGTTGATAGATAAGATCCTGCAGCTCGCAGGCGCCGTTTTTTTCGCAGGTGAGGCAGTTATGATCGCCGGAGGACCAGAGCAGCTCGACGACCAGTTTTCGGCCTGCTATAACCCTTGGGGTGCCGGTTTTGACGATCATGCCGGGAGCGATGGGGGTGCAGCAGGAAGGAACGAGGGTTTTCGCATTTTCCACCTCCACGACGCAGACGCGACAGGCGCCGACATTGGTGGTTCCCGCATACTGACAGAGCGTGGGGATGGGAATGCCCTGCCCCCGGGCCACCTCCAGAATTGTCTGACCGACGGTCGCTTCGACATCGTTGCCATCGATGTTCATGCGGATTTTTTTATCCATGTTCAGCTCCTTTTGCCCATAGAGATGGGGATATCCTCAAAAGCTGCGACTGTTCAGTTTTGGACTCCATCATTTCAGTCGTGGTAAACAATTTTCAAAAACAGCGTGCACATGGTACGGCGTTTTCTACAATTCCAGGTCACACCTCAGACAACGCCGCGCCTCGGCAAGGGCCTTTTCCTTCGTAAATCCCTGTTCTACCTCGATAAAACTATGTTTTCTGATAGAGCTGTCCATCATCGGCATTTCCGTCTGCGGGGTTTCGGGAGACTCCTCGTCAATCTCGACGGGAATGGCGATTTTCTCTTCCGCCGGTTCTTCCCATGCCTGTTCTCCATTCTGTTTCCGGATGGCCCAGTCTATCTCTTGGGCGGCCTGATGTCCGGCGGCAATAGCTGCTATCACCGTATCCGGACCAGAAACGGCATCACCGCCCGCATAAAATTTGGGGTTTGTTGTCTGGGATTGGCTTCCGCGAACAAGGTCGAAACAATGGCGACTGTTGACGGCGATGCCGCTTTCCGGTGCGACAAAGGAGGGATCGGGAACCTGACCGATCGCGGCAATAACGGCATCAACCGCCAACGTAAAGTCTGCCCCCGCGACGGGGATAGGTTTCCGGCGGCCGCTCCGGTCGAACTCGCCCAGCCTCATCCGCTGACAGCCGATTCCGCTGACGCTTCCATTTTCACCGATGATCCTGAGCGGAGCGACCAGGAACATAATCTTGATTCCTTCCGCTTCGGCCGCTTCAATCTCTTCGACGGCCGCGGGCATTTCCTTACGTTCACGACGGTAGAGAATACTAACCTCGGCGCCGAGGCGAACCGCGCACCGGGCTGCGTCGATTGCGGAATTGCCCCCGCCGATAACGGCCACTTTGCGACCGAGGGCTTTGTCGCCTTTGTTCCAGGCGTCTTCGTTAACATTGAAATCACGCAGGAACTCGACTCCGCCATAAACCCCCTGCAGGTCATCACCGGGAATGTTCAGCGGCTGACTCTTCGGGGCGCCCGGGGCAAGGTAAACGCGAGCAAATTCGGAATCTATCTGCAAAAGCGTAATATCCGTGCCGACGCGGGTATTGCAGCGTATCTCCACACCGAGGGCACGGATAGCGTCTATCTCGCTTTTGATGATGTCGCGGGGCAGGCGGTAGGAGGGGATGGCCCAGCGGGTCATACCCCCGGGCTCGGATAGAGCCTCGAAGATTGTAACCTGATAGCCCCGCAGCGCCAAATCCTGGGCAGCAGTCAGCCCCGCCGGACCGGCGCCGACAACCGCGATTTTTTCCTTGCGGGTCACCGGAATTTTTTCGCGCTTCGGCCGCGGGGCATTGTCGGTGATAAACCGCTTCAGGAACTTGATGGCAACGGGCTCGTCCATCTTCCCGCGCCGGCAACGGGCCTGGCATTTGTGATCGCAGACCCGGCCGCAGATGGACGGAAAGGGATTCGTGCGCAGCAGCACTCTGTAAGCATCTTCCAGCCGGTCAGCCCGGACCAGGGCGACATAAGAAGGAATGTCCATGGCGATCGGACAGGTATTCTGGCAGGGCGACTTGAAAAGGGCGGAGCAGACGGAGGCCTGGCAGTGGTGGTTGCGGATGTGATCCTCGTACTCTTCCCGGAAGTAACGAATGGTGCTTAAAACAGGATTGGGGGCGGTCTGGCCGAGCCCGCACAGGGCGGTATCCTTGATGGTCAGGGCCAATTCCTCAAGCAGCTCGATATCCCCTTCCTGTCCCTTTCCCTGGGTGATGTTCGTGAGAATCTCCAGCATTCGCCGGGTTCCTTCGCGGCAGGGGGTGCACTTGCCACAGGACTCGTCATGGCAGAACTCCATGAAAAAACGGGCCATGTCCACGGCGCACTTCTCCTCGTTCATGACGATGAGGCCGCCCGAGCCCATGATGGCGCCCAGCTCGACGATGCCTTCGTAGTCAACGGGGACGTTCAGGTGCTGAGCCGGGATGCAGCCGCCGGAAGGCCCTCCCAACTGCGCCGCTTTGAATTTTTTCCCGTCGGGAATCCCGCCGCCGATATCGAAAATGATGTTCCCCAGGGATGTTCCCATCGGGACCTCGACGAGGCCCACGTTGTTGACGTCCCCGGTGAGGGCAAAAACCTTCGTGCCCTTGCTTTTTTCCGTGCCGACGCCGGCGAACCATGCCGCCCCGTGGATGATGATCTGTCCGATATTGGCCAGCGTTTCGACATTATTGAGAATGCTCGGTTTCTGCCATAACCCGGAGACCGCGGGAAAGGGGGGCCTCGGCCGGGGTATGCCGCGTTTGCCCTCGATCGAGGTCATGAGGGCCGTTTCTTCGCCGCAGACGAAGGCGCCCGCGCCCTGGCACACCTCCAGATCAAAGTCGAAGCCGCTGCCCATGATATCGCCCCCCAGCAGTCCGTACTCTCTGGCCTGGGTTATGGCGATGCCCAGGCGGTGCACGGCGAGGGGATATTCGGCGCGACAGTAAATATATCCCCGGTGGGCGCCTATCGCTTTGGCGGCAATCACCATGCCTTCCAGAACGGCATGGGGGTCCGCCTCGAGGACGCTGCGATCCATAAAGGCGCCGGGGTCTCCCTCATCGGCGTTGCAAATGACGTATTTGATTTCGCCGGCCGACGCAGCGGCAAACTTCCATTTCAGACCTGTGGGGAAACCCGCGCCGCCGCGACCGCGGAGACCGGAAGCAAGCACTTCCTGAATGATCTGATCCGGCGTCATCTCGGCGAGGGCCTTGGCCATTCCTGCATAACCACCGCGGGCGATGGATTCCTCAATCTTTTCCGGATCAATCAGCCCCCGGTTTCTGAGTACGCGAAGTTCCTGGAGGCTGAAAAAGGGAATTTCCCGGGTGGTGGGAATGACGACGCCTGTTGTCGGCTCGCGGTAGAGCAGGCGCTGAAGCGCCTGTCCCTTGACGAGTTGTTCCTCAATAAGCTCCGGAATATCTTCCGGCTTGATCCGCATATAAATGACGCCGTCCGGATAAACCACCATGAGTGGACCCATGGCGCAGAATCCGTTGCATCCGGTTTCCACGACCTTGATCTTTTCCAGCAGGCTCCGCTTTGCCAACTCTGCAAGCAGGGCATCTTTAACGGCGATGCTTCCGGAAGAGTGACAGGCCGTTCCTCCACAAATCAGCACATGTGACTGGAACATTTCGTGCGCGCCGAAAACGCCCTCCCGCAAGGCGATATCAGCATGAGCCGCTTCCCTGATTTTCCGCAAATCGTCCATTGTCAATTTTTTCATAATGGCATTCCCGTCTATTGAGCTACATGCATTGATCCATCCAGGCTCTTTTCAATGAGCGTCATTCCCTCACACTGCCGTACAGCCTTCCACGCTGCTGCCGGTTTTTTGCTTCAAGGGACTTCAATGTTCCCCTGAAACGACTGACTAATCGTATTGGCTGAGCACTCCCTTGAGTTTGGAGGGTTTCATCCGGCCATGGACATCCGTGTCAATGATCACAACCGGTCCCAGACCGCAGGCGCCGACGCAGCGGACCGTTTCATAGGTGAACTTCCGGTCGGGCGTGGTTTCTGATTCCGCTACGCCCAGCTCCTTGACGACAGCGTCAGCCACCGCTTTTCCGCCGCGAACATAACAGGCTGTTCCCAGACAGACACGGAGGATATGACGTCCCCGTGGCTTCATTGTGAAAAAGGAATAAAAGGTAACCACGCCATAGACGCGGCTCAAAGGAAGATTCATTCGGGCGGCGATTCTTTGCTGCACCAAAGACGGCAGGTATTCGAGGAGCACCTGCGCCTCCTCGAGCAGGGGAATCAGGGCGCCCGGTTTTCCCCTGTAAGACTGGATCAGGGCATCCAGTTTTGCAACTTGTTCCACGCTAAATTCACTGAGCAATTCGGAATTTTTCGGATCCATCGACCGTCTCCTTCCTCGTACATGATCAGCGCTTCGGGTTCACAAAATTTTTTTTAAACACCTCCGCAGTATCGGGGAAAAAAGGAAGAACAAAATAAAAAACCCGCCTACCCGACCTGAATGCGGTTCGTCTCATAGCGCATCAGGTGGGGCTTGTCAATAAAAATGAGCCACTGCCGTTAATAATTGGGGAGAGCTTCAGATATCTTTTTTTAAACGGTGGTTACTGATCCAGACGGCTGGGGTCGGTCTCTTGCAGCCTGACATACGCCTATAGCTTCTCGCTGTTTATCCAGGGAGAGTACCTTCAAAGTACAAGCCATTATGCGCCAATCAGATGTGTGCGGCAAGCCACGCTTCCACATCGGATAAAACGCGGGCATGTTCCGGCTCGTTGAATATCTCGTGGTACAGCCCTTCGTAGAAGATCAATTTTTTGTCGGCGGAAGACACCCGGTCATAAAGCATCTGCGCCCCGGCGGGGGGAACCAGGCGATCTGCGGTTCCCTGTAAAATCAAGATCGGCAAGGTTATTTGGGAGGCTTCAGCTTCCATTCTTCTCATCGCCTGAAGCATCTGGGCGCCAAGACGGGCCGAAATCTTGTCATGAAATACCAGCGGATCGTCCCGGTAAGCCCTCACAACGTCTAAATCTCTGCTTATCGCCTCATCTTCAAGTTTTATGATCCCGGCGCGGGGCAGCAAAGTGGAGAGAATTTTTCCGGCGAAGATTGTCAAGGACGCTATGTTGTCCGGAACCTTGACGCTGGGACCGGAAAGGACGGCCCCCTGGAGTTCTTGCTGATGGGAAAGCAGATGCAGGGCGCCGATCAGTCCGCCCATGCTGTGGCCAACCAGAAAAACCGGTTTACCTTTTTGCCATCCGTCAACCATGCGGGCAAATTCGGCAAACGTATCGGTGTAAGCCGTAAATTTTTCTACATAGCCCCGCCGACCTGCGGAGCGGCCATGCCCGGGGTGGTCGGCCCCATAAACGGCATAACCAAGCGGCACAAAACGATTTACGAGATTCAGATACCGTCCGCTGTGTTCGGCAAGTCCGTGAACTACCAGCAGCGCGGCCTTCATTTTCCCTTGGGGAAGCCAGGCCTGATGGTAGATTTGACGATTGCCGCTGTCCTTGAAGGAACCTTCCTGATGGTTCATCGTCGTGCCTCCGTCGGTTTTTTTATTTCTCTACGGCAATTATTCAACGCTTGTCAAGATAAACAGCAACGGTAAAAGATTTTTTCCTGAAAAATATATTGACTATCACCACCTCCTATACTAATGAACTCAGTCTTGTTTTTAGTTGAGGAAGGGGAGGCTTGGAAGAGAAAAAACTCTATATTCATACATTGGGATGCCAGATGAATGTGCAGGACGCGCAGAAGATGGCGTTTTTGATGGAAAAATCAGGATACATGACCACGGACGATCCCGGGGATGCGGATCTGATTATCGTCAACACCTGCAGTGTCCGGGAGAAGGCCGCCCAGAAGGCGTACAGCCTGATTGGGCGGTTTCGGGAGCTCAAGGAGGAAAAACCTGAGCTTATCCTTGGCGTAGCCGGGTGCCTGGCCCAGCAGCAGGGCGATCATTTTTTCAAAATGTTCCCCTGTCTGGAGATGGTCGTGGGGACGAACCAGATTGACAGGCTTCCCGAAATAGTCTCCTCCGTGGAACGTTCCCGACTCCGATTCGCCGATACGGCGTTTTCCCGTTATGTGCGCTCTCTGGATATCCCGGCGCAACCCCTGGCCGGCGAGGTCAGTTCTTTTGTCACGATCATGCAGGGGTGCAACAACTTCTGCGCCTATTGCGTAGTTCCTTTTTTACGGGGAAGGGAGCAAAGCCGGCCGCTTGGCGATATCGTAAAAGAGGTGGAGAAGCTGGTGGAGCAGGGAATACAGGAGGTCACGCTGCTGGGGCAAAACGTGAACTCTTATGGAAAGACGCTGCCCGACAAGCCAGATTTTGCCCAATTGCTTCAGGCGATTGGCGAGATCCCGGGGATAAGGAGAATTCGTTTTACCACTTCGCATCCCAAGGATCTGTCGGAGGGCTTGATCGCGGCGTTTGGCAAAATTCCCGCTTTGTGCGAGCACATCCATTTGCCCCTCCAGTCAGGGTCTAATCGTATTCTCCGGCTGATGAAGCGCGGATATACGGTGGAAGACTACAGGGAAAAAGTGGCGGCGCTGAGAGAGTCTGTGCCGGGAATAAGCATTACCTCTGATATTATTGTGGGTTTTCCCGGGGAAGAGGAGGCTGACTTTGAGCAAACCCTCCAGGTTCTGCGGGATATCCGTTTTGACAATCTTTTTTCCTTCCAGTATTCCAAAAGGGAGCATACGCCGGCAGTCGCGCTGGCGGGACATCTTGCGGAAAGAATCAAGAGGGATCGTTTGAAGACGTTGCAGAAACTTCAGGAGGGTCACACACTGGAAAAGAATCATGCGCTCATCGGCAAAAGCGAAGGGATTCTCGTCGAGGGACGAAGCAGGAAAGCAGGCAACGAGATGACGGGGCGAACGCGCACCAACCGGATCGTTAATTTTCCGGGTAATCCCGAACTTGCCGGAAAACTGGTTCGCGTCAAGATTGTCGATGCTTACCTTCATTCCCTGCGGGGAGAGATGGAGTAACATGGAACAGCATGTTTTTGTTGAAATGAAGGTTTCGGGGCTGACCATTGATCCGATCACGAACACCCCGATTGTTATATTAAAGGACCTTGAGGGAAAAAAGGCGGTTCCCATCTGGATAGGAATTTTTGAAGCAAGCGCGATCGCTACGGAGATGGAAAAAATCAAATTTCCCCGTCCGATGACCCATGATCTCCTGACCGATATCATAAAGTTAATGAAAGGCGAAGTGGTGCGCGTGGAAATTCCGGATCTGCGCAACAACACCTTTTTTGCCAATATCCATTTGCTTTTGGAGGGAAAGGTCGTTGTTGTGGATGCCCGACCGAGCGACGCCATTGCCGTTGCGCTGCGCGCGGGGGCTTCGATTTTTATCGATGAAAAGGTGATCGAAAAATCCCGGAATGTTGACTTCGGCGCCAAGCATTCCGATATCGGCAGCCTGGATAAGGAAAAACTCGAGGAATTTCTCGAAAACCTCTCGCCGGAGGATTTTGGAAAATACAAGATGTGACCCATTTTTTTGCTTTCATCTTCGTATTCATTGAGGTATTGAGTGCCGTCTCTTAAAGAGGCCATTGCCGATTTTGGCAGGCATATCAGGGTGGAGAAAAACCTGTCCGGGCACACGGTGACGGCGTATCTGGCCGACCTTATGCAGTTTCAGGAATTTCTATTGGCCAAGGGAGCCGCCGGTGCGGAAAATGACGATATTCCGGAGGATATTGCGCTGATCCGTTCGTTTCTCGTTTCACTGTATCGCAGTAAAATGAGGAAGATAACCGTTTCGCGCAAGATTGCTTCCTTACGTTCTTTTTATCGCTACCTGCTCCGCGAAGGGGCGGTGAAGCTCAATCCGGCAGAGCTCCTGCAATTGCCCCGGTGCGAGAAATATATCCCGGTTGTCCTGTCGGTGGATGAAATGGTGGCGCTGCTCAGCGTGGGTTTTCCGAAAGACGTTTTTGGAGGGAGAAACCGGGCCATGATGGAACTCTTCTATTCCTCCGGGATCAGGCTTGGCGAGCTGGTCGGGATGAACGTCGCTGACCTGAGATTTAGCGAATGCTTGGTTAAGGTGAGGGGAAAAGGTAAAAAGGAGCGAATCGTTCCGGTAGGCGCTCCGGCGTTGGCCGCGCTCAGGGATTACCTCCAGATGAGGCCGGAGCTGGTTCGGGCCGCCTCCGAAAAAATGGACGGAGAGCCGCTTTTTTTGAATGCCCGGGGAGGGCGAATCAGTCCCCGAGACGTGGCACGGGTGGTGGAGAAGGTTGTTCTTGAAAGCGGCATCGGCCGGAAGATCAGCCCGCATTCGCTGCGGCATACGTTCGCGACCCATCTGCTCGATGCCGGCGCGGATTTGCGGTCAATCCAGGAAATGCTCGGACACAGCAGCCTGTCCACGACACAGAAATACACAGCGGTCAGCGTCAGCCGGCTGATGGAGATATATGACAAGGCCCATCCCAGGGCCAAAGAAATAGGGGGATAAAAATGAATATTCGCGGAACAACCATTCTTGCCGTCAGGCACCGGGGCAAGGTTACCGTGGCCGGGGACGGTCAGGTTACGCTCGACACGACGGTGATGAAGCACGGGGCAAGGAAGGTGCGCCGGCTGTATCATGGCCAGGTGATCGTCGGGTTTGCCGGGGCAACCGCCGACGCCTTCACGCTCTTCGACCGCTTTGATCAGAAACTCGAACAGTACAAGGGAAATCTTCTCCGGGCCGCCGTTGAACTGACGAAGGACTGGCGAACCGACCGGGTGCTCCGCCACCTTGAAGCCTTGATGATTGCGGTCAGCCGTGACTCTTTTCTGATTATTTCGGGGAACGGCGACGTCATTGAATCCGATGACAATGTGATGGCCATTGGTTCCGGAGGGCCTTATGCCCTGGCGGCGGCGCGGGCAATGGTGCGCTATTCCGAACTGACGGCGACGGAAATAGCCCGGGAGTCGGTAAAAATTGCCTCCGAGATCTGCATCTATACCAATGATCATATCACCACGGAAGAGATTGATTTAGCCGAAGAACCAGAAGATAAACCTCTAAAAGGCAAGGAAAAAGACAAAAATGGCACAAAATGATCTGACCCCCAGAAAAATCGTCGAAAGACTTGATCAGTACATTATCGGGCAGCATGAGGCGAAGCGGGCGGTGGCGATAGCGCTTAGAAACCGCTGGCGTCGTCAGAATGTTCCCGAAGAGATGAAGGATGAAATATCTCCCAAAAATATCATTATGATCGGTCCGACCGGCGTAGGCAAAACCGAAATCGCCCGGCGGCTGGCAAAATTGGACAATTCCCCGTTCATCAAGGTGGAGGCCTCAAAATTCACCGAAGTGGGCTATGTGGGGCGGGATGTCGAATCGATGATTCGTGATTTGCTGGAGCAGGCGATAGGAATGGTCAAGGAAGAGGAGCAGGAAAGGGTGACAGCCAAGGCCTCCGAGCTTGCCGAAGATCGCCTGCTTGACATCCTGCTGCCGAAAAAGACAGCCGACGACGGGGTGGTGGAGATGGTTCCCGTTGAAGCTCCGACGCCCGAGCAGGGGGAAGGGGGAGGCGTTCACGTTGCCGACACGACCCGCGGTAAGCTGCGCCGGCTTCTGCGCGATGGCAATCTGGACGAACGTTTTGTCGAAATCGAGATCACGGAATCCCGCAGCGCCCCGATGGTGGAAATATTTTCTTCCTCCGGCATGGAGGATATGGGGTTGAATATCAAGGACATGCTGGGCAGCATCTTCCCGCAGAAGAAGAAAAAACAGCGGATGAAGGTGAAGGAGGCCCTCGAAAAACTGGTGGATGAAGAGGCGCAGCGCCTCGTTGACATGGAAAAGGTCACCAAAACGGCGATTGAGCGCGTGGAACAGACGGGCATTGTCTTTCTCGATGAGATCGACAAAATCGTCGGCGACGACGGTTCGCATGGGCCGGATGTGTCGCGGGAAGGGGTGCAGCGCGACCTGCTGCCGATCGTTGAGGGTTCGACGGTAAGCACCCGCTACGGGATTGTCCGCACCGATCACATCCTCTTCATTGCCGCGGGCGCCTTCAGCTCCACAAAACCATCCGACCTGATCCCGGAGCTGCAGGGGCGCTTCCCCATTCGCGTCGAACTCGATTCCCTCGGCAAGGATGAATTCATCCGGATACTTACGGAGCCGCATAACGCCCTCGTCAAGCAATATACGGAGCTTATGGCCACCGAAGGGGTAACCATTGCCTTCCGGGAAGACGCGATTGCCGCAATCGCAGAAACCGCGACGCTGGTGAATGACCGTGCCGAGAATATCGGGGCGCGTCGTCTCCATACCATCATGGAGAGCCTCCTCGACACGATATCTTTTGACGCCCCGGAGATGAACGGGCAGGAAGTGGTGATTGACGCGGATTACGTCTCCGAACAGTTGGACGAGATTGTTGAGGACGAGGATCTGAGCCGTTACATTTTGTGATTTGAAGGATGCCTTATGGAAGATATGACTGAAATTGTGGAGCGGGCCAATATCCTGGTGGAGGCCCTTCCCTACATACGCCGTTTTTTTAACCGCACGGTCGTCATAAAGTATGGCGGCCACGCGATGGTTGACGAGGAGCTGAAAGATAATTTCGCCCGGGATGTGCTTTTGATGAAGTATATCGGCATCCATCCGGTTGTCGTGCATGGCGGCGGACCGCAAATCGGCAGCGTCCTGAAAAAGCTGGGAAAGGAATCGCAGTTTATCCAGGGGATGCGGGTGACCGATGAAGAGACCATGGATATTGTCGAAATGGTGCTTGTGGGAAAGGTGAACAAGGAGATCGTCGGGTTGATCAACCGGCATGGCGGGCGGGCCGTGGGTTTAAGCGGCAAGGACGCAAACCTGATTCGGGCAGAAAAGTATTTGCTGAGCGCCGAAAAGGCAAAGGCTACCCCCTCGGAAATCATCGATCTCGGTCTTGTCGGCAAGGTCAAGGAGGTAAACGCCACTATTCTCAACACCCTTATGGCGGACGGGGTAATTCCGGTTATCGCGCCCACGGGAATCGGGGACAATGGGGAAACCTACAATATCAACGCCGATCTGGTTGCCGGCGCGGTGGCAACAGCGCTCGGCGCCGAAAAACTGATTCTGCTGACCGATGTGCCCGGCGTTCTGGACCGGGATAAAAAGCTTATCCACACGATGAATGACGACATGGCCAGGCAGATGATCGAGGACGGGACAATCGCCGGCGGCATGTACCCCAAGATCAAGTGCTGCCTCAAGGCCCTCCATACGGGGGTCGGCAAGACGCACATCCTGGATGGACGAGTCAAGCACACGATATTGCTTGAAATGTTTACCGATCAGGGGATCGGTACGGAGATCGTAATATAGAAAATGCTAAAGGATGAAAGATGCATGAAATTGAGATGACCAAAGCAGAATGGATAGAAATGTCCGACAAATATATAATGCCCACCTACAGGCGTTTCCCTGTTGTCATTACCAGGGGACTGGGCGTTCATCTCTGGGACAGCGAAGGGCGCTCTTATCTCGATCTTCTCGGAGGGATTGCCGTTTGCGCCCTGGGTCATTCCCATCCCCGGGTTGTCGCGGCGATTAAGGAACAGGTGGAGAATCTCACCCACGTCTCCAACTACTATCACATTGCGCCCCAGATTCTTCTGGCGGCACTGCTTGTGGAAAATTCCCCGTTAGACAAGGTTTTTTTCTGCAACAGCGGCGCGGAGGCCAACGAGGCGGCGATCAAGCTGGCCCGAAGATACGCCTCGGAGCAGATGCCCGGCCGGAACGAGTTTATCACCATGCGGAACTCCTTCCACGGCCGAACGCTTGCCACGCTCGCGGCAACCGGCCAGGAGAATTTACAGGTGGGATTCGGCCCTCTTCCCGCGGGTTTCCATTATGTCCCCTACAATGACCTCCCGGCCCTGGAGGCCGCCATCACCGACAAGACCTGCGGGGTCATTGTCGAGCCGATTCAGGGGGAAGGAGGGGTCGTCATCCCCGACGAGGGATATCTGCCGGGGGTTCGGAGGATCTGCGACGAACAGGGCATTTTGATGATTGCCGATGAAATTCAGACGGGGATGGGCCGGACGGGAATGCTTTTTGCCTGCGAGCATGAGGATGTTGTGCCTGATCTGTTGACCATTGCCAAGGCGCTGGGAAACGGTTTTCCGATCGGGGCGCTCTTGGCCAAAGAACATATTGCCGCGGCGTTTGTCCCGGGAAGTCATGGTTCGACCTTCGGCGGCAACCCATTGGCCTGCGCGGCCGCCCTGGCCGCGGTGCAGACAATCCTGGAGGAAGGGGTCGTCGAGAACAGCCGCCGTGTCGGCGCCTATTTCCTCTCACAGCTTGCAAAGCTGAAAGACAAGCATCCGCTTATTCGCGAGGTGCGGGGGAAAGGCCTGATGATCGGCGTCGAGTTGACCGCTCCCGGAGCGCCTCTGGTGCGTAAATGCCTGGAGAAGGGGCTTCTTATTAACTGTACAAACGGCAACATCCTGCGTTTTGTGCCGCCTTTGATTATTGCCGAAGACGATGTGGAGCGGGCTGTGCAAATACTGGATGAGGCGCTGGGGGAACAATGAAAAAGGATTTGATAAGCGGGTATGACCTGGAGAAAATGGATTATGACGCCATTTTTGAGGGCGCCGGACGGTTGAAAAAACTTTTGCGGGCCGGGAAAGCAGTCGAGCCGCTCAAGGGCAAAACATTGGGGATGGTTTTCGACAAATCATCGACGCGCACGCGGATCTCCTTTGAAGTCGGCATGTATCAGTTAGGCGGCCACGCCTTGTTTCTGAGCGGTCGCGATATTCAGATCGGCCGGGGCGAGACCATCCCCGATACCGCGCGGATAATGTCGCGCTACCTCGACGGGGTGATGATCCGCACCTTTTCTCACCAGTCGGTCGAGGAATTTGCCCGCTTTGCAACTATCCCGGTGATTAACGGCCTGACGGATCTGCTTCATCCCTGTCAGATTTTGACGGATCTCTTTACGATCATCGAGAAGCGGGGGGGCTATGAGGGGCTGAAGATCGCCTATGTCGGAGACGGGAACAATATTGCCAATTCGTGGATCGTCGCGGCGTCAAAACTCCCCTTTCATCTTGACCTGGCTTGTCCCGACGGGTATGATCCGAATCCTGTCATTCTGGAAGGGGCAAAAGCCGAGGCGCCGCTGGGGATTGCCCTGCATCGCGATCCGGCTCTGGCCGTCCGGAATGCCGATGTCATTTACACCGATACCTGGGTAAGCATGGGGCAGGAAGAGCAACGTGAAGAAAAGATTGAAAAATTTAAGGCATTTCAGGTCAGTCAGGAGCTCGTCGAAAAGGCCGGGAAGGACGTTATTGTGATGCACTGCCTGCCCGCGCACCGGGGGGAGGAGATTGCCGCGGAGGTCATCGACGGTCCCCATTCGGTGGTCTTTGACGAGGCGGAAAACCGGCTGCACGTCCAGAAGGCCATCTTGGAAATATTGATGCAATAAAAGGAGGATCGTATAGTGAGTGATGTGAAGAAGGTTGTTCTTGCCTATTCGGGTGGGCTCGATACGTCTGTTATTCTGAAATGGCTGCTCGAGACATACCACTGCGAGGTGATCTGCTTTGCCGCCGATGTCGGGCAGAAGGAAGAGCTGTCCGGTCTTCAGGAAAAGGCGCTCAAGACCGGCGCTTCGAAAATATATATTGATGATCTCAAAGAGGAATTCACGCGGGACTTCGTTTTTCCGGCCCTCCGGGCAAATGCCATCTACGAGGGAACCTATCTCTTGGGAACGTCGCTGGCCCGGCCGCTGATCGCCAAAAGACAGCTCGAGATTGCGAAACTGGAGGGCGCCGATGCGGTTTGTCATGGCGCCACCGGCAAGGGAAACGATCAGGTTCGTTTCGAGCTGACCTATCTGGCCTTGAATCCGGCAATCAATATCATCGCCGCCTGGCGGGACGACAACTGGACGTTCGATTCCCGTTCTTCGATGCTTGATTATGCCGACAAAAACGGGATACCGCTGCCGCTGACCAGGGAAAAGCCATACAGCAGCGACCGCAATCTGCTCCACATCTCCCATGAAGGGGGAATCCTCGAGGACCCCTGGGCGGAGCCGAACGAAGACATGTTTGTGCTCAGCGTCTCCCCGGAACGGGCGCCGGACCGGCCGACCTACATTGAGATTGCCTTTGAAAACGGCAATCCGGTTGCGGTTGACGGGGTGGCGATGCAACCCGCCGTTCTTCTCGATCATCTCAATGAAATCGCCGGGAAAAACGGGATCGGCCGCGTCGATATGGTGGAAAACCGCTTTGTCGGGATGAAATCGCGCGGGGTTTACGAGACACCCGGCGGAACGGTGCTCTGGGCCGCCCATCGCGCCGTCGAATCGATCGCCATGGATCGCGAGGTGATGATGATGCGCGATTCGCTCACTCCCAAATACGCGCAGCTCGTCTATAATGGCTTCTGGTTTTCTCCGGAGATGAAGGTCATGCAGCGCTTCATAGACGAGACCCAGCAGCATGTGACCGGGACAGCCCGTCTCAAGCTCTACAAGGGAAACTGTAGCGTGGTCGGCAGAAAATCGCCCTTTTCTCTTTACAGTGAAGCTGTTGCAACTTTTGAAAAAGACAGGGTTTATAATCAGAAAGACGCAACGGGCTTCATTCGCCTCAACGCCCTGCGTCTGAAGATAATGGCGGCTATGAACGCCCGCATTCAGGTTTGATACGGCAGGGAAATATGACCGAAAAAGTGGAGAAGCCCTGGGGGGGACGGTTCAGCGAGGATACCGATAAAGAGGTTGAGTCTTTTACCGCTTCGCTGCAGTATGACCGACGCCTTTACCGCTACGATATCGAGGGCAGCATCGCCCACGCGCGCATGCTTGCCCGGCAGGGGATTATCCAAAAAGGTGAAAGTCGGGCGATCATTGCCGGCCTGAAGGGGATACTGAAGGATATTGAAGATGAAACCTTTTTCTTCAATCCCGATGATGAAGACATCCACATGGCAATCGAAAAGGCGCTGATTGTCCGGATCGGCGAGGTCGGAGGAAAACTCCATTCGGCAAGAAGCAGAAATGACCAGGTTGCCCTTGATGCCCGCCTCTACCTGAGGGCGGAAATAGACAACTTGATTGCGATAGTTCGCAATCTGCAGAAAGCGCTCCTGGAACAGGCAAAAAAGGAAATAGGCGTTATTCTGCCTGGTTACACCCACATGCAGAAGGCGCAGCCGGTTCTTTTGCCTCACTATTTCCTTTCCTTCTGGGAAATGTTCGACCGTGACCGGTCTCGCCTTGAAGATTGCCGCGTGCGGGTGAATGTCATGCCCCTGGGAGCGGCAGCTCTGGCGGGAACGGGACTTCCCATAGACCGCAATTACGTCGCCCGCCTCCTCAAGTTTCCGCGGGTGACCGAAAACAGCATGGATACGGTCTCGGATCGTGATTTTGTTGCTGAATTCATTTTTGTTTCATCGCTCATCATGATGCACCTGAGCCGCTTTTGCGAGGATCTGGTCATTTGGTCAACCGACGAATTCGGCTATATTGAGATCGCCGACTCCTTTACAACCGGCAGCAGCATCATGCCGCAAAAGAAAAATCCGGATGTGGCGGAGCTGATCAGGGGGAAAACGGGCCGTCTTTATGGCGATCTCCTGGCTGTTCTGACGCTGCTCAAGGGGCTGCCGATGACCTATAACCGTGATTTGCAGGAGGACAAGGAATCGCTGTTCGACGCGGTGGACACCACGAAGGCCTCCTTGCGGATTTTTACCATGATGATCGCTCACATTGCCTTTAGACGGGAAAAAATGGCAACCGGCGCGGAGGGGGGCTTTTCCACGGCGACCGACATCGCCGAATATCTCGTGCGCAAGGGAACGCCGTTTCGGGAGGCGCATGGCATTGTCGGGAAAATCGTCGCTTTTTGCATCAAAAACAATAAAAAGCTGACGGAGCTGACCATGAGGGAGTTTCTTGATTTTTATCAGGGATTTGATGAAGATGTGTTTGAATGCTTGACGGTAAAACAGTCTGTAGGCGCCCGGAAGGAAAGAGGCGGTACGGCCGAGGAAACGGTCCGCGCGCGGATTGCGGAAATTGAGAGCAAAGACAGATGAAAGGTAGAACATCATTGCGCTGGGCAGTTTTAGCTTTCGCAATTCTTAGCCTGTCCTTTTACGGATGCGGCAAGAAAGGGGAACCCAGGCCGCCCAAAGCAGTAAACCGCTATTTGCCATCGGCTAATGGCTTTCAGCCTGCCGGTTCGCGGCTGTTTTATAGCATGCCGCCAACAGTTGAACGCGGACAGACAATTGCAAGAGAGAATTGAACAATGAATTATTTCAGTTACAAGGATAACGAGCTGTATTGCGAGGAGGTTGCCATCGCGGCAATCGCGCGGGAAATGGGAACGCCGTTTTATCTCTACAGCGCCCGGACGCTGAGGCGCCATTTTACGGCATTTGCCGAGGCCTTCTCGGGGATTCCCCATCTCATCTGTTTTGCCGTCAAAGCCAACTCCAACATTGCGATTCTGAAGAGCTTTGCCAATCAGGGCGGCGGCGCGGACATCGTTTCCGGTGGTGAGTTGTACCGCGCTTTGCAGGCCGGCATTGAACCCGCGCGCATCGTCTATTCCGGGGTGGGAAAACGGGATGACGAGATTGATTTTGCCCTCAAAACCGGGATATTGATGTTCAATATTGAATCGCCTCAGGAATTGGAGGTCATCAACGATCGGGCCGGGAAACTGGGCCTCCGCGCGGGAATCGGCATTCGCGTCAATCCGGATGTCAATGCGGAAACCCACCCGCACATTTCCACCGGTCTAAAGGAAAACAAATTCGGCATTGCCGTCGAAAGCGCGCTCTTGGCTTACCGGCAGGCGGCGGCGTTGAAACATATCGATATAAAAGGGGTAAGCTGCCATATTGGCTCACAGATAACGAAGATATTGCCCTTTACAGACGCGATCGATCGCCTGAAGACACTAATCCGCACGCTGCGGGCGGAGGGGATTGCCATTCGTTATCTTGATCTGGGGGGCGGGTTGGGCATTTCTTACGATCAGGAGACGCCGCCGCTGCCGGCCGAATATGCCCGGGCAATTATCGAGGCGGCCGGCGATCTGGGCTGCACCTTCATCTTTGAGCCGGGTCGCGTGCTTGTCGGCAATGCCGGGATTCTTGTTGCCAGGGTCCTTTATGAGAAAGAAAATGACGCGAAGAAATTCTTCATTGTTGACGCCGGCATGAACGACCTGATTCGCCCCAGCCTTTACGGTTCCTTTCACAAACTGCAGCCTGTCCAGTTGACCGCGCGAAAAGAGGTTACGGCGGACATTGTGGGCCCGATCTGCGAATCCGGAGATTTTCTGGCTAAGGGACGTCGGGTGCAGTTAATGGAAAGAGGCGATCTTTTGGCCGTTATGAGCGCCGGCGCCTATGGATTTACCATGTCCTCCAATTACAATTCGCGTCCGCGGGTGCCGGAAATCATGGTTTGCGATGCGAGCTGGCAGGTAATCAGGGAGAGGGAAACGAACGAAGACCTGATCAGAAACGAAAAGATTCCAGATTTTTTGAAAAACCGGGGAATGGCTTGTTTTTAAAAATAATTTGAACCGAGGATGCAGATAAAAATTAGGAGGGGGAACTATGTTTGCAGGAGCCATTGTCGCTATTGTAACGCCGTTCAAGAAGGGAAAGGTTGACGAGGAGGCCTTGCGCCGACTAATCGAAGAGCAGATTGCCGGGGGAACGGACGGAATTGCGCCCTGCGGAACAACCGGGGAATCCACAACGCTTTCCCATGAGGAGCATGACCGGGTTATTGAAATTGTCATCGATGCCGTAAAAAAGCGCGTGCCCGTTATCGCCGGGACCGGCTCAAACAGCACGGCGGAGGCGATCCGTCTGACGAAGCACGCCTGGCAGGCCGGGGCGGATGCGGCACTGATCGTTTGCCCTTATTACAACCGCCCGACCCAGGAGGGGCTCTACCAGCACTACAAGGCAGTGGCCGAAACGGTCCCGATTCCCGTCATTATTTACAACATTCCCGGGAGAACCGGCGTAAACATGCTGCCGGAGACAATGGTGCGTCTGGCGAAGATTCCCAACATAGTCGGGGTGAAGGAAGCGGCTGGTTCCATCAAGCAGATGAGCGATATCATTAACTTGTGCGGGCCTGATTTCGATGTCATCTCCGGGGACGACGCCTTCACCCTGCCGCTGCTTGCCATTGGCGGCAAGGGGGTAATTTCCGTTATTTCGAATATTGTTCCCGCCGCCATGGCCGGGCTTGTGGATGCCTTTTTTGCCGGTGATTTGCAGAAGGCCCGCGAACTTCACCAGAAGATGAGTCCGCTCATCGATGCCCTTTTTATCGAGACCAATCCCACCCCGATCAAAGCGGCCCTGGCGATTCTGGGTAAAATTGAATATGAGCTGCGCCTGCCCTTATGCCGGATGGCGGAAAAAAATGAGTCTGTTTTGAAAAAAGCGATGAAGGATTACGGGTTATTGAAGTAGGGAGGAAAGTTATATGGTAAAGGCCATTGTTACCGGCGCCGGCGGGCGGATGGGGGGAAGGATCATCAGCATTATTGCTGAAACAAAGGCGATGGAGCTGGCCGGGGCGGTTGAGCAAAAGGGCCATCCCGCCGTCGGGCGGGATGTAGGGGAGGGTTTGGGGCTTGGCCGGACTGGGATACGGATTGTTGACTCACTTGCCGCTTGCATCGAAAATGGCGATGTCGTGATCGACTTCACCTCGCATGAATCCTCCCTGCAACACCTGAAGATTGCCGCAAGTGCAAAAAAAGCCATAGTAATCGGCAGCACAGGCTTCACCGTTAAAGAAATGGATGAGGCAAAAAAGATTGCCCGCGCCGCAAGGTGTGTTATTTCCCCGAACATGAGCGTCGGCGTTAATGTGATGTTTAAAGTGCTTTCCGATGTCGCGGCGATTCTCGGCGATGAGTACGACGTAGAGATCGTTGAGGCGCACCACCATCTCAAAAAGGACGCCCCCAGCGGCACGGCAGTAAAAATGGCGGAGGTGATCGCCGAAAGCCTGGGGCGCAATCTCGAAGAGACCGGCGTCTATTGTCGCAGAGGGATCATCGGGGAGCGCTCTTCCAAGGAGATTGGCATTCAGACCGTCCGAGCCGGCGATATCGTCGGCGAGCATACGGTGATCTTCGGCGGCATGGGAGAGCGGTTGGAATTTATCCACCGCGCCCACAGCCGGGACAACTTTGCCAGGGGCGCGATTAGGGCGGCGCTTTGGGTGGTGGGACGGCCCCATGGGCTCTATGACATGCAGGATGTCTTGGGATTGAAAAGGGTTGCTTAATTGGAATTAGACAAAAGTGCGGATGCTGGATCTGCCCGCGCCGGTGCCGGCGGAATCGTTGCCTATGTCGGAATAGGGGCGAATATTGGTTCCCCGGTTGAGCAGTGCCGGGAAGCGGTGCGTCGTCTGCGTGAGATCCCGGGGGTGACATCTTTACGGACATCGTCACTTTACCGCACCGAGCCTGTGGGTCCGCAAGGGCAGGAGTGGTTCATCAACGCCGTAGCCGAGCTCCGAACGGAGATGTTACCGCGTCAAATGTTTGAAATATTAAAGAAAATTGAAAAGCTTATGGGACGGACGGAGGGATTGCGCTGGGGGCCGCGGGTGATTGATCTTGACCTCCTGCTTTACGGCCAGGCCGTGGTTGACGAGGAAGGTCTGACAATTCCCCACCCGGAACTGCATAAAAGGCGTTTTGTTTTAGAGCCGTTTTGCGAGATTGCCTCCTACACGGTTCATCCGCTGTTCAATGTTTCCATGCGCGGACTGCTTGATCGCCTCTCTGAAGGCGGAC
>Ga0334722_10002485_pt1 | contig 20847 bp, 25 predicted proteins | sample C3_bottom_MG_FD_207210 | JGI IMG/M metagenome (GOLD analysis project Ga0334722, IMG submission 207210) | Sediment microbial communities from Yellowstone Lake, YNP, Wyoming, USA - C3_bottom | ecosystem: Environmental > Aquatic > Freshwater > Lake > Sediment | place: USA: Wyoming | collected... | reverse complement strand
ATGCGCCCCCTGCCCCTGGTACCTCAAGAACCTCCAGAAGGCCCGTGACAACCAGACCGGCCCTCGCACGCCCGAAGGCAAGGCCAAGTGTGCCGCCAACGGCTACAGCACCGGCAGCCATTACATTTCGCACAGCCCCGGCATCCCGCACGCGCCGTGCAAACCGTTCCCGCAGCTCCCCAAGAACGTCCGCCTCCGCGACATCGTAATCAGTGACGACGGCTCGTTTGCCTTAGGTGAGGGCTCCGGTGAGGGCACGGTACTCGAAGACACCGGCGGTCGGTACACCGAGTGCGCATCGTGCCAGGACATTGAAACACAGCGCCGCCGCGTGCTCGACGCGCTCGGCACGAGCGTCCCGGTGTGGTGCCACCGCAAGGACGAGGTGAACATGCTCTTCCGCCAGGCGTTTGAGTCCGGGGACCCGGCGATGCTGAAAGACCTCGCGGCAAGCGTGAACGCCCAGGCTGCGCAGACCATGACCGCGCTCATGCACGACATCCTTGAGCGTGGCGTCACCATCATCGAAACGACAGCGACCGGAGTTATCCGACGCGCTAACCCGTCTGTTGACCGCCTCGCAATATACGCAGAAAAATTCGGTTGGACCATGCCTGAATGGATTATGACTCCGAAGGCCAAGGAGACGAAGGAAAAGGCCGCAGGCAATATCGACGACACAGACGCACAGGCCCGCGTCAGCATGGCGAAGGCCGCAGAGAACCTGACCGAGATGATGCGCAACATGCCCGGCGCGATACAGCGCGGCAACGACCGTGCCGCAGCCGACCCCGTGGTGAAGTCCCTCGCGGAGGAGGTTGAACATGTGGAGGGCGATTAATGCGCTGGCCATTGTTGCCACACTGTTTTTGCTGGTTATCCCCGCGAAAGCGGACGTTACCCCCCTCGCCCGTCACGGGAGAGGGGATGGGGGTGAGGGCTTCACGGGAGGTGTCAGATTGATCTCCGTCGAAAACCAACTCCACGCCGCAATCCAGAAATACGGGCCGCACGACAAGGTCAACGGCCACAACCCGTACCTCTGGCACCTGGACAAGACGGGCCGCGAGCTGCGCCCGCCCCAAATCCTGTATCACATGGAGTTGCACGAAAACCCGTTCTGCGTCGTAGTCGCCGCCCAGCGTTCCGGCAAGTCCGTCGGGAAGGCGGACAAGAACCTCATGGACTGCGCCTGCAACGAGTACGAAGACCTCCGGTACTTCGCACCGGCGGTGCGGCAGGCGCACAACAACATAAAAATCAACATAGACGCGATACGCCGCTCCCGCCTCCTCACGCAATATGTGGCGATGCTGGGCGGCAGGCCGCAGTTGACCGCCACCGGCTTCCAGTTCAAGAACGGCTCCAACGCGCGCTGCTTTGGCCAGGACTCCGAGATAGACTCTGAGAACTCAACCATCATCGACGTGGACGAGTTCGACGACTTTGACTTTGACACGTATAAAAACCGCGTGCTGCCGCGTGGCGTCGGCAAGAACAGAAACGGCCTGCCTACCCGCGTCCGGCTGTCCGGCACTATACAGTTTCAGGATGGCCCGCTCCATGAGCTGGAGTCGGACGACAACTACCACAAAGTACCAAAGATAACGCTGTACCATGCCCTTGAACTCGGCCTCGTGGACGAAAAGATATTCGGCATGATGCAGGCGCAGTATACCGAAGAAGAGTGGGCGCGCATCGCGCTCTGCATCTACACCGAGTCTCGCAACTTTTTCTGGTCATCCAAGGTTCGCAAGTGCCAACAGAAGGCCCTCGCCGCAGGTTTCGGTGTAGTCGAGCCGGGGCCGGGCGATTGGAAAGACCGGAGCCTATACCTGAAGGTCGGCCTCGGCCTGGACATGGGCGCGCAGGGCACGTCGGATGCCGCATCAAAATATGCACTCACCGTATGGGGACTCACCGGCTCCCTGCACAAGGTGCTGCTCTATGCGAAAGAGTACGACCCGAAGAGCGACCCGACCGTCATCAAGCGCGATGTAATACGCGCCTGGTCATACTTCCAGCCAGACAAAGGCCGGGGCGATGCCTTCGACGCAAACCTGATAGCAGATATGAACGATATGCTTTACGACTGCGGACTGCTCTCGTTCGACCGCCGCCGCGAGCACGCGGAGCACAACCCGTCGAACTGGGAGAAGTGGACATTCTCTCCCGTCCGCTTCGAGGGACCCAACAAGGACCGCATGTTCAAGCTCCTCCAAAAAGATATACACGATGGCGTAGCCGTAATCCCGATGGTGGAGGACGAACGCATGGACGCGCTAAACTCCACCAACCCCACTTTGAAAAAGGGGGGTGCCGAAGGCGGGGGGATTTCAGAAGGCCCCGCCTCCATCCTCAAGTTCATAACCCAGCTTGGCAACATCCGCGCCCGCCGCATCCGGGACGGTGGCGGCTACAACTCATATTCGATGATAAAGAAGAAAATAGGTGACGACCTCGTAGACTCGTCAGTGATGGCCGTCTCAGCGATTGATACCGGGCTTTACGGCGCGTCCTATGGCAGCCCGGATTTCACTTCATCCGGCAGAAGGCTGGCCGCACTCGGACAGAGGTGGTAGTGGCAACAAAGGCAAAAAATACAGACGAGTCCGTTGCCGTCTACTCCCCCACACAGTTCCAGTGGAACGGGAAGCTGCGCACCTACAACCCGGACGACCTTGTGCACAATAAGGCGAAGGGCCTTGAAATTTACAAGGACATGGTGCGCGACCCTTACGTCGCATCATCCCTGGAGCAGTTGATATTCGAGTTGCTTGCCGTTGACTACCAGATAGTCCCCGGCTCGGACCCGGACGCCGCCGCCTTTGTCGAGTGGTGCCTGCGCACAAATATCCGGGGTTCGTTCACACGCGATATTGCCGAAACAATGGACGCGCTCCGCACCGGGTTTTCTGTGGCAGAGAAGGTATTTGAATACGTCGCAACCGGACCGTGGACTGGCAAAGTAGCGCTCGCCGCCCTCAAACACAAGGACCCCGAATATATCGAGTTCGCGCCGGACGAGTACGGCAACCTCGGAACCGGCTCGGTCATCGTGACAATGACCTCCGCAGGCGCATCGATGGTGCCGTTCGACGCAGACAAATTTTTCATATTCTCCTGGAACCGCCTGTACGAGAACCCTTACGGCCAGTCCCGCTTCCGGCGTGCATACCGCGCGTGCTGGATAAAAGATACCGCCTGGAAGCTCCGCTCTGTCTATATGGAGCGGTACTCCGGCAACAACCTCAAGGCGAAGATACCGCGCTCGAAGTTTGAGGCCGAAAAAGAGAACATGCGGAAGCTCCTCGCTGCCTGGGCTCAGGAGACCGGAATCGTCATACCTGACGACGTGGAAGTTGAGGTATTGAACCTCGCCACGTCCTCTGTGTCGGAATATCAGCTCACCATCGCAGACTGCAACAAAGAAATAATCGTCGGCATCCTCGGAGCTACACTCACGGTGGATGAGGGCAGGAAGACCGGCGCGCGCGCGCTGGGTGACGTCCACGCGGACGTTAAGACCGCCGCCGTCAAGTTCATAGACCTCTACTTCACGCCAGACGTAAACGAGCAGATAATCCGCCCGCTCGTGGATATGAATTTCGGCCCGCAGGCCGCGTACCCCCGCTTCCAATTTACCAACAGGAATGCAGGCACAAAGGAAGACGCGGACACGCTGGTTGTGCTCGTGAAAGACCTTGGCCTGAAGGTTGCGGAGCGCGACGTGTACGAGATGTTCCGCGTCCGCCGCCCCGCAGACGGGGACACACTATTATCACCCTCCCCTTCATCCCCTACCGTCAAGGGAGGGGAAAATAATCTTCCCGCCGCAACGGGGACCCCTCCCCCTTCCCCCTCGCCCGCAGGCGGGAGAGGGGGGCAGGGGGGTGAGGGCTTACAGCCAAAGGTTGACGGCGTCACGTTCCACGGGGAACCGCACACTTTTACAGGGTCCGCGCCACCATCCAAATTCGTCCGCCTCTCCAAGCCCGACGAGATAGCCGCGCGCCTGGACGCTCTCATCGTCCGCGCAAAAGAGAAGGCCCAGCCCGTCTACGATAAAATCAAGGCGTCAATACTTGCCCAGGCTGAGAAGGTTTTTGCCTCAGACAAACCGGATTACATAGCCGCCTCAAAGATAAAGGTCACGGACATCGGAGGCCTGAAAGAAGTATTCATAAACTCCATGCTGACCGCAAGTCTCCGTGGCCGCGCAGACATGACAGCCGAACTAATTGCGCAAGGGTGGGACAAACCCGCAAAACTTGCGGAGGATGGAGAAATCTATAACCCTGACGAAGCTCTTGCCGCATTTACGGGCCAAGTGGCCATGACAAAGGCCGCTTACAACATAATTGCCTCGGACGTAAAAAAGCGCGCGTTTTATGTTGCAGGGCTGGAAAAAATCCGCATAGAGGCCGACCTGATGCCGCTCGTGGAACAGGCTATCCGCGAGGGATGGAATTATAAAACATTTCAACATGAACTCGACCAGATGTTCATAAAATATTCAACTCCCGTTTATGGCCGGGTGGGTAGTGTCGGTGAAAAAATATATGACTACCACGCAGAGACGATTTTCCGCACAAACGTCATGGGAGCATATAACCAGGCCCGCAAAGAGATGATGGATGAGGCTGGAGATTTTGTCCCCGCCCGCGAATATTCCACCGGGCCGCGCCCGCGGGATAGCCATGCTGCGCTTGATGGCAAAATATATTTAACGGGCGACCCGATATGGGAAAGTATCTACCCGCCCTGGGAACCTAACTGCAACTGTACCGTAGTCCCAGTAAACAAATACGAATTCACCCCGGACATGCTTTCAAAGTCCCCGGCAGTCACGCCGGACGCCGGATTTGGAGGGTAACATGAAAATCAACTTCGACGCTTTAATGATGATGCTTCGGGCCGGTCTCTCCGCCAAGTTCGGTGACGACGCCTGGCTGACGGACGCCAACACCGACCGCTGCATAATGTGTCAGGAGGGCAAGTATTACGAAGTCCCCTACATGCTCTCCGCCGACGAGAAGTCCGTCACCCTGGGCGACCGGGGCGCGGAGGTCAAGTCCGATTACGTACCCCTCGCGGAACTCACCGGCATAGAGATATTCGCCGTCGGAACGCACCGTGGCCAGGAATACACTCACGCGCACCTGGACGAGATGGTCGGGAACTTCGTGGCACTCGGTAGCAAGATAAAGCCTACCCTCGTGGTGGGCCACTCGGAGGACCAGAAGCTCCTCGCCGACTCCGGCATACCGTCCGCAGGTTGGGCGTCGGGCGTGCGCAAGGTCGGCGACAAACTCTTGGCCGACTTTAAGGACGTGCCGGAGGTACTCGCGGAACTTATCAAAAGGGGCGCGTACAAGCGGGTCAGCTCGGAAATATACACAAACTTCAAAGACGGCAAGAAGGCGGTCGGCCATGCCCTCCGCCGTGTAGCTATACTGGGTGGAGAAATCCCGGAGGTCAAAACCCTCCAGGACGTCGCGGCGTTGTACGCTGACGGCCAGCCCACAGCCTGGGTCAACTTCGATGAGGTTGACGTAGAGAAACCCACAAAGGAGGACACCAAGATGGACGAGAAGGAAATACAGCAGTTGAAGGAAGAAAAGGCCGCTGCCGATGCCCGCGCAAAAAAGGCAGAGGACGAACTCGTGAAGCTGTCCGAGGAAAAAGCAGCATCCGATAAGGCCGCGCGCAGGGCCAGCGTCGAGGCAAAGGTCGAGGGTCTTGTGAAGCAAGGCAAGCTCACCCCGGCGATGAAGCCCGGCTTCGTCTGCCTGATGGAGACGCTCGGAGAGTCCGGCGTCATCAAGTTCGGCGAGAAGGATGTGCAGCCCGTTGACCTGTTCGAGGAAGTGGTCATAAAAAACCTCGGCGTCGCAGTCAAGCTGGGCGAGCAGGCCGCCACCGGCAAGGACGCGCCGATAGACGAAACGCAGAAAACCATCAACAAGGCGCTCGGCGTGTCCGATGAGGACTTCGCCAAGTTCGCAGAGAAGGAGGACTAGCACATGGCACTCAGTGCTGACAGGGACACCAAAAGGAAGGATGGCTCGCTTGGGTCATTCCCCGTGGCCGTCTCGAAGATTTACGCGGGCGACATCGTGATGCTCAACTCGTCCGGGTATGCGATACCCGGCGCGGATACCGCTTCCTGCATGTTCGCGGGCGTGGCGACGGAGCAGGTGGACAACTCCGCCGGTTCCGCTGGCGACAAGCGCATCACCGTACACAGGAAGGGCTGCTTCCTGTTCGCCATCGCGGCTGCCGCTATTACGGACATCGGCAAGGCCGTGTATGTCGAAGACGGCGGGGGCACGGTAGGGCTCGTCGGGACGACCGACAACGACATCCCGTGCGGGAAAATAAGCGAGTACGAGGACGCGACGCACGTCTGGGTGGACATTGACAAGGAAATATCCTAAACGAAAGGGGGTAACACGACATGATAGTCAACAGCGCAAACCTTGCGGCCCTGTTCAGGGGCTTCAGTTCCATCTTCAACGCCGGGGTAGCCTCGCTCACCGGCAAGCAGCTCTACGAGAGGTTCACCACCATCGTACCGTCGTCCGCGAAGGGCAACGACTACGGTTGGGTCGGCAAATTCCCCACAATGCGGGAATGGCTTGGCGACAGGATAATCCAGAACCTCAAGGCGTTCAAGTACAGCATCGAGAACAAGCACTGGGAGTCCACCATCTCGGTTGACAGGGACGACGTGGAGGATGACAACGTAGGCGTCTATAGCGCGATAGTGCAGAACTTCGTGCAGGCCGTCACCGCGCACCCCAACAAGCTGGTGCTCGACCTCTTCCACGGGGCATTCTCCACGCTCTGTTTCGACGGGCAGTACATGGTAGACGACGACCATCCCGTGGGCGACTCCACCAAGTCCAACAAGGGCACTGCCGCGCTCAACACAACGAGTTATGCCGCAGCCAGGACTGCCATGATGTCCCTCGTAGACGACAACGGCAACTCGCTCAGCGTCATGCCGGACGTGTTTATAGTACCGCCCCAGCTTGAGAAGACAGCGAGGGAGATAGTAGCCCCGCAACTGGCAGGCGGCGCGAGCAACATCTATGCCAACTCGGCAGAGGTAGTCGTGGTGCCGGAACTCGCCGGGAACCCGACAGAGTGGTTCCTCCTGGACTCCAAGAAGCCGCTCAAGCCGTTCATCTTCCAGCGCCGCAAGGAGCTGAAGCTGACGAGCATGACCGACGACAAGGACAGCAACGTCTTTATGAAAAAGGAGTTCCTCTTCGGCGTGGACGCCCGCTACAACGTAGGCTACGGGCTCTGGCAGGTGCTGTACGGTTCGACGGGCACGGTCTAAACAAAAAGGAGGGACATACCATGAAGAAGTTTTTGCTCTTGATAGCCGCAGGCGTGCTTGTGACGCTCGCGGCATTTGCCGGGCCTGTCTGCGCCGCCACCGTCGGCTCCGACCAGCTCGGCTCGGACGACCGCGCGGACGTCGTCACTGCATTTTCCAACTGGACGGGCAGGTCCGCGACCGAGGTCAAGTATTACGATGTGTATGACGTGCGCGGGTGGAGGCTTGTTACGGTACAGTGGGCGGGCATAACCAGCTTCAGCAACTACACCGGGATACAGGGCACGTTCAAGATTTACGGCGGACCCACTGCTTCCGGGCCGTGGTCTCCGGTGAACGTCGCAGCGACTGCGCTTTCGTACACGGCAGACGGGACGGTCACGTTCGCCAACGCGAATAACTACCTAAAGGTCAGCTTCAACCGCACCCGCAACGGGCTCCGGTGCTACATCACCAGGGCCGCAGAGCACAGATAAGGAGGATTTATGGCAACCAAATTTTTAAAAGTCATGGCCGGGCGCGAGATGTACCGCGCCGGGCGCAAGTGGAGCCAGGGCATATCCTACGCCCCGATAGGTGGCAGGATAAAGCCTGAAGCGTTCGCGGGAGACCCGAACTTCTCGGTTGAGGTAGTGGACGCGGACCCGACCGCAAAGAAGGAAGAGACCAAAAAGGTAGACGCTTAACTTTTACCCCCTCGCCCTTTACGGGAGAGGGGGCCAGGGGGTGAGGGCTTATGCCCTACTGTACCAAGTCCGACATAGTCAACCTCGAAGTCCCGGAAGAAAAGCTGGCACAGCTCACCGGGGATGGGGAAGGCGCGGTAAATGACGACGTGGTGGCCGCTGCTATCGAGGCGGCGGACAGTGAGATAGATACCTACCTTGCAGGCAGGTATACCGTCCCGCTGTCCGTCGTCCCCGCCGCAGTCAAGCGCGCGTCCGTCTGTATCGCGGTCTACATTATGCACCGCCGCCTGCGCCGCAAGGACGACACGGTATGGGACGGATACATGAAGGCGCTGGCCTTCCTGAAGGCGGTGCGGGATGGTGACGACTCCCTGTCAGGCGTCACATCAGGCAATGGCGCAGTCAGCACCACAGACGGCCTCGCGCAAGACTTCACCCGCACAAAGCGGGACAGCGGCGGTAATGTAGTCGGTGACGACGGCAGCACGGAGGTCTGGTAGCAATGGTAATCATCGAAACTCGCGGAACAGAAGAAGTCAACCGGATGCTGAAATCGCTCGGCTCGATAGTGCGAGACCTGCGCCCATTCTTCCGTGATGCGAAGATGATACTTATGCGCGAGGTACATGAAAACTTTGCCGCAGGCGGCAGGCCCGAGTGGGCTCCACTCTCGCCCACTACACTCGAACTCAAGGCAAAAGGCAGAAACAGGTTCAAGACGTACTCGCAGGGTCGCATCACAAAGACCACGGCCAACTTCATGGCCTCCGCCAAGCCCCTCATGGATACCGGGCTGCTCCGGGCATCGGTCGGCGTCCCGTCGAAAGATGGCATCCTCGATATGAGCGCATCCCGGCTGCGCCTGGGCACGGCGATAGTTTACGCGGCGGCTCAGAACTTCGGCAAGACCAACGGCCCGCGCCCAAACTGGATACCAGGCGCGCGCATCCCGGCGAGGCCGTTCATGGTAGTCAGCCGCGAGGGTGAAGGCAAGCTCGTCCGGGCGCTCGAAGACCGGGTCAGGTCAATCGCAAAATAACGCCCCCTCAGTCCCCCTCTTAAGATAAGAGGGGGAAGGGGGAGTTATGAAAGGTAATATGAAATCTCTATTGAACGGCATAAAGTCCCGCATCGAGTCCGAGGTCGGATACCTCGCGGGCAGGGTATTCATCGTGCCGGAGTTATACTACGGCCTGGAGTTGGGCTTCCCGTGCGTCGCTATCAAGGACGGGGACTTCGACAACAACCTCTATTCCGGCGTCAATGACGAAGACCTTGTGGTGGACGTGGCCATTTTTACAGAGGTGCTCTCCGGCGTGGACGTTGCGGCGTCGGTTATCGGAAGCGGCAACTTCAAAGGCGTGCTGGACATCGCGGAGGACGTGAAAAATGCACTGAAGGCGGCGCGTGCAATAGACGGTTACGGGACGATGGCAATCCTGCGCGATATGGCCTCCGAGCCGTGGCGCAACGAGGGCGGGACGGAGTTCACCCAGGTCAAGGTGATGACCTTTAATTTTGCAAAGGACTGAGAAATATGTCCGAATGGCTCACAGGTTCACTGGTAACCGCCGGACTCGCCGTCGCCGGTTTTATTATTAGCAGGTGGGTAAAAAAGGCCGACGAGAGCATAAGCAAGGCAGACCTTGAAAAGGCCGTGGGTGCGCTGCAAAAAGAATGTCTTGACCATCGGGGCAACTGTAACGGGCCGGGCTGGATGAAGGAAGCAATCTCCAAGGTAAATGCGGAGCAGGTAAAAACCAACACTAACCTTGAGCGATTAATAGGAAGGCTTGAGGGCAAGGGCGTACTTGAAGCTGGTGGACACACTGGAGGCTGACGATGGCCGATAAACCTTGCCACACGGACGGCTGCCCGGACAAAGAGGCCGCTATCCGCAATCTGGCACGCATCACGGGGATTGCGACTACTACGGCGCTCGCTGGCAGAATGAATTTTATGCCCGTGGCTGTAATATTCGAGGCGGGTGCGGCCTGTGCGCGGTGTGCTGAAAAGAGGTGGCCTGATGCCTGACCTGACACGGATAATATCACTTCCCGGGACCGAGGCGCACGGGATGGTATCCGAGCACTTCGACCTGAGCGAGTTCGCTTGCAAGGGTAAGGGCTGTTGTGGCGGGGCGGTGAAGGTGGACAGGAAGCTCGTAGCGGGACTTGAGAAGCTTCGGGCGATGGTTGTGGCGATTCGCCCGGCGGGGAAGATTGTGCTGAACTGCGGATACCGTTGCCCGGCACACAACAAGGAAGTCGGCGGGGTGCCGACCTCCGAGCACGTCGAGGGTTGCGCCTGCGACATAAAGGCAGGCCCGACGCTCCTGACGGTCGAGGCCCTCGCTCAGCTCTGCGAGCAGGTGCCGGAGTTCGTTCGGTTCGGCAGGTATCCGGGCAGGGGGTTTGTACACGCGTCGAGTGTGCCGAGCATATCGCCGAACGGCAAGACGCACTGGACAGGGTAAATCCCCTCCCCGCCCCCCTTTGACAAAGGGGGGAGCCAGAGGCAGGGGGATTTTATGATGGGCCGACACATGGGTACGGCCCCTACAAAAAGGAAGGTGAGCATTGGAAAGCATAATCGTAAGCATGGTACTCAAGATGCTGCCTCTAACATGGGCGGCGAACCCGTGGTTCCTGATAGGCGTGCTGGTACTCTGGCTGGTCGCGGAGACGGTGATGCCGTTTTTCAGGGACCCGAAGTACGGCTGGCTGGCAAAGTACAACGGCGTGGCACACCTGGCCGTCGGCATATTCGGCACCGTGGCAAAGAAGTTGATCCCCGCCCTCGACCAGATGGCGAAGGCGGGCCTACAGAACCCGCTCGACCCGGAGAATAGACGGTGAAGATAGGCGAAAACCCGGCGCACGAGTTCGAGAACTTTCCGCCACAGGCGGACGGGGTGAAGGTTGATTTCAAGGTGGACCTTCAGCCCGCTTATGAATACCTTGAAAAACATGGAGGTAGTGATATGGGTTGGTGGGAGAAAATGAAAGAGATACTGGAGTCGGCGGCGCACTTCTTTAATGCGTTGGCCCCGGTCGCGGACGAGGGGATGCAGATAGCAGGCGCCATATCCAACGACCCGAAGGTCAAGGCGGCGGCGGCTATAACCCACGCGAGCGTACCCGTGGCACTGCATGCGCTCGACGCATTACAGCGCGCGGCTGACGGCGACACGCACGTATCTATACCTATAGACGCGGTACGCAACCTGGCCGAGGTAATAAGCAGCCACGGCGCGGCACATTCAACTGCACGGTAGTTGACCGTTGCCACCTACACCCTCCCCTTCGTCCCCTCCCATCAAGGGAGGGGATAAAGAATCACCCTCCCCACCTGTGGGGGAGGGCCGGGGTGGGGGGTGAAGGAGAGAGCGGTCAACGTGGAGAACTTTATGAAAAAGTTCATGGCATGGTGTGTAACAGCGGTGTTTGTCGTGGTGGGCCTATTGCCCGTGATGGCACACGCAGACACTATGCCCTCTACATCATCGCCAAACGGTGACGACATGTGTATCCTGCCGATGCTGAACGGCGGGACCAGAACGATCAGACATGACCAGCTACCCAATATATATATCCCATTCAGGAGCGACCTTAAATATTATTGTCCGCAAAGCGGAGGGACGGGCACGGTTACGTTTTCCCGCTCCGGCTCGGCTACATACTGGGACTCTGCCGGGACACGGCAGACGGCAGGGTCTCAGGTCGCGAGGTTCGGATATATCTATTATGATGGCGCGTGGGTAGGCCCGTGGCTCGTGCGAGAACCCGCAGCTACAAACCATGTGCTGAACAGTGCGGCCCCGGCCACTCAGACTACGGGTAGCCTGGGTACTGGAATATACACGCTGTGGGTAGAGGGTTCGGGCTCATGTGCAGTAGCAGCGGGTACTGCGACGATTACCGGAGCGGGTACTGCGTCCAGCGGGACTCCTGTAGTGTTTAGCGTGACCGTGTCCGGCACCGTCGTATTAACCGTGTCCGGCAGCCCGACACTATTTCAATTAGAAAATAAACCTTGTCCCACAAGCTATATTGCAACCACCGCAGCCCCGGCCACGCGGAACGCCGATAGCGTGTCTATTACCCCCGCCAACAACGTCAACGTCACGACTGGCACGTTTTTGGCAAGTGTATTTTTGGAGGCAAGTGTACCGGTTGCATCGGGTACGGGTTCAATTCATTTCATACAATTCACCGGCGGCACCACGACCGACGCCTTTTATAGAAACATAAATTTAGAACCAATCAGAAATCATGACAGCACGTCCACGTTGTCGCTGTCTGGAAATACATGGGTGGTGAAGCCCTACAAGGTGGCTCTCACATGGGGCGGGGCTGTCCGCGCAATATACAATATCACCGACGGGCTGTCCACTTCTGGGAGCTTTGACGGCAACTTGAGTACCGGCACAACTTTAAATTTGGGGTATACGGGCGACATGGCAGGACATTACGAGAGGGATATATATATTTTCAACCGTGCGCTCTCAGCTGCGGAGGTGGTCACATGGTGAAGCTCGCCGTACTGCTTTTTGTGCTGTTCATGCCGTGCAATGCCCTCGCCGCTACGCCGTCATTTTGGTTTGTAGTGGCAGACTCCACGGTGAACTTCGACACATATTACAGCGACCCATCCCACTCGCTCGACCACCTGCCCGCGAGTTATGGCGGTGGCAATGGTATCACCTGTGTTATCACCGACGGCGACACGCCGCCCGTGCCCGACGGCGCGTACATCCTGGGCCGGAGCTATTCGGAGATATTTGGGGACTCGACGCTTGCGGCTGTCTACGACGGCATAGTGCCGCCACGCGTATCAGATAGCCCGCTTGCGCCAAAAACATACCACAAGCCCTTCGGCGTTTTTTGGGGACTGGAAAAGGAGATGGGATTATGAAGGACCGCATTGCAACTATCGCCGCAGTGCTGGCCATAGCGGCCATATTCGCAGGGTGCATCATGCAGATAGCCGGATGCGGCAAGCCAGCTAACGCTTCCGTCGGCACGGTTGGGCAAACACTGCATGAGCCATTTGTCGTGCGATATGCTGACGGCACCGTCCGCAATAACTGTAACCCGTCGAGGTTCACGGCAAAAGTCTACCGCAACGGTGTGCTCGCCAACGTGACGTGTTATTTCAGAAGCTACACTACGGCTGGTGGGTACTCGTACTACCGCACTCCCCAAATGGTGTCGCACACGAGGCATTTCATCAGCTATTCGGGCACGCCCGTATGGGACTGCGTTCAAGATGTTTTTGCCCACAACGACGATTCTAATTCTACGGACATCCTAATATGTCAGGCACGCACAAATAATCTTCCGGTCAACCACAACACCAGCTCTATCGTGGCGCGGCGGGCATCGCAGGATAGTGTGGACGCGGGGTTCACCGCCGGGGCGAAACAGACAAATCTCCTACTCGTCCCGACGAACCCGATGCTGACGACAGACTCACGTCTGCCGGTGACCGACAACATCAGCTCCATCGTGGCCCGGCGGGCATCGCAGTACAGCGTGGACGCGGGGTTCACCGCCGGGGCAAAGGACAGCACCGTAGCGAAAGAAGCGACGGTCGGAGCCAATACGTGGAGCTACGGCGGCGACCGCACGCTGTCTAATTATTCCGGCTTCGACGCTCAACTAAGCGTGGCGCACGGCACCGGGCGATGGGACGCAACTGGCGAGGTGTCGGTTATCGGGATGCCTGGCACTGGCAGCCCTGGCATGATTGCCCAGGGAAAAGACGTACACATCACGCGCGGAGACTCGGCGGCTATCCCATACAATTTCGACATGGACATATCCGACTGGAGCGTGTGGTTCGGAGCAAAAATTAAACCGACCGACACGACATATGCTATTTCTAAAAGGGACATTACCGCCGACGTGACCGACGTGCTGACAGGCGCGGGCCTCGTCAACCTCTCTACCGCAGATACCGCGATTACCGCGAAAAGATATTATGCGGAGATAGAGATACGGAAGGCGGGTGCGGTAAATACGAAGTTGCGGTTCTATTTGTGGATTGACCAGGACGTGGTGAGGTAGACCTTAAAGGTGAAAAAGGAGGCTCAACGATGACAATCAAATGCAGGATAAAGCCGGAAGTTCACAGGCACTTCCACGCGAAACTCGGGGACATGGCCGCCGGTTCCGAGGTGTACTGGGACGAAGAGTGGGGGCCGGTGCCAGAGCAGGTCTTAGAAGAGATACTCTCCTCTCCACCTGTAGGAGAGGGGCTGGGGGCGAGGGCTAATGAAGAAGGGGGAGGTGACTAATGGGAGAGAATATACTCGGAAACCAGATAGGGTTCGCATTCAAAAAGGCGACGACGTGGCATACTCCGGTTGCGTGTGGAGCCGGTGACGGCATACTGGTATTACCCGGCGGGGGCATAGTGAAGTCTCAGCCCATAGAGCAGGACCCCGGTCTCGGAGATGGCGGATTCCCGATTTACCGTGACCTCGGCAACATCAAAGACGACGGTAAACAGGCGTTCGACGCGCGGTACAGGGCCTTCGAGCTTTTGTGGGCGATGCTGTTCGGGACGGCGGGTACTCCGGCCCAACAGGCCGCGACTGCCGCATACCTCCACACCCTCCGTATGGCCGCGAGCACTAACGGTCTCTTCGGTACAGCAGTTTACAACGAAGTATCTAACGTGCTGGAACACGCATCGGCAAAGGTCAAGGCTATCGAGCTGTCGTGGGAAAATGGAAGTTGGGTCAAGGCAGAGGTTGACTTCCTCTGCGACGACGAGGCATTAAATGTCGGTTCCGGCACGAACACCGTCGCCACGTTCGCAAACGTGACCGTGCCCGACTCTGGCCACAGGATACACGCGGGGGATGCGATAGTCCGCGTGAATGCACAGTCCGGCGGCGCCCTCGGCTCAGGTGACGTCATCGCGCCGACCGGAGGAAGCATCCGCTTCGAGCTGCCTATCGAGGGTTTGTATGTCGCCGGAGGTGGCAAAAAGATAGACGAGCCAAAGCTCGGTGCGGGCGACGGGCAGTATAAGGTTGAGGTCAACCTGAAGATGCCTCGCTACGGTGACGCGGCGGAGGCGTTCAGGGCCGCGTTCTACGCTAAGACCGAGAACAAGGCCGACATCGTGTTCACCGGACCGATAATCGAGTCCACCTACGCATATTACTGGAAGTTCCAGTTCCCACGCCTCATCCAGACCAAGGAAGGCCGCCCGGAGCACAAGAAGGGCCGCATCCCATACGACATCACGCTCGAAGGTATGTTGGCCGCTGTGGCCCCCACGGGCATGACCGGGCTGACCAAGCCCATCAACCTTGACATAATGACCACGCTGGCAACCGACCCGCTGGCATAGTTAACGCCCCCTCAGTCCCCCTCTTAAGATAAGAGGGGGATGGGGGGAGTTATGAAAGGAGTTCCCTATGGACTTAAACGCACTTTTCGGTGACAGCTCCGGGATAGTCGAACGCGAGCCCTTCGGCGAGGACGGAGTACTGCTCGTCTCCCCAATAACCTCGGACGTGCTCAACAGCTACAACAACGCGGCCACTGTCAAAGAAGTTATCAAGGGCGTGTTGAGCGTATCCGTGGACGAGGCGAAGATGAGGAAGCGTATAGCAACGCACCTCGTTGGCTGGGAGAACCTGACGAGGAACGGGGAGCCGGTAGAGTTCAACGAGAAGAACCGCGACATACTCGTATTAAAGGGGCACGGCGTCGCAAAGAAGGTACTCAGCGCAGGTCTGCGCGCGGCGGGGTTCCAGGCCGAAGAGGAAGGCCAGGCCCGCCAGGACTGATTCGCCGCCTCCGGTATCTGATAGATAACCCCGGCCTGTCCTGCGAGACGTGCAGGGCGTTGGGGGCGGAAAGAGAAATAGTGCCGGGGTGCGCGTCGGGAGCGGGTTGTAATGTACCGCCCCTGCCGCAGGTCTACGAGAAGGCGGTCAGGTTCCGGGACCTCGTCATGGGGGCGGGCAGGTTTGCCAGGCACGCAGTGGACAGCCAAGGGAAGTCGTATATGGATTATACGCCCGGAGTTGACTCCGGGACGCTCTGCCGACTACTTGACATGACAACGGCGGATGTGGAGCGAGTGGGCCACGTAGAGGCGTTCTACCGGGGAATTTTACAGGATACGGTGAGGGATTACAATGGCTGAAGTAGTCATAGACCTAATCGGGAAAGATAACGCTTCGGGCAGTATCCGCTCTACTGAGTCCGCGCTCGGCGGGCTAAAAAACGCCCTCGTGGCGTGCGGTGTAGCCGCTGCGGCATACAAGGCGATAGACTATCTGAAGGACTCGGCCATGCTCGCGGCACAGGTGGGGATGCAGGAGGTCGCCCTGCGTCACGTCGGAGCGCAGGCCGGGTATACCCGAAAGGAGCTGGACGGCTACACAAAGGCGCTCGAAGACCAGGGCATTACTACCCGCGAGTCAATCAACAACCTTACCCGTATGGCGCAGTCTCACCTTGACCTCGCTGCTGCATCCAAGCTCGCCCGCGTCGCCCAGGACGCAGCAGTCATTTCAAACGAGAATTCGTCTCAGACTTTCGAGGCGCTGCTACACGGTATCACCACGCTACAGCCGGAGGTACTACGGCAGCACGGGATCATAGTCGACCTCGAAAAAGCATACTCGGCTTTTGCCGCCACGTCCGGGCGCGCCGCGAAAGACCTGACACAACAGGAAAAGCAGCAGATAGCCCTGAATGCGGTGCTTGACCAAGGGAAAGTCATAGCTGGCACCTACGAAGAGGCGATGGGTACCGTCGGTAAACAGATCACCTCCATGCCGAGATACATAGAAGAAACCTCACTTGCAATAGGCAAGGGACTTATGCCCGTATTAAGCGAGAGTATGTTTGTTTTTAAAGATTTTGTGACAGCTATAGGCAAAAACGATGATGCACTAAAAGGTATCGGCAAGACGGTAATCCTTGTGGGAATCGGTGTCGCTACGTTTGCCCAGGGCTTTGCTATGGCTGGGCAGGGCCTGCTTTTGACTGCGGGACTAATAGTTAAGGCTTTCGACGAAGAGAAGGGAAACTCTATATTGCGGATGGGCAATCAGGTCGGCGAGTTTGCCAAACAAATAGGCAACGCCAGCTCGAGCCTGATGGTGGCATTTAGCGACCTGGACAACTACACCAGTAAAGCCAACGACAGCGCCGCCGCATCTGACGCCATTGCAAGAAAGGCTCGGGAGGCGGCGGATGCGATGAAGGCGGAGTCCGTGAGTATTGACACGGCCAGCGCATCAAATATTGAACTCGCAGCCACCAGCGCGGCGGTTAATGACAAACTCGCTACAACAATTACTAACCTTCAGGGTGTGTCTAGCGCAGTAGTAGAGGCAAATGGCTACTGGGCGCAATATATTGATGAGGTGTCCGGCATAACCGTCCGCGTCCGTGCCGAGACGTTGCCGGACTATAAAGCTCCAGCAGCTTCGGGTGGTGGTGGTAGTAGTTATTCTACTGGTACATCGGCTCCCTGGACGGCAGGCCCACAGATGCCTTCGTTCGACATAGGAATAGATAGGGTCCCGCAAGATATGCCTGCATTTATTCATCGGAATGAGGCTGTGCTGAAACCTGCCGACGCAGAAAATTGGCGTAAAGGTAAGGCTGGAGGCACGGAAGTCCATATCCACGCCCAGGTAATCACCGAGGCATCTATCGGCCCTCTTGCAAGGATGTTGCAGCAGGCAATGGAAGACAACTTTTTCCACGCGAGGGCATAGCCGATGTCCTTCACAATCTTCCACCGCCACGTCTGCCGCACGGCCACTATCACCATGTCGCCTGACCACGTCGCGGCCTACGACGAGTGGCGGCTTGGGGACGGTGACATCGGCAAGAAGTGCAAGTTCTCTACCGCCGTCGCGCCATATATCAAAATCAACCAGGGCGCAAGCCCCCTCGCAATCACCCGCATCATCATACCCGGCTCGACTCATAACCTAAGCGGGATGCGTTGCACCCTTTCATCTTCCGACAACGACTCGTCCTACACACAGCGCGACCAATGGACACAGGCCGACGCGCTCGTGATAAACCGCTCCTTCGCCACTCAAACGCACCGTTACTGGAAGCTGGCCTTCGACAACGGCTCCGGCGGCAACCCGGCGAGCGCGCCTGAGATGGCCGAGCTTTTCCTGACGGACGGATACACCTTCGAGCGTGGCCCCTACTATCCCTACTCCGGGTACAGCGACGGCCCTGCGTTTAATGTTGTGGCGCAAAAGACCCCGTCCGGCAAAGTCGGTTTCCTTGAAAAGGGCGCAAAGGTGCAGCGGTACTCGCTCAAGCTCATCATGGACGATGCTATGGCCGTGAACATGCGGACGTGGCGTGACGCCTGGGCAGGCAAGAACCCGTTCCCCATCGTTGACATCGACGGCAACACGGTCATTGTGTGGGCGACGTCTTTCGGCGAGATAACCCGCGAACGCGACGACCGTCACACCTGCGACGTGGAGCTTGAGGAGCTGTTACCGTGAGGACCCTCACCACCCTTCAAAGAAAGGCACTCGACGCCAAGTCCGTCGGCAAGATATATCTCGCCGAGATGACGCTCGCCAACTCAGGCCCCACCCTATTCCACGCTACAGAGACCGTGAAGATAGGCTCTCAGGATTATGAGTCCTGCCTCGCGGGGCCTCCCACGGGCCTCGCGGAGCGCCTGGGGCAGGGAAGCAACCCGGAGGTGGTGATACCTTTCCTCAATGGGCGCTGGAGCACTTACAACTTCCTCTCGGACGCGGCAGCAGACTATCCCTTTGTCAGCGCGGCCATCACCGCCAAAGAGGTCTGGAAACTAAATGACGGCACACTCAGCGACGCGTACACCGCCTTCGTCGGACGTGTCGATAAGCGCCGCAACGTCACCACGGAAAGGTTTGAGGTCGTATGCTCGGACATCCGCCTCTACTACGCCAAACAGTGGGCGCAGAGCCGACTGACCGACTCCACGGCAGACCCCGACGACAAGAACAAAATAATCCCCATCGTGTATGGCGTAAACGTACCGGTCCCTGCTCTGACAAAGATTGCAGGCGGGCTATCCACACTAAAAACCGCCATTACAGCAGTCAGCCCCGGTAATGGTGGCACGTTTGAACTGTCACTCGGAGATACTGACCCGGACTTCCCGGCGGCAGGCGCGTTCACCGTGGTACTGGAAAAAGAGGAAATACGCTGCTCATCCCGTTCCGGCAAGGTGTTCACCGTGGCCACTTCCGGCAGGGGCTACAACTCCACCGTCGCGGCGGCGCACGTGGCGGGATGTACTGTATGGGAAAAAAGGACAGACTACACCGAACTATGCTGCGACCACTCTGTCGGTGCGCTCGGGGATACCTACATTGACCTGCCGGACGGCAGGGTGCGCGTCACAACGGGCGTCACAAAGAACCTGAGCACCGCAGGCGGAGCAAACGTGGTGCTGGCAAGCAAGTTCACGGTCGATAAGGCCGTAAACCTCACGGCAGCCGATGCAGGGCACCTGCATGACACTGCGAACACTGGCTCGCCAATCATCGCCACAAGCGACTCCGAGAACGGGGCCGTGAATGTTACCCTGACTGGCACACGTTCAAATATCCACGACCAGTCAGACGTGACAAGTTACCGTGCTACATCTACCAGCCCGGGCAATACAAATTCAGCAATAAATGTCGTCGCTACGTTTCCGGCATACACCGGCCCGGCAATAGTAAAGGTGTACGCGGTCGTTACACATGACAGCTCGACCAGCCATGCGGTGGACGCATCGAATTTTATCAAGTGTAATGGGAACGCGCTGGACACTTCCTCCACGAAGTGTACACAAAAGATAGACCTCGGCTCATCATATCCTGCGGGCGGGAATGTTACCTTCGCCGCCGCCGCACAGATGGGGTATTCATTCAACAGCTACATTTACGAGATAAGCCTTGAGGTTATCACGGCATCGACCGCAAGCGCGGCGGCAGATGTGTCGCTGTCCGGGAACTCGGCGGCGGACGTGGCAATCGGCGGCAGGGTTATACAGGAGGTCAGCGGCTACAAAGACGACGGCTCCGGCACCATCTCCGGCACACCCAACCTCCAGCTCGAAAATCCTGCGCACATCATCCGTCACCTTGTACAGGTGCGGCTCGCAGTCCCTGCCGGGAACATTAACGCGACAGCATTTTCCGCCGCCGCAACAGCCCTGGCCTCCGCCTGCACCGGCGGGTATAAGTTCGCTTTTGCTATACTCGACGAGATAAAACCGGCAGAGATAATCGCCTTCATCGAAGACCTTGCCGCACAGTCGCGGTGCAGGATACGGTGGAACCCGCTCGTATCACTGGAGTTCATCCCGGACACCGCCCCGACGGAAGACGCCACTATTGACGAGGCAGACTGTCTCGATGGTCCGGTATTCGACGAGGCATCCGTGATGACGGTCGAGAACTCGCTGACAGGACTTTACAAACAGAACTATGCGCCACAAAAATCAGAGGCGGCTTGGCTTGGCACGGTGACGAGTGTGGACTCCGGCGGCGGCTCATCCCAGGCGATTTACGGAATAATGCCAACTAAACACGAGTACCCGGCCATCCGAGACGCTAACACGGCGCAGGACAGGCTCGACCATCAGCGCGACCGGTTCAAAATGCCGCGGTGCCCTGTCTACCTGAAGACGCCGTGGGAGAACCAGAATATCGAAGTAGGCGACGCCATCAAGCTGACGAGTAGCCTGGCAGAGCACAATAATCAGAAATTCGAGGTGATAGAGCTCGCCCTGACAGAAAACTAGGAG
>Ga0334722_10002484_pt1 | contig 20851 bp, 28 predicted proteins | sample C3_bottom_MG_FD_207210 | JGI IMG/M metagenome (GOLD analysis project Ga0334722, IMG submission 207210) | Sediment microbial communities from Yellowstone Lake, YNP, Wyoming, USA - C3_bottom | ecosystem: Environmental > Aquatic > Freshwater > Lake > Sediment | place: USA: Wyoming | collected... | reverse complement strand
ATCCAGATATCGTTCAACTACGGCCTGTTCACCGGCGCGTTCGGCCTGCACTACGGCGCGGAACGCATCGGTGCGTCGGTCATCCCCATGTCCAGCGGCAACACCAAGCGCCAGATCAAGATCATGCAGGATTTCAAGACCACCGCGCTCGTCAGCACGCCGAGCTATGCCATGCTCATCGCCGACACAATACGGGAAATGAACATCGACCCCAACTCGCTTTCGCTCAAATGGGGGCTCTTCGGCGCCGAACCCTGGTCCGACGCCATGCGCAGGGAACTGGAACAAAAGCTGATGATCAAGGCAACGGACAACTACGGCCTTTCCGAGGTCATGGGGCCGGGAGTGGCCGGAGAATGCCTATACCAGAACGGCCTGCACATCAACGAGGACCACTTCCTTGTCGAGATCGTACATCCCGACACGCTCCAGCCCGTCAAGGTCGGCGAGGTCGGCGAACTGGTGCTCACCACCCTGACGAAAGAGGCCTTCCCCATGATCCGCTATCGCACCCGCGACCTCACGCGGCTCATGCCGGAGCCCTGCGCCTGCGGAAGGACGCTTCGGCGAATGAGCCGGATCATGGGCAGGACCGACGATATGCTCATCATCCGCGGCGTGAACGTCTTCCCGCAGCAGATCGAGTCCGTGCTCTTCGCCATCGAAGGCACCGAGCCGCACTATCAGATCGTGATCGACCGCAAGGGCGCGCTCGACGACGCCACCGTGCTGGTGGAAGCCTCGGAAAAGATATTCTTCGACGAGATGAGGAAACAGAAGGAGCTGATCGACACGATCAAGAAGCGCATGGCCTCGGAGCTCGGGATCGCCGTCGAGGTCAAGCTCGTGGAAAAAAAGACCATCGAACGGTTCGAAGGAAAAGCGAAGCGGGTGATCGACAACCGGAAGCTGTAACTCTTTGCCACAGAGCTCACCGAGAGCACAGAGGACGGCAGTGTCGCCTGTAGGGGTAACCCTATGTGGTTACCCTGATCAGGGCGGCCACACAGGGCCGCCCCTACATCATTGGTCACCTTCGCCTATCAGAATGCACTCCATCGACTTTCATACGCACATCTTCCCGGACAAGATCGCGCAGCGCGCTGTCGCGTCGCTTGCCGAGGAATCCGGCGAGTACGTTCCCCGGACAGACGGCACGCTCAAGGGCCTGCTTGCGTCCATGGATAAGGCGGGAATAGCGCAAAGCGTGGTCGCGAACATCGCGACCCGGCCGTCGCAGATGCTGCCCATCTTCGACTTTTGCCGTCATATCGCAGGAGAGCGCATCGTTCCACTCATCTCGGTCCATCCCGATAATGCGATGGACGAGGTCGGGACGCTGTTCGCACGCGCCGCGGAGGCAGGCATCAAGGGCGTCAAGCTCCATCCCATGTACCAGGGCTTCGCCATCGACGACAGGAAGATGTACCCCCTCTACCAGCTCATCGAACATTACGGCTTCTTCGTTGTCTTCCATACCGGCTATGACATGGCCTTTCCGGGAAACAACCAGGCCGACGTGGACCGCGTAAGGACGATCGCCGATCAGTTCAAGGACCTTGTGATCGTTGCTACGCATGTGGGGGGATGGAGGCAGTGGGACCGGTGCGGGGTACTGGGAACGTGCAGAAACGTCTATACCGAAACGTCCATCACCATGACCGAGCTCGACGATGAGCGGTTCCTCAAGGCGCTTTCGCAGTTCGATGAGGACCGCGTGCTGTTCGGAAGCGACAGCCCCTGGTCGGACCAGAAAGAAATGCTTGACCGCACCCTGCGCCTGGCGCTGCCGGACCGGCAAAAGGAAAAGCTGATGCACCTGAATGCGCGTGCACTCCTGGGAAGCGTGTGAACCCGGGCGCTACTCTCCGTAGACCTTCGAAAGATAATCGGCAAGGACCTCAAGCTCATCGTCGCTTATGGGGCAGGTGCTTCGCTGCATCCTGCTGAGCGTGAGCACCCAGCCCTTGCGGTCGCTGGCCAGGTCCTTGAACTTCGTGTTCTTGTGGCACTTCATGCACTTCTGCTCGAACAGCGCCTTGCCGTCCGGCTTCTTCGCCGGCTCCTCGCCAAATGCGATCGGCAGCATCACGGCGGCCGTGATAAAGCACAATAATGCGAGAACGCCGTTTCTTATGTGCTTGTTCATGCTATTCCTCCCGGTGGTTCTTTAGGGACCGTATCGGTCTAGCACAAGGTTATCAAGGACGCATGCATTTGTCAAACAAACAGTACCGAATAGTCGATCTTTTCGTCGAAAAGCCCTTTTGAACAATACCGTCCGGATGCATTGTTGCAGTACTCAACGATGCCTGGCTATCCCTGCACCACGGGGCCCTTTACCCGCGCACCCGGTTGGTCTATAATGACCGCACTTGCCTGTCACGGAGGAACAACAGCGTATGGATGCCATGAATAAGTTCGTTCAGCGGGACCAGTTCGCACATCACATCGGCGTAGAGATGCTGGAGCACGGCAAGGGCACCGCCCGGGCCCGCATGGTGATCGGCGACCGCCACCGGAACAGCGCCGGGATGGTCCACGGCGGCGCGATCTTTTCGCTGGCAGACGCCGTCTTTTCCGTCGCGTCCAACTCCCACGGGACGCTCGCCGTTGCCATCAACGTGAGCATCTCTTTTTTCAAGGCCGTCACGAGCGGGACGCTGACAGCGGTCGCGGAAGAGGTTTCGATCAATCCGAAGCTGGCGACCTATCTGATCACCGTGACGGATGATGCCGGGAGCAAGATCGCACTGTTCCAGGGGACCGTGTACCGGAAGAAGGATGCGATCGCGGATATTGTCAAGTAAGCTATCCTTTTCGTCATTTTTTTTTCACACTATAGGCACGCAAGAAAGGCAACAAAGAAAGAGAAACAGCGGCATAGAGATTTAGATATTCACAGTTGCACAATCTGTGTATTTTTTTAGGCAACTCGGTGCGACGCTGTTCTAAGCAGGTGAATCTAACTGGCCACCCGGAATACAGCGGCGATTCGCAGCACTTTCCCTCGCCTGAACAGACCGGCTCGGCCGTGCCTGCTTTGGATTTTTCGCTGTATGCTGTTTTGTGATCGTTCCCTGCATACGCACAGTCGTCGCGACCGAGTCCGAGGGTTAAACATTTTAGACTGTCTGAGCCCGCAGGGCGAGTTTCTAAAATGTACTGAGGACGACCGAGCATGCCGTAAAGGATCTTCGCCGGGTGCCCTTCTTTGCGTACCTTTCTTGGGCACGCAAGAAAGGTAACAATGAACAACAGCAATCTGTTTCAAAGAGGTTCACTGCGCTTTTTACCCATCTATGCCCACGACCAACAAAACAGCGGCCCCCTTCCACTATGCCTGGCTCATCGCCGTCACCGGCACGATCGTCATCATGGCCTGCCTCGGCTTCGGCCGTTTCGCGCTCGGCATGCTGCTCCCGTCGATGGCTTCGTCGCTCAAGCTCTCCTATGCACAGATCGGCTACATCAGCACCGGCAATTTCATCGGCTATCTCTCCGCTGTCCTGCTTTGCGCCCCCGTCGCGAAAAAGATCGGTTCGCGCCTGCTTATCGTCATCGCCCTTGCGCTCATCGCCCTGTCCATGGCGCTCATCAGCCGGGCTGACGGTTTTATCAATGTCCTTCTGCTCTATTGCGTGACCGGCATCGGAAGCGGAGCTGCGAACGTGCCGATGATGGGGCTTATAACAGCATGGTTCGACCGGGCGATACGGGGCAAGGCGGCTGGGTTCGTGGTCATCGGCAGCGGGTTTGCTATAATCATTTCCGGCAAGCTGATACCGTACGTGAATGGACGCATCGGTGCGGAAGGATGGCGGACGAACTGGATGATCCTTTCAGGTGCGGTCGCATCCATTGCCGTGCTTGCACTGCTCGTTCTTCGGAACAAGCCGGAGGACAGGGGGCTTCGTCCGCTGGGAAGCGGGGACAACGCTGCCCTGTCCGTTACGTGTGCGGCTGCGCCCGCTCAAGAGAACATCTACCGGAACAAGACGCTGTATCTCCTCGGCGGCATCTACTTCCTGTTCGGCTATACCTACGTCATCTACGCCACCTTTATCGTGACAACGCTGGTCAACGAACGCGGTTTTTCCGAGGCGGTGGCAGGCAGCTTCTGGGCCTGGGTCGGGTTGCTCAGCCTGTTCTCCGGGCCGGTCTTCGGCACGCTGTCGGACCACATCGGCAGGAAGGCCGGCCTGATGCTCGTCTTCCTGCTCCAGATGCTCGCGTATCTTATGGTCGCCGCGAAACTGCCCCCGCTCTTCCTGTACCTTTCGATCGGGTTCTACGGGATCGTCGCCTGGTCGATCCCGTCCATCATGGTCGCCGCGGTGAGCGAATATGTGGGGCCGGAGAAAGCGCTCGCCGCGTTCGGGTTCATCACGTTCATCTTCGGGCTCGGCCAGATCACCGGGCCTTCCATCGCAGGCATACTTGCCGAACGTACCGGCAGTTTTTCCTCGAGCTTCTTCATGGCGGCAGCACTTGCGGCGGCGGCTATCGCGCTGACCGGCTATCTGCGAAAACCCTGTCGTTCTTAGAATCTGCCATACAGCGCCTCCAGCCGACATACCTCCTGATATATTGCGTTGCTCATCGCGCAGATACGCGCAGCGGGTAGGCCAAGCCGGTATGCTACCGGAGCGGTCAGACCGCAGCCGGACCACAAGCATCGGCATCCGCCGGACCTGCTGTCGCCTTCTGAGCTCCCAATGGCAGTACGGGCGCATGCATTCATGCTGTTCCCGGCTCCCGCACGCACCGCTTTCGCAGTTTCAATTGCTGTGGCTATGTCCTGTTCCTCCGCGCCGGCCTCCCGGGCCCTGCTTACGAACGAGACAAGTCACGGCTGGCAGCATGCCGCCATTGAAGCGCCGACACCGACGAGTGTTCTCGTCTTCATATCCATGGTCCCTCTCCTTTTCGTTCAGACCACACCGGCATTTCGCAGCTGCCCCGCTTGGAAATGACAGGACTTGTTCCACGGAGCACCCTCATCTGCATCCGCAGCCGGTGGTCTTGCCGGCAGGAGCAGCAGCCCCGCATCCCGCCGGTGCGGCGCGATGGGTCATTTTCCCCAGTTCCGCCAGGACCGCATCCGCGACGAGCCTCGCGGCGGCCTTGCGTTCCGCTTCAGGTACTTCGTCGATGTCGAAGTTCTCGTTGTAGTTCCGGTAGTACGAGTGTGCGTCGAACACCTTGAGCTGTTCCTTACCGATGAGGTTTTCAAGCACCCTGCCGTGGCAATGCAGGAAGCAGCCGTCGATCAACACGACCGTTTCCGCCGCCGTCATCCACCTGGCCAGCGCAGATCCTGGCACGGTCAGCAGTTCGCCGTGGCAGCCCCGTCGGAACGGCTCCTCCTTAGCTACCATATGCGCCGCCACCCGCGCGATCTCGCCCCGGATGCAGCCTCCTTCGCAGGACAGGACCGGAACCTTTCCTTCCTGTATATATCGTGCTCCCGCCTTTTCTCCCGCCGGGCAGTGCTTGTCCGTCCCGGTGACCTCCACTGAAAATACGTTCTCCGCGTTGTTCATGCCCTTCTCCTTTCATTTTCGGAATGATCTGAAGGCGTTCGGCCGGATAATTCAGGGCCTGGCCTTTCGTTCACTCGTATGGACGAAGAAGAAGCGAGAAGAGATACAATTATTTTCCCCGATACCATCGCTGGAACCCCAGCATGACGGGGATCTGGACCATCGGCCCGGCAATGGCTATCGCCAGCGCCACCTGCCGATCGAACACCAACAGCGCCAGCGTAAGGGAGATGGCGTTGTTCTTTGTTGCGGAGCTCATGGCAAGCGCTGCGATATCGGCGCTATGCAGACCGGCCTTTCTGCCGGCATAGAGAGAGACCACCAGCAGGGTCGTCAGGAAGAGCGACGAGGCAAGGGTGATGCGCAGCATCAGCAGAGGGTCTTGCATGGCCTGCCTTCCGTTCATGGCGAAGATCGCAAAAGCCAGCAGCATCAGGCCGTAAGGAGAGATCTTTTTCAAGGACGGCTTCAGCCGCTGGAAGGTGTCCGCACCCCGTGTCACCGTGATGATCTTCCGGGTGAGCCATGCGAAGAAAAGCGGGAACAATACCGTTATCGCCATTGACCGCACCGCAAGCGACAGGGGTACAGGAACGATCCTCCCGATCAGGAGCTCCGTCCAGAGCGGAACAGCCCCGATGCTCAAAAGAAGGCTGACCGCTGCGATCGAGACGGCAAGGCCCACATTTCCCTTCAGCATGCCGGTGTACGACGGGGCCATCCCTCCGCACGGCATCAGGCCGAACAGCAGTACTCCGATCACCATTTCCGGCGGCGCATCGGACAGGAGGATGCGTGACAGCGCGTAGATCAACAGCGGTGCGAACAGGAAGTTGAGAGAAAGGGAAAGCAGCAGCGTCCTCGGCCTCCGGTACAACCCCCGCAGGCCTGACAGTTCCATGTCCAGCATTGCAGGCCAGAGCATGAAGAAAAGCGCCACCGGCACCAAAGGCATGAACGGCGGGGCGGGAATGACTATCCCTGTCGCAAGACCAAACGCAGCAGAGATGCCGATATACCATTCAAGGCGGCTCGTCATGTTGAATTGAGATCAGGACCATTGACACTAAGGACGCTAAGAGCTTCCATGATAACGGCGGACCGGTCGAATATTATTTCTTCTTTCATCGTTACATCCGCTTTGGTCCATGTCAAAGCATGCGCGCGGGCATTATTCCTTCTGATCTTCGCTCAGAATATCGAACAGGATGCCCGCCGCTGCGCCGGTCATGCGCTTGCACTTGAGCAGGTTCTCCTGCTGGCCGAACGCTTCCAGGATGACCTTGCACTGGGTCGAGCCGAACGCATCGAGGAACTTGTTCCTGAACTCCGTTGCGAGCGCATACGCGTCCTGCTTGTCGGCGCCCGGCTCCGTCCTGCCGTACAGCCACCCCAGCGCGATAACCCCCCCGGTCAGCGCACCGCAGTTCTCGCACTTGCTCCCGCCGATCCCGCCGCCGAATGCGGTCGCGGCCTTGGTGATATACGCCGCCCGCCCGGACACACGCCATTCGACGATCACGGTGGAGATCGCTTCGGCGCAGTTGAATCCGCCGTTAAAAAGATCAAATGCCTGCTGCTCTATCTGCTTCTTGTCCATGTTCCTTCTCCTTATCAGCTCATTTCCGGCGCTCAATCGAACCGGTACACGCCAAGGTAGTCCCCCAGTATGCTTGCGTCTTCCACGGTCATCTCGGGGCAGTCCCCTGCGGACTTGATCCCCTGCGTAGCGAGTGAAGCGAACATCATGCAGGTCGCCTGCCCGCACTTGCGGCAATTGCTCCGGGGAAGCCTTTTGTAGATCTCCAGGATCTGCGGCACCGTCTTTCCGTCGTACTTCGGCACGATCGCTTCCCGATTCGCCCAGGCGTCGTTGATCTCGTCTTTCAGCCATTCGAGGATATGAAGTGCTTCATTCTCATTCTGCAGCGCATTGACCGCGATCTGGCGCCCGTGGACCGTGATGAGCCTGCCGTGGGCCTTGAACGTCACGGAAGGCGGGTCCTTGATGTAGGTGTCGCCGCCCAGCACTGCATTCAAGTAAGGCAGCGCTTCGCTGACATCCTCGTCGAGATGCGCGATGCAGTGCAGCGATTGGAACGTATTGTTGCACGCGGGCCGTGATATGTCCGGCCGGTATCCGTTGAGCAGCATCGATCCTCCCGCTCTGGCACACCAGGTGTTTCGTGCTCCGAGAGCGGACGGACGGGTACGCCAGATCCATCACCGTGGCCGAAACCTGTTCATCCGCCTGTCATACCTGTAGACGGGAAACGGAAGAAAAAGGATACGTCTATTTTGCGCGAAACTTCAGCGTGGATGGCTTGCGGTCGCAGGCAAGTTCGTTGCGGTCATCGCGGTAAAATACACATTTCGTTTCCATCTCCTTGCGGAGCCTGGTTCGTGCGCGGTGTATCCGTATTTTGACGGCGTCAAGAGAGATGTTCAGGACCCCGGCGATCTCGGCATTCGTCAGTTCCTCGAGATCGCTCAGGACCAGCGCTGTCCGGTAGAGCTCGGGAAGGCCGTCCACGATGCCCCGGATGCAGTCGTTCATGTCCTTGCGGACCAGCAGGGTGTCGGGAAGATGGGTGGTCTCCGCCCGATCGCTGTTGACGTCTCCCGGCGCGTCGCCGTCTGCGCTTTCCACGTTCGCTTTTGACTGGCGGAATGAGGCGCTCCGCACATGGTCGAGGGCAGCGTTCGTCGCGATCCGGTAGATCCACGTGGCCAGCGACGACTCGCCCCGGAAGCCGGGCAGGGCCCGGTCGACCTTCACGAAGACCTCCTGGCAAACATCCTCAGCATCCGTTTCGCCGAGCATGCGCCTGAGATACCGGTGGATCTTCGGCCGGAACTCGTCGTAGAGCTTCTGGAAATCCTGTGCGTTGCCGTCCATTCGTTCATTGCTCCCAGTCAATCGGCCGTTTTACCGCATCGTATGTACGTATGATCGCAGAAACGATCGCCCGCCGCAATGGTCTTGTAACGGCCGAACGACCATTTCCCTTTGCTGTCCTCGGCGATCTCCCAGTCGGCCTTGCAGACGTACGCGTTGATGCCGCCAAAGCCTGCGAGCGCGAACACTTCGCAGAAAGGGCAGTTCCTGACGAGGATCTTGAAGGTATTCTCCGAGTCCTCCGCGATATCGATGTCATACAAGAGGTTCCACAAACGGAAATTCTGTTTCATGCGATCCTTGAACGCATTGAATTCGGAAGCGTTTCGGATATCCGGGACCCAGTATCGCAATGAGCGCTTGGCCGCCCTTGTCAGTCCCGGGCCGAACACGCGAAAGGCTTTCTCTTTTCCGTGGAACAGCGACCACACCGCGATCAATAGGATCAGAGGCGCACTGAATATGAGGACTACGGCATTCCGCAATGCTCTTTTCATGGGTTCCCTTGTGTCCTTAAGGTATCAGCGACGATATTCTTACAGCTAAAGCAGGATGTTCTTTGAGATGCACATGCCCTGAAATAGGACCAGATGACGCAGCAGGATAAGAATGCATCTGCTCTGTGCGATCTCCCGATACGAGGACGGAACTGCCGGTCATCCTTCCTCGTCCTTTTTCAGGATGATATCGACCATGGTCTTGCGCGGCTGGCAAAAGAGCTTCTTGACGCGGCGGCGGTATTCCTCCGGTGTCAGATGCTCTTCATGCGTGCCGATGACGATCCTGATAGCGGGGAAGGCTTCTTCCAGCGCCGTCTTGTATTTCTCTTTGAACGGGCACAAGGCCTTCATGCAGTACGTGAAATGGATCGTGTCGACCCCGAATTCCGTCAGTGCGCGGATCCGCTGAAGCAGTTTCTCCGGGCCTGAAAGCGTTGGGCAGCCCGGGCAGTTGATGATCCCCATGAGCGTGAGCTTTTCTTCCGGCGGATACTCCGCGAATGCGCCCCTTCGCTTCCGGAGATCGGCCAGACAGCTGACCAACGAACAGCCAAGGTCCTGTGTCGAGTTGGTGCAGGTCAAAATGCCGATCCGTGCCATATGCTGTCCTCCTTTTATCGATCAGAGAAGTGCCTAAGATCTGCCCGGTGCCGCGGTATGATCTATAAGGAATGAAATGATCAAACCCTCAATAAGCGACCCTCCCAGCAGCAGTACGAGTTCGAGAAGGTTCAGGATCAGAGGCTCCTGCAGCAGCGTATGATAAATGAACCACTCCTGGAGCAGCCAGTACATGGCCCATATCGCGAAGCCCCAAAACAGTCCTTTGGTGACCCACGTACTGCCGGGAACCGACGGCCGCAGCAATCCGAACAGCCAGCCGTGGATGGCGCTCAGGATGACCAGCCCCGCCACCGATACGGGGATATCGCGTCGAGGCGTGATGTCGATGAACAGCCTGCTTTGCAGAGCGGGATCGTAGAGTATCGATTTGATCGGCGGGATCGAGAAGAGCGCTCCGAGCACGCCATTGCCAACGAATCCGCCCACCCATCCGGCCACGACAGCTTTTCCGTGGTATTGTTTCATGCAGGCCTCCTTGGCGCGTCCAATACGCCTATCATAAGTAATCCTTCATCAGCCTGTCCACCCACTCCGGAACGACCGCGTTCATCACCCGATCGTAGGCCGGATAGTATGGTTTGATATCAAGTACCGGGGTCCCGTCGATCGCGTCAAGGCCTCGCACCACCAGCGTATCGGATTCTACACGCACGATCGATACAGCGGTGACGCCGATAGGGTTGGGGCGGTCTTTCGCACGCTGGGCAAAGATGCCGATCTCGGGCATGGATTCGAGCCCCCGCGGCCGCCGGATGAGATGCCGGGATGGATCGAACCGGGCCTGATGCAGGTACGTGACGATCAGCGCGTGCGAGAACGGCGCCATGCCACGCAGGCCGTCGCGGTACTCCGGCTGAAGGACGATGCGGGCCACGACCGCTCCCCAACGTTCGTCCGTCTGCTCTTTGACCGGCGATTCGACATGTCCGATCGTTGTAAGGCCGATGCCGCTCACTTGTTCCATCCGTTCGATTGCAGTGTATGAAGAATATCGTTTACCGGCATCACCCTTGCGTACACGGCGCTCAGGGCGGACATAAATGCCCCGTGAACATGGGCTGAAGGGATCGTAGACCCCTCATGCTCCAACGATCGCGTTGCACAGGCATCATGGGCAACGGTACAGGCATACCCTTTATCAAACGCCGCTCGTACTGTGGCATCAATGCACATATGCGACATCATTCCGCACACAACCAGGTCTTTGGTTTTGTTTGAGCATAGCTGTTCTTCCAAGCCGGTATCCCTGAAGCTGTTCGGAAAATGTTTTTGGATCACAACCTCACCGGAAACAGGTTGTACGGTTTCATGGAATCGGACCCCCTCGGTGTTCGGCAGGAAGAATGTCGCACCGGGACGCGCTGCAATATGCTGGATATGGACAACAGGCAGTCCATGCCGCCGAAAATGGTCAAGTAAGCGGCTTGCCATTTGTGCCGCCTCGGCTGCGCCTGCGACCTCCATTCTTCCCTTCGGGAAATAGTCCTTCTGGATATCCACCAGTATCAATGCGGTCTTCATTCGCTTTCCTCGCTCGCAGGATCGATGAACTGCTTTCGGGTCAGGACCATGTCGATAAAGTCTATCCGCTCTCCCTGGATCGCATGCACGCTTTCACCCGTTGCAACGAATCCCATGTTATCATAAAGTTTTATCGCCCGTGGATTGTTTTCCGTACGATCAAATGGACCCTGGACAGGGCCTGCCGCCCGAAGCCGGCTTGCAGCGTTGCACGCGTGACCTCTGTCCCCAATCCTTTGCCGGTCCATTTGGGATGGATCGCGATGCGAAATTCTGCGTCGCCTGCTGCTGCAGTACTAAGCAAGCTGAAACCGACAAGCCGTTCGTTCAATTCGGCGGCGAAGATCCGGGTGTCGTCCCGGTCACGAAACTCATCAAGCCATCCGTTGTCCCGCAGGGCGTAGTCCATCTGTTCGAACCCGCCACGGTAGGGAGGCCATTTCTTTATTTTCGCTATGTCCCCAGGGAATATGCTTCGTAGTGCGATCATCGCCTTGCCTTGTTACGGACGTGTCATTGTAACAGCATGGATAAGCGGTGCAGCGTCATCGTGCGGACAATTCCCAGATCGTTGATGACGTGTATCAGTCAATGCGCCAACCGCGGAACCGGCCGCCTTTCTGAGGGTTCTCGCGGAGCAAGAGTCGACCTGTTAGCCTCCTCTCTCACGCCCCCCGCGGCACATCCCGCGACAGAAGCCTCGGCAATTCCCAGGGGTGCCACTTCAGATGTCCGGCGATAGGCGGCGCCACAGGCAGCTGCGCGAGCGCTTCTTTCATCGGGCCCGTCCATTCGAACGGCAGGTGTCTGATGCTGCCCGGTGTGCTCATCTCCTCCATTGCTTCGAGCGCGGCGCTCAATACCGCCCGCTGGGTGTCCCGGTCCCCGGGCCTTCCCATGGTCTGGCCGAACGGGTGCTCGATGGCGGCAAGCCGCGGAATGCTCACTGCTGACGTCAGGTCCGGTATGCTGGATAGCGCGATGGTCGCTATCCCCGCGCGCTCGACTTCCCGCTGCGCCAGTCCCACGGACCAGCAGCAGACCGGTCAGGCCGGTATGAATACCGCCGCGTCCACGCCATCCGCCCGGAGATGCTCGATCATCATCGGCATGCTCTTTATGAGCAGTTCCTGCGGATCGAGAAGGTAACCCATGAATGAATAGTGCGAAGGCGCGGCGCGACCTACCGCACCGCTGTTCGCAAGTTCGTCCAGCCGGTCCAGCGGCAGCAGACAGTTCAGGTCCTGCTCTCCGTATCGGGGGTCGATGTGCATATGATATACTCGAATGTCCTCGGCCTTAGTTCCGCGGGGAATGACTCGATAGGAAGGATCTCCCCACCAGGGATTCTGGCGTTCTCCTTCCTGATCGAACGGGCGGTCCGTTCTGAGCGCGATGCCGCCCGTGCTGATAAGCGCTACGGTGCTTTCGGACAGCGGCTTGGCCAGAGGTGTCCACGGTATCTCGCGCGGTGCTTCAAGCTTGACCCATTTTTTGATAAGCGTTTTGGAAACGCCTCTCAGATAACGGTAGGAATCGACTATCTTGTCCATGTGTTCTCCTTGTATGATCTGCTTTTCAGGTACTTCCGTACGATCGCGATGCTTTCTTTCGGTTTTTCTCCGAACATCGCGTGTCCGCTTCCTTTGATGGTCTCCATTCTCGCTTGGGAGAAGGACTTCGCCTGTTTTTCCTGGTGGCTCTTTCCGATGCGCTGGTTGCATTCCGACGCCAGGAAGAGGACCGGCGTAGTGAACTGCTCAACGCCCTTGATCAGATCGATGTGCAGAGCGCCTTTTTCATCCATCGCGGAGCGGATGATGGCTTCTCCCGCCCGGGGCCCTGCGCGCCAGTGCATTGCGGCGCTATCCGGTACGATGTTGTTGCAGTAATACTCGGTATTTGCATACGGCCCGACCTGGCCGATAAAGTAATCCATCGCCGCATCTTTGTCCGGTCCGTTGACGTGAAGCGACCGGAACCACATTGTTGCGGCCATGGCAAGGAAACCCGCCTCCCAGCGCGGTCCGAACTTGATGTTCGCCTGCTGCATCATCTCCGTTGTGAGAAACCCCGGTTCGGCCAGCACGGCATGGCCGATCTTGCCGGGATGTCTGCCGAGATAGGCTGAGACAAGCATCGCTCCCCAAGAATGGCCGATCAAATCGACCTTTCTGCCCTTTCCATAATGATCGACGAAAGCATCGAGGTCTTCGATCGACGACTCCAGGGTGATCTTCTTTGGATCGTCCCTCGGCGAAAGCCCGGTTCCCTGCTGATCGTAGAAGACCACGAAGAAGTCGTCGGACAGGGACTTCAGGGTCAGAAGATACCGGTAATCCCAACCGGGTCCGCCGTGCACGACGATGACAACGGGATGCGCGGGATCGCCAAAGGACTCCGCATGGAACAGCTTTCCGTTGAGCGCTACGCGGGGCAGCGAAGCGTCGTCCACGACGGTCCTGGGTACGGTATACGTTCCGATGGTCGCCAGGTAGCACAAGACAAACAGCGCTGCAATTACAGCCGTGGAACAGAGCATGATCTTAGCTATGACGGTGACCCGTTTTTTCATGTTCCCTCCTTGCGGATGTTCGCTTCTCTGCCGGGTTCCTTGCATCGTTTTGCCAGCGCCGCCAGGTGCCGGTCGTCTGTTCCGCAGCACCCGCCGAGGATCCGCGCCCCGAACTCTCGTCTGATGTTCAGCATCGCTTCAGCGAATGTTTCGGGGTCTTCTGTATCAAGAACTGCGAGCCCTTCCCGTTCACCGGCCTCTTTTCTTGAGGTGTTCGCCTGCAATCCGATAATGCGTTCCAGCAGCACGCCATCATCCTGTTTCAGCTCTTTCATCGCGGCTGCATAGAACGTTGGATGGCAGCAGTTAACCATGTAGAAGAGCGGCTTCCGCGCCGCGGTCCCATCAATGGCTTCAATGGCCTTTCGGATGGTAGCACCGTCGAGTATGCGTCCTTTTCCGTTCAGCACAAAACTGATCACATACGGCAGGCCGCTCAATGACATCGCCGCGGCCATGCCGGCCGCTTCGGAAACGGACGGCATCGTCGCAGCGATCAGGAGGTCGACGCCGGCCCTTGTTAACGATTCTGCTTGAAATGCATGGAAAGATGCGGCGTCCCGCGCAGACAAGGCCTCTTCCGGCTTGTAGGCGTCGCCCCTGCTTCCCATGAGCCCTGCAAGCACGACATTCGTTGCATACGTTCCATATCCCTGAACGATATTACGAAGGAACCGCGTACAATCGCCGTTCACGTCCATGCCGGCCATGCCGGCATTTTGCAAACGTTCTTTGTTCGCTCGCCAGGTGTCGGTGAACACAAGCATCGGCACATCAAGACGGCTCCCGATGTCGAGGTACTGGCGGTGCAAGCCACTTATCAGCCTGCGGCCCTGATCGCTGTAGATCGCCCGCGCATGTGCAAGCTGGTGGTCGATCAACCGCGGCTCAAGGCGCCGGAGACGCTCGACGACCGCACTTTCGGTCAGAACGATGGTACCGCTGTCCAGGAGGCTGCTTATTGCATTCGGCCCCTGCCCTGCCTCCTTCCCCCTGTTCTTCATCGACATGCGTTGACTTCGTTCCTTGGATAGCACTGTGCGCATTGCGGTCCTGTCCCTGAGATCATTCTGCCGCCTTTCGATCGTTCCCGGCCGGCAACGGAGCGGCATGGTCATCAAAGAGCCGCGATCCGGGTCCGGCTACACTCCATTTCCCCACTATGCTCGGTCGGCTCTTGCCGTCCATGGACAAAGCGAACCAGCGCGCTCCGTTGTCTTCGGTTGCCTGGAGCCGCACGTTTGAGCGTCGATAGACGGGACCTTTCAACCAGACATCCAGACGCGTCGAACTTGCCCCAGGCGGCGACAGCCGCGCAAGACATTGACCGACCACAAGCTGGGGATGATACAGGCCCGTTTTGAAGCCCATCACCCGCGCATACCAGTTCCACCAGTGAATGCCGTTGTAATCACCCGTAAGGCCGGCAAATCGCCAGCTGGTCCCGCGGCGCGAAGGCATGGCCCACTTGGACACTTCCGGCCAATCCCCCTGATGCGGCCTGGCCAGGGGTGATGCGGCCTGCTCCTGTCCGTAGCTTCCCCGGTAATAGAACGTGGTCAACCCCTCCCAAACGACCTCCCCCGGGACTGAAAGCGTCATGGGGAAGTCCACTTCGACGCCCTTGGCGAGAATGCGCTGCGGCCCCACGCCGATCGCAAGGTCCAGCATTTCGTGTTCCGAGTACGGCCGATGAAGCAGAAAGTGGTTCCGTATCTGCAGCGCTCGCCATAAGGAGAGCGGGACGTCTCTTTGCGTGACCAGCGCCATGAGCAGCGGAAAGCCGAACACGTGCGGGTACAAGAGCGACGCCACTGCACCGCGACCCGCGCCGAGCTTCATTATGCCTTCGCCGGAAGGCAGGCCGGTCATTTCGAGAAAAGAACGCAAATGCTGCCTGTCGATGCGGATCCCGCTCCAACGCTCGCTGATCTGCGGAAAGACCGCTTCTGCGCGATGACGCAGCTTCGGCAGCATGGCTCGCAGCATATACGCAGCCGCGGCCGGACGTTGATGGTGAACCCTGACGACCGGTGCTTGCGCCTGCTGCATCGCTTGATCAGTGGATCTCATGTTCCTGACCTTACCGGTCCTGTGCATCATCTTTTCTCACATACTGACCCATGCTTGATCCGCACTTGCAGACACGGACCTCCAGATCGGACCCGAACGTTCTTCCCGTGCTGGCATCCGTACCCCGGGCGATCCCATGAAAAGGAAGTGTCTCCCAGTCGGTCTCGCCGTAGACCGCTCCGCAAGAGCACTGCTTTGGAAAGATGCGCACAGTCTGCATGAACTCTCGGGTTGCGGATGAAATGCCGCGCTCAGTCACGCCGCTTGATCCCTTCCCAGAATACCCGCGCCAGTTGAGGTGCGAGTGCTTTATAATCGGTCCCGCTGGGGCTCCGGAGCGATGCCAGTGCAATGCCGTCCAGAACGGATGTCCAGATGATCGTCAACGCCCGCGTGTCGATCGCCGGATCGAGCAGGCCGTTCTTCTGCATCTTCGCAAGGATGGCCTCGCCGGATTTGATCAACACGGTGTAGAGCTCGTGCAGGCGTTTCGCGATGTCCTTGTCCTGGCCGTGAAGGAGATAGGAAAGATATATCTTCTGCCAGTCGGGATCGGACAGGGCGAAGGTTATCTGATTGCTCAGCATCGCGGTAAGTCCGGGCAGGACGTCTGCGGACTTGACTGCCGCGTAGGCGTATTTCGGATACTCGATGAGGCGATGCGCCAGGCGTTTTTCCAGGAGCGCAAGGAATAGTTCCTTCTTCGTCGCGAAGTGCCAGTACACGGCCCCTTTGGTGAGACCGGCATCCCCGGCGATCTTGTCCACTGTCGCCGCAGCGTACCCGACCCGGGCGATCGTCTTATATGCTGCAGAAAGTATCCGGTCCCTGCTTTTTTCGTCCGCATCCCCTGCATCGGGCGCCGGATTGCCAGCAAGCCTGCCGACCTGGCCCTTGCCGCCGATGTGCCGATAGACCGTCTGGCGGCTGATACCGGCGAGCCGGGCAACCTCGGTTACCGACACCTTTCCCGCCTTGTCTGCTTGTTTGATCAGTTTTGCCGCTTCTTTGATTTTTCTCTTGATATCCACCCGGCCTCCGTGGTACAAACATACTGCATGGTATGTATGTAACACTTCGGAAGGATGAAGTCAATAGAAATTTCCTGCCTGGGGCGGCTCCGGGGGCTCTTGAGGCTGGGATATGGTAGATGGTATATATAAATGAAGGACCCGGGTCAACGGATACGTTCTACCGCCCCTCCTTCTTGACTCCCGCTATCGATTTTATTATGCTCGTGCTATCCGTACGTGTCCATTCAGACGCACAGGAGGTGATCCTTGAAAAACACGCTCAAACCCGGCATCGAATCGCAGTTCACGTTCCGCATCCCCGGCTCCAAGACCGTCCCCGCGCTATATCCCGAGTCCCCGGAGTTCCGGGAAATGCCCGAGGTCTTCGCCACCGGCTACCTCGTGGGGTTCCTGGAGTGGGCCTGCATTCAGGCCGTCAATCCCCATCTCGACTGGCCGGCTGAGCAGACCGTGGGGACCCATATTGACGTCAGCCATATCGCGGCAACGCCGCCGGGCTTCGAAGTGACCGCCAAGGTGAAGCTTGTCGAGGTGGACAAACGGCGCCTGGTATTCGAGGTCGAGGCCCATGACGGCGTGGACCTGATCTCGCAAGGGCGGCACGAACGGTTCGTGATCGACAAGGGGAAGTTCGACGCGAAGATGCGCGAGAAGGTGGAAAACCGTGAAAGACCAGGCGAAAGGAAGGTGTAATGCATGAACCTGCCCCTAGCTAAGAACAGGAGCTGGATATCGCTGCTTCATAAGAGCATTGCCGGGCTCGATGAAGAACAGCAGGCCGCGATCATGAGGCCCTGCGGACAGGGTTGCGCGGAGGACATACTTGCGCTCTGCGAGAAGTTCCTGGGCCGGAAGGTAGAAACGATCGAAGACCTTGTCGCCGGATGGAACATTGTCCGCGAACAACGCGGTTTGAACGGGAAATGGGAATTCGTACAGAACACGATCAGGGGCGTATTCAAAGAGTGCAGCTGCCCGCTGGTCAGCTCCGGCCTGATAGAACTGCATCGGACACAGTGCTACTGCTCCCAGGGAATGATGGAAACGATCTTTTCCAATGTCGCCGGGCGGCCTGTCGAGGTAGAGATCAAAGAGACCATCGGCAGGGGGGATAAGGTCTGTCACTTTCTTGTGAAGCTGCGGCCTTGACAGGTGACGTACAATATAATATTATATGTACGTCAATCGGGAGAGGCTCATGACCACGAAACTTACGCTGAGGCTGAACGATACCGTCATCAAGAAGGCAAAAAAGACCGCGAGCAGGAAGGGTGTCAGCCTGTCGCGCATGGTCGAGGACTATTTCAAGGCCGTTGCTGACCAGGGAACGCAGGTGGTGCGGGAGTCGCCGGTCCTGTACGAGGTCTCAGGCGTGCTTTCAGGCAAGCAGGATGCCGAGCAGCTGCGTGCGGGATATCGGAAGCATATTGCGGAGAAGTTCCGGTGAAGAACGTCCTCTGCGATATCAACGTCATGCTCGACATCTTTCTGAAGCGCGACCCGCATTACGCTCCCGCCGCCCGGCTGTTCTCCCTGATCGAAGAAAAGAAGCTTCAAGGCTATCTCTCGGCGCAGAGCTTTCCGTCGATGTTCTATATCTTGTCGAAGGAGCTGAAGCGGGACAAGGCCATGCGGGTGCTCGAAAAGCTCAGGATCGTGTTCCGGGTCGCGGCAGTTGATGAAAAGGTGATCGATCTTTCGCTTGCATCTGCCTTCAAGGACTTCGAGGACGCGGTACAGTATTATTCGGCACTCCACGTCAAAGCTGATTGCCTGATCACCAGGAACAAAAGCGATTACCGTACGGACCGGCTTCCTATCATGACTCCCGAGGAGTATCTTGCGCTCATTGGCGAGGAACGGTAGCCGCGGGTGAATCAATTAAGCCAGGAAGTCATGTCTGACCTGCATCGATCCGAAAAGGGAAGAATGTCAAGCCGCAAGATCTGACTCTATAGGTTCACATCCTTTTCGGCAACTATGAACCCGTCAAAGCAGATTCACTTAATTGACATTCATCTTATTCGTGCATGCCGGATACGCAGAGCAACCATAAAATCTTCCAAACCTGCTATTCCGGAGTACCATCGGTGCTCCGCATTTATCGCACTGTGGCGGCTCTGCCGTTGGCTGACCTTGCGTACTGCTTTGCCTGCGAAAACCATCAAAGCTCTCTCGCCAATCGCATTCTTCACAGTCCCAATAGGAACCGTACTGACCTTTTCTATATGCTGCGCGTGATTTACATTTGAGACATCTAGGATTTTCTGCCCGTGTCGATATTCCTTCCGCTGCATCGGGCCGTATCCCTCGATCGAGAGACATGAAAGCTGATATCTGAAGAGCGAGATCCTTTCCCTCAATACGCGCCATGACCTCGTCAGTGCGGGCAGTATGGGAGAGGGGATTTAAAGAGCCAAACCAAACGATTTCATCATCTATGACTACAACCTTTTCATGGATTTCGCCTCGTGTATCAACAATGCAGCCCATATGCTCTAATCCGTTAAGGGCGGACTTCCCCTGTTCAATCGGAATGCTGCCATTGTTCTTCGGTGGCCGAGTCACGCAACGTATAGCAACGCCCTCAGACTTCTTTAGTCTAAATAGTGCTTCGTAAGCGGCTACTCGCTGTTCCGTTACAAAGCCCGAGAAGATAGCAATTCCCATTTTTGCCCGCTCTATATCTGACAAACAGACCTGTTCAAAATCGTGCTGGTTGAAAAGTCCGGTTTTTTCGGCATCCGGCGACAAGTTAAACGGCCTGCCAATTCGGCGTAACTCTTCAGCAATGGGATACATAGCCAAGACATCCCGAACGTCGATCACCCGGCCGCGATCCTGAATTTCTGATAATATCTCGCGGAGTATTGCGTAACCGGGAAGTTTCTGGTCGAGATAGGCAAGGTTTGCAAAGACGATGAGATGACCTTTGGCCCGGCTTACGGCCACGTTAAAAAGCATCGCCCCTGGGTCATCAACGTGATCGGCATCAAGAAATATGCCTGCACGATATTCTCCATGGCTATCGGGAATATCTATGATCATCACATGTTTTTCATCGCCTTGATAGCGATGCACGGTCCCAGCCACGACCATGGAGCCTAGACCAGACCCATCGAGAACGCGCTGAAGCACTTTCGACTGCGCTGCATAGGGCGTACATACGCCAACACGATATTCTTTTTCTCCATTACTCTTTTCGGCAGTCAGATAATGGGTGGACTCCAAGAATCTGCATAGATTTCGAACAGCTAAAGCGTTCATCAGGTTATAGCGAGAATTAAACGGGTCCCGGTTCACAAAAGGCCATATCGGGGATGTATCAACGATCGTGAGCGGCATATCAAACGGTTTAGGTGGACATGGTCCCGGAGATTTTCTGCCAGCAGCCGTTTTCAACTCGCCCTTGTACATACGAGCCGAGATTAAACGGCATATCTCTTCATCCATGCGGTATTGCTCTTTGAGCAATGCTCCCCGCTTGCAGTGATCTTCCTTCAGCATTTTATTATCAATTTCATTCGCACGAAACACATCTCCACCAACCGCATCAAATATTGCCTTTTGTTCTGTTTGTATGATGGGTGCTAACTGTCTGAAGTCACCTGAAATCACTACTTTTTCTTTGGCCAGACCCGCAGCATTAAAGAGAGCCGGGAGCATTACCATAGATGCCTCATCAACGATAACAACATCAAACGCACTGAATAGCTGTGGGCTAAGATATGCCTTGGTAACTGTAGCGCCGACAATTAGCGCCCTATCCATGATTGATTTTCTGATGTTCTCAAGCTGTTTATTGATGTCGGATATTTCCGCAATCAGAGGTCGTCTTTGTTCCTCTGCTAGTTCAAGTTGACGCACAACCTGTTTCCGGTCAATTCCAGATACGGTTCGTTTGGCCTGATCAAGTGCGGCACCTATTTCACTAATACGGCCTTTGATATCACGGATCTTTTGCTCTGCCGGCTCGCTTTGTTTTTCAAACGCCTGGAGCTCTGTGTTTGTCGTAAGTATGTCTTTATCAATCGCATCAATAGAACGCAAGAAAACTCGTTTTAAAGCACCTGCCATCT
>Ga0334722_10002483_pt1 | contig 20857 bp, 16 predicted proteins | sample C3_bottom_MG_FD_207210 | JGI IMG/M metagenome (GOLD analysis project Ga0334722, IMG submission 207210) | Sediment microbial communities from Yellowstone Lake, YNP, Wyoming, USA - C3_bottom | ecosystem: Environmental > Aquatic > Freshwater > Lake > Sediment | place: USA: Wyoming | collected... | reverse complement strand
CCGCTTCACGCTAGGCGTGGGCGCCGGCCATGTCTTCCGTAGGACTACGGAATCGGCGTTACGGAGTCGGCCGCTTCGACGTGCGGCCGGACACCGTCCGCAGCGAGCACGCTCGCCAGCTGCGTGCGGTTCGAGACGCCAAGCTTGCGATACGCATGTTGGAGGTGCGACTCGATCGTGCGCGGGCTGAGAAAGAGCGCGGCTGCGATGTCCCTGTCGCGCATTCCCCCGGCCGCGTGTCTGGCGACACGGAGCTCCTGGGGCGTGAGCTCGTCCGAGCGCCGTGCTTGCGTCGGGCGCGACGAGCCGGTTACGAGCTCGATTGCGCGACGTGTGCGCGCTGCCCAGCCCACCGCGCTGAGAGCGTCGAAGCGAACGAGCGCGTGCTCGAGGTGAGGGCTCGCGTCGGCGGAACGACCGATGCCGCTCAGCCGTTCGCCCCAGGAGAGCTCTGCGCGTGCACGCTCGAGAAGATGCGGAACCTCTTCGAGGAACGAGAGCGCCTTCGCAAACATCGCGTCGACCTCGACTTCCGAGACAACCAACCCTTTGACACGTGCCAGCCTGGCCTTCGGCCGCACAAGCACGCAACGCTCGATGCCGGGCGCAACCTCTCGAATCAAGCTTTCCGCGTCGCGTCTCCGCCCAACATGGAGGTACGCCTCGGCGAGGTCGAGCGGTGCGTGCCAGAACCAGGCTCGAGTGACGCCGTTTCGGACGTGACGCAGCATCGTCTCCAGGAAAGGGATCGACTCCTCGACAAGGCCGGCGGCGAGATGGGCGGGGCCGAGAGCCGCAGCTGATTGGAACTCTCTCGACTCGGGCTTGACCAGATGGACCTCGGACGCCTCGAGCGCCTGCCGACACGCCTCGACGTTCCCGCGTACGCCCTCGACCTCCGCAAGCACCCAGTAGGCCTCGGCAAGCCTCCAGGACTCGCCCATCTCCTCTGCAAGCGGCACCGCGTCGGCGGCCCACGTCCGAGCGACGTCGACTCGGCCACACGTCTTCTCGAGCGCTGCGCGGGCGTAAAGCCCGAAGCACAGGCTCCAGACGTCCCCGGCGGAACGCGCCTCGGCCAAGCTCCGGTCGCTCAGCCTTCGGGCGGCGTCGTCCCGCTCGTGCTCCGCAAGACAGTACGCAATCCAGTGAGCCTCGTGATGTCCGGTCCGCAGGTCGACGTCCTCGAGTAGCTCGACAGCCCTCGCTACGAGCCGCGCATCCACCTCGTCCGGCGGCACGTTGGCACTCGATCGCTCGCCCACCAGCGTGTTCACCGCCTCGAGCTCGGCCCGGTCTCCGTCGCTTCCCGCAAGCGAGACGGCCCGCGACGCCAGCTCGATCGCGGTCGGAATGTCGGCTCGGTCGAGCCTGACGACAAATGCCGCTTGGGCCAGCATCTGCGCGGCATGCTTCGGCGAAGCCGGAATGACGCGCTCGACCTCACCGAGAAGCAGGTCATACGCCTCGTCCATCGCTCCGCCACGCGACAGCATGGTCGCGCGTTCCAGCTGGATCTGACCTCGCGTGACGACGTCACGTGCGAGAGGGAGAGCCCGCTCGAGTATCGCACCGGCACGCTCGATCCGGCCCGCTCGGAGCCAGGCTTGTGCACCCGCGAGCAGGCGACGCGCTTGGGCGTCGGCCTCGGGGGTCAGCGTCGCCGAGCGCTCGAGCGCCTGCGCAGCTGCAGCAAACCCTCCCACGGCGCGGGCATCGGCAGCCGCCGCTTCGAGCGCTTCGGCTACCGCGTCGTCCGGGCCGGCGACCCCTTCCGCCAGGTGCCATGCGCAACGCGCCCCATCCGTCACGACCGCGAGGGCGCGATGTGCCTTCCTGCGCGCCGTCGGCTGAGCCTCCCCGTACACAGCTGCCCGGAGAAGTGGGTGCCGAAACTCCAGCTTGCCCGCACGCGTGACGAGCGCCACGGGCTCGGCTTCGTCCAGAGCAGCGGACGAGGCACCGGCTTCGACGAGCACGCTCCGCTCGGCTTCACCGGCAGCCGCGAGCAAGAGCAAGGCGTCCTGCGCATTTCGGCTCAACCCGGCGACGTGCGCCAAGAACGCGCGGCGAACCAGAGGTCCCGCCTCAAAGGCCGCGGGCAGAGGGTCGCCACCGCGGCGCTGAGCATCGCTGAGCAGAAGCGGCAGCTCAACGAGACCGAGAGGGTTCCCAGCGCACGCCGAGACGAGCCGCTCGGCCACCTCCGCATCGAGCTCCCCCGAGGCCGACCGCTCGAGCAGCTCGCGGGCGAGATCGCCGGGCAGGCCCTGAAGCCGGAGTTGGCCAAACGAGCGCTCCTCGGCGAGCAGGCAGGCCTCACCCTCCCGGACGCCGGCCACGAGCGCAACCGATTCGTGCTCGAGCCGCCTGCCCACGAAGCACAACACCTCCTGGGAGGCGACGTCCGCCCACTGCGCATCGTCGACGGCAACGATCACCGGACGCTCCCGGCTCGAAACGGAGAGGAGTGCGAGCGTCGCTGCTCCGACCGTGAACGACGTCGCTCCGCGCGCGGGACCAAGATCGAGGACGCCCGTCAAGAGCCGTTCCTGCCCGGCCTCGAGCTCGCCGAGACCGTCACGGAGAGGCCAAAGCAGGGCTTGCAGCGTGGCGAACGCGACCTCGCTTTCCGCTTCGACCCCCGTCGCTCGGAGCACCTCCCAGTCCGGCTCGGCCGTCACCGCAGCTGCGAGCAGAGTCGTCTTCCCAATTCCGGGCTCGCCAACGATGACGAGCACAGAACCGCGGCCCGCGGCCACCGCGCGGCACACCTCCACAGCCGCTACAAGCTCGCGTTCGCGCCCGAGAAGCATTGATCTGAGACCTCTCGGGAGATTCTCGTCGGGCCGCGCCACCGTGCCAAGCGGGCGCCGAAGGCCGGCTCCGCCGGCCGAGAGGCGACCGGCGGCCACGGAAGTCCGACTGGGCTTTCCTGGCGTCGCGCTGAGGTCGTGTAGGGAGGGGGCACAGTACCCGAGGTACGGGCACCCGACTGGAGCGGCCTCAGCGCGGCGAGGCGGGCGCCAAAGGCCGGCTCCGCCGGCCGAGAGGCGACCGCCGGGCCAGGGAAGTCCAGAACGACCACGGGCTCCTCAACTGGGAGCCCGCGATCGGCCGTCAGAAGCAGGGCGCGCCGCTCGCCTTGCGGCGGCACCCTACCGCCGGGAATCATCGGGCATTCGCGCGGTGATGTCCAGCAGGAGCTAGAAGATCTCGGCCGCCGCGGTGGGGACGAGGCTGAGCCCGCTTCGAGCCTCCGCCGGGATCTCGACGACGCTCGTGTTTCTCGTTTGCTTCGCTCTGTACACGGCGACGTCGGCCCGTTTGAGCACGACGTCCGGCGGGGAGCTTCCGTCGAGCAACGTGCCGCCGACGGAGGCGGTGATCGCGAGCTCGCCCCCCGGGGGGAGCCGGTACGGACGATCCCCGACGAACCGCCGGATTCGCTCGCCGAACGCCTCGAGCGCGTCCGGGCTGTTGATTTCCGGCGCGAGCACGATCAGCTCGTCGCCGCCCCAGCGCGCGACGATGTCCGTGTCGCGGAGGCCACGGCGGATGCGCTCGACCGTCTCGACCAGGATGGCGTCTCCGACGTCGTGACCGTGATGGTCGTTCGCGAGCTTGAAGCGGTCGAGATCGACGATGTAGAGGCCCGCGGGCCGCGCGCCTCGCACGATCCGCGCGTGCTCGAGCACAAGCGCCTCGTCGAGCGCGAGCCGGTTGGGAGCGCTCGTGAGCGAGTCGGTGCGGGCAGCGGTGCGCTCGCGCTCGAGCTGTGCGGCCTGCCTGGTATGGGCCCGTTCGGCAAGCGCGAGCACGGTGACGAGCGCGGCGACGGTGGAGAAGGTGAGGAACGGCGACACGGCCTGTGTGCAGACGAGCGCAGCGAGGATCGGGGTGACGACGACAGACTCCCCCGCGTCGACGGCTGCACCGGCTCGGATCGCGGCACCGGCCGGCCGGATGCCACGGACGTGGACGACGAGCGCTCGGGCAACCTGTGCGAGTAGAAACGCCGCAGCAACGGCTCCAGCCGTGCGGAGAACCTCCCCCCTCGTGCCGACCAGAGGGAGCAGGCCGACGAGTCCGGCCGCGAACCCTTCGATCGACGATCGCGACGCTCCCATCAGCCTCTGTCGCCACACGGTGTTCGAGCCGAGGGACTCACTCGCCGCTCCCGTGAGGGCTCCCGCGACAGGGCCGCCGATCAGACCCGCGAGCACCATCACCGGGGTCGTCGGCGTGTACCAGGTTCGCGGGCCGACGAGCATCGCGATCTGACCCGCGCACGCCGAGAGCGCGATGAAGCCGGTGAGTTGGAGCGGCGAGAGATCGACGACGAACCCGCGCCACGCCCCCCACACGAGAACGACGAGGACGGCGACGACGGCATATCCGGCGACAAGACCCGTCCCGCGGCGAGGGTCTGCAACCTGCGGAGACGCGGGCGGAGCGTTCGCGCTCGAGGGTGCGCGCGAAGCACGAATTGAAGCGAAACCGCCCACGTCTTCTATGTAGTGCGCGCCCCAGTCGCGAGCGTCCCTCGGACGGGTGCCTCGACCCCTCGAACGAGTCATGGCGGGGCCGGCCGCAACCAGCCCCGCATCACCTGGCTAGACGATTGACCGGAAATACACGATCAATCGATCAATCATCTAGGCCTACAACGCGCCGAGGTACTTGTGCTTCTCCCACTCGGTGACCTGAACCCTGTACTCGTTCCACTCTCGCCGCTTAAGCTCGACGTAGCGAGGGAAGATGTGGTCGCCGAGCGCTTCCTTCATGAGATCGGAGGAGGCGAGCTCGTCGACGGCCTCGCCGAGCGAGCCGGGCAGGGCGACGATGCCGCGTTCCTTCCGCTCGTCCTCGGACAGCCGGTAGAGATTGGTGGTCATCTCGTCCGGCAGCTCGTACCCCTTCTCGATCCCCTCGAGCCCTGCGTGCAGCAGCGCCGCAAAAGCGAGGTAGGGGTTGCAGGCCGGATCGGGACAACGGATCTCCGCCCGCGTCCCCTGCTCCGAACCCGGCTTGTAGAGCGGGATCCGGATCAGGGCCGAGCGGTTCCGCGTCGACCACGCCACGTACACGGGGGCCTCATAGCCGGGGACAAGCCGCTTGTACGAGTTCACCCACTGGGCGAGCACGGCCGACATCTCGCGCGCGTGCACGAGCAGCCCCGCGATGAAGCCGCGAGCCGTCTTCGAGAGGTGGTTCGGATCCTTCGCGTCGAAGAACTGGTTGCGACCGCCCTTGAACAGCGACATGTGCGTGTGCATGCCCGAGCCGTTCTCGCCGAAGAGAGGCTTCGGCATGAAGGTGGCGTAGTAGCCGTGCCACGCGGCGACCTCCTTGACGACGAGCCGGTACGTGAGCGTCTTGTCGGCCATTGCGACCGCGTCATCGAAGCGCATGTCGATCTCATGCTGTGACGGGGCGACCTCGTGGTGGTGGTACTCGATCTGGATCCCGACCGACTCGAGCGCGGCGATCGTGTCGTTGCGCACCTCGGTGGCCGCATCCTGTGTCGTCATCGCGAAGTAGCCGCCCTCGTCGAGCGTCTTCGTTCCTTCGGCATCCTCGAACAGGAAGTACTCGAGCTCGGGGCCGATGTTGAAGGAGTCGAAGCCCATCTTCCGCATCCGCTCCGTCGCCTGATGGAGGACATAGCGCGGATCGCCCTCGTACGGCTGGCCGTCGGGCTTGACGACGTCGCAGATCAGCCTGCCGACCTTGGCGCCGATCGGCTGCCCATTCTCGTCGAGCGGCCGTGGCATCACCTGGTAGGTCGCCGGGTCCGGGATCGCGACCATGTCCGACTCCTCGATCGCGTTGAAGCCCGTGATCGACGAGCCGTCGAAGCCCATCCCGTCGTTCAGCGCGTCCTCCATCTCCTGGGGCGTGATCGCGAACGACTTGAGGTGGCCCTCGAGATCCGTGAACCAGAAGAGGACGTGCTCGATCTTCTCGTCCCGGATCCTCTTGAGGACGGCGCGGCGCGCGGCGACGCTCGACGTCGCCCGGTCGCGGCTCTTCACCTGTGTCCTGGAGGCGGTGGTCCGGCGGGTGGCTGCCGGCGGACGCTTCGCGCCTCCGTTTCCTGCGGTGGCTCGGGGTCGTGCCATTTTTCTCCTCCCTGAAACACGAAAAGCCCCGGACACGAAAGCGACTTTGCAACAGACTGTTGCAAGGCGCTACGCGCCCGAGGCAGCGTCGCCTCGTAACTGACCGCGCGATCCTAGCAGCGGAGCGGGAGGCTCGACAGCCGGAAGGGCTTTGTCCTGGACCTCCGGGGACGCATGATTGCGGAGTGGACGAAGCCGTCATCTCCCTCTACGAGGCGCATCCGATCAGTGCAGAGCAGATCCTCGATGAGCTTCGCGCTCGCGGGATGGCACTCGACTCGCTCTCGCCCGAGGACCTCTTCCCGCTCGACCAGGATCACTACGGCGGCGCCGATGCGACCGACGCACTCGGGCTGCACGCGAGCCTCCGCGCGGACGACGCTGTGCTCGACCTGTGCTCGGGCCTTGGCGGCCCAGCCCGGTTCGTCGCCTGGCGCTTCGGCTGCAGCGTGACCGGCATCGACCTCACCCGCGCGCGCACCGATGACGCACGCCGCCTCACCGATCTCGTTGGACTTGCCGGCCGGGTCCGCTTTGTCCACGGCGACGTAACCGATCTCCCGTTCCCGGACGACAGCTTCGATGCCTGTCTCAGCCAGGAGTCCTTGCTCCATGTAGGTGACAAGGGGCGGTTGTTCACGGAGTGCCGTCGCGTGTTGCGTCCCGGGGGCAGAATCGCCTTCAGCGACTGGGCCGCACAGCCGAACCTCGGGGAGGACGAGCGTGCCCGGCTCGAGCACGCGTTTTCCGCCCCCGGCATCGCAACCGCCGCGAGCTATGTCGAGCATTTGCGCCGCGCGGGTTTCGAGGGGATCGAGCTCGACGATCTCTCAGAGGGGTGGAAGCCGATCCTTCTCGCGAGGCTCGAGATGTACCGCAGCCTCCGCGAGCGAACGGTGGCACGGTTCGGCGAGGAGCACTTCCTGAGCTGGGAGCAGGAGTACGCGTTCATGGTCGGGCTCGCGCAGGACGGGAAGCTCGGCGGCGCCCGCTTCGCCGCGACCGCGCCTTCGGGCTATCGAGCGACGACCGCGCGGAGCGACTCGCGCAACGAGCTCATCGAGTGAAGGACGGCGGTCGGCTCGTAGCCGCAATGGGCCATGCAGTTCGCGCAGCGGTCGTCCTTGCCACGCCCGTACTGCGACCAGTCGGTCGTCTCGATCAGCTCCTTGTACGTCTCCGTGTAGCCGTCGCCCATCAGGTAGCACGGCCGCTGCCAGCCGAAGATCGAGTAGCTCGGGATCCCCCACGGCGTGCACTGGAAGTCGACCTTCCCCTCGAGGAAGTCGAGGAAGAGCGGCGTGTGGTTCAGCCGCCACTTCTTGCGGTTGCCGTTGGCGAAAGCCTCCGAGAAGAGCTTTCGCGTCTGCGTCACGCCGGGGAAATGCTCCTGATCCGGCGCTTTCTCGTAGGCGTACGCGGGTGAGATCTGCATCGAGTCGACCTTCAGCTCGTCGTTCAGGTAGTCGAGGACATCACGCACGGTCTGCGGCGTGTCGGTGGTGAGGAAGGTCGTGTTCGTGGAGACGCGGAAGCCTCGCGCCTTCGCCTCCTTGATCGCCTCGATCGCCAGATCGAAGATGCCGTCGCGCTCGACGAACTGGTCGTGCCGCTCGCGCATGCCGTCGAGGTGAACGACCCACGAGAAGTACCGCGAGGGCGCGAAGTTGTCGAGCTTCTTCTTCATCAGGATCGCGTTCGTGCACAGGAAGACGTACTTCTTGCGCTTGATCAGCTCGGCCACGAGCACGTGTACCTCGGGATGCACGAGCGGCTCGCCACCCGCGATCGAGACCATCGGCGCGCCGCACTCCTCGATCGCGGCGAGCGCCTTCTCGACCGGCATGCGCTGCTTGAGGATCTTCTCCGGGTACTGGATCTTCCCGCAGAACGAGCAGGCCAGGTTGCACTGGAACAGCGGCTCCAGCTCGACGAGCAGCGGGAACTTGTCCACACGCTTGATCTTCTGCTTGGCGAGGTAGCCGGCGACCCTGAGCGACTGACGGAGCGTGACGGACAGGGCTACCCGACCTCCTTCGGCAGGTTGAACTGGATCGATTCTTGCGCGACCGTGCGGTCTTCGACCGAGACCTGCCCGAGCCCGGCGAGCTCGTCGATCACCTGCTGGACGAGCCGCTCGGGCGCCGAGGCGCCCGCGGTCAGGCCGATCGTACGCTTTCCGGCCAGCCAGACGGGGTCGAGGCCGGTGTGATCGTCGATCAGTCGCGCAGGCGTGCCTTCCCTCTCGGATACCTCGACGAGACGAACCGAGTTGGACGAGTTCTCGGAGCCGACGACGAGAACGAGGTCCGATTCGCGTGCGACGGCCTTCAGCGCCAGCTGGCGGTTCTGGGTCGCGTAGCAGATGTCCGCGGACGGTGGCCCCGTAAGAGTGGGGAAGCGCTGCCGCAGGGCATCCACCACCTCGGCAGTGTCGTCGACCGAGAGTGTCGTCTGCGTCAGATATGCGACCTGCTCGGGATCCTCGATCTCGAGCCGGTCGAGGTCGTCGAGGGTCTCCACCAGCTTGATCGACTGGGGTGCCTCACCCATGGTGCCCTCGACCTCCTCGTGGTGGTCGTGGCCGACGAGCACGATCGTCTTGCCGATCTTCGCGAACCTGCGGGCCTCTGCGTGCACCTTGTTGACCAGCGGACACGTGGCGTCGATCACGTCCAGGCCGCGGTCGGCGGCGGAGTGCTTCACCTGGGGCGAGACGCCGTGGGCGGAGAAGACGACGGTGGCCCCGTCGGGCACCTCGTCCAGGTTGTCCACGAAGACGGCGCCGCGCTGCTCGAGCTCTCCCACGACGTGGACGTTGTGGACGATCTGCTTGCGCACGTAGATCGGGTGGCTGCGCTGCTCGAGGGCGCGCTCGACCACCTCGATCGCCCGCTCGACCCCGGCGCAGAACGAGCGAGGCCCCGCAAGCAGCACCGTGCGCGGCCCGGCCGCTCGAGCCCAATCCTCCAGGGCGGGAGCAACTCGGCGGAGCGCGATGAGTGCTTTCGTTCCGTCGGGGAGCGTGCGCGGGTGGTAGACGCTGCGGCCGCCGGCGTCCGCGACGACACGGAGAACGCTGAACGGACGGTCGCCGGCTGCCGCGGCGAGCCAGGCCGACTCCATGTCGACCGCGACGATTCCCTCGTGCCCGAGCACGGTGCTCAGAGCGTTCCCGTGAAGTCGCTCGACCGAAAGGATCGTCCCGGTGACGCAGTGCCCGAGCTTGCGCACTGCATTCGCGAGGACCGCGCCGCCCGGAAGCTCGCGCTCGGCGCCGTCCTCGGTGCGGACGGCGGTCGCCACGACGACGTCCCCGGGACGTAGCTCCGGGTCGACCCCTCCACACACTCCCGCGACCGCCACCGGCCCGATACCCCCCGGTCTGCAACACAACGCTTCGACCGCAGCGCGGGAACGTGCAGCGCCCATGCCGGTGCGGACGACCTCCACCTCGGGATCGGACAGCCCTCGGCGCACAGCGAGCGCCTCGAGACGAAGCGGCGTCATCACGACGAGACTCACTTGCCGCCTCCGTGCACGTAGCGGCCGAGCGCGCTGATCGGGAACACGAGCCGGTAGAGGTGATAGTTGATGTAGAAGTCGCCCGGGAAGCCGGTGCCGGTGAACCACGGCTCGTCCCAGCCACCGTCCGGGAGCTGCGTCCGCACGAGCCAGTCGAGGCCGCGCCGAGCGGACTCGCCTTGCTCGCCGGCAGCGTGGAGCGCGAGCAAGGCCCAGGCGGTTTGCGACGCCGTCGACTCGCCGCGGCCGCTCCAGGCACTGTCGACGTAGGAGCGAAGATCCTCGCCCCAGCCGCCGTCGTCGTTCTGGACACGCTCGAGCCAGGCGACAGCGCGCCGGATCGCCTCGTGCTCGCGAGGAATGCCGGCAACGACGAGCGCCGGCACCGCAGCCCCCGTGCCGTAGACGTAGTTCGCGCCCCAGCGACCGAACCACGACCCGTCCGCCTCCTGCTCGCGGAGGAGGTAGTCGATGCCGCGTCGCACGTCGGGGTGATCTGCCATCCCCTCTTTGGCGAGCATCTCGACGACGTGCGCAGTGACGTCGACGCTGGGTGGATCGATCACCTCCCCGAAGTCGCAGAACGGGAGCCTTCGTACGAGCGCCCGAGTGTTGTCGGCATCGAACGCCGCCCAGGCGCCGTTTCGAGACTGCATCCCGAGCGTCCACGCGGCACCACGCTTCGCAGCGGCCGCGATCTCGTGTTCTTGCTCGACCCGACGCAGCGCCATCACGACCTCCGCCGTGTCGTCGATGTCCGGGTACCAGTCGTTCTCGAACTCGAAGGCCCAGCCGCCAGGCGCGAGGTCGGGTTTCCGCACCGCCCAGTCGCCGTGGATCGTGATCTCCTCGGAGACCAACCAGCGCGCCGCCTGGGTGAGCGCCGGATGCTCAGGCGCAAGACCGGCGTCCGAGAGCGCGATCAGCGCCAGGCACGTGTCCCACACCGGCGACTGGCACGCCTCGAGCCGGCGGCCCATGTCGTCAACGGTCGTGAAGCCGTCGAGCCCGTCGATCGCCCGTTTCACGATCGGATGGTCGAGCGGGTAGCCGCGGAGAGTCAGCGCCATGATCGAGTAGACCCACGGCGGCTGGATCCCGCCCCAGCAGCCGTCCGGCTCCTGGTGCTCGAGAATCCAGCGCTCCATCCTCCGCAGAGCGCGTTTACGGAGAACCCGAACCGGCCGCCGTTCGTAGGCATGCAGCGCCCGGTCGAGCTGGACGAACGCCTTCGAAACGGGATCGGTGACCGGAACCCGCGACTGCGGTGGCCCGCCGACGCGAAGCTCGTCGAGCGAGATCGGGATCTCCCGCACCGGCCTGTACGCCCACACGACCGTCAGTGCGGCAACGGTCTGCCGGGCCCAGCAGCCGAAGTCGTAGAGGTTGAGCGGCGCCCACGGCGGTAGGAAGATCAGCTCCGGCGGCATCGCCGGCACGTGCTCCCACGACCAGAGGCCGAAGAGCGAGAGCCAGATCTTCGTGAACACGCGCGAGCGCTCGATGCCGCCCTGGTCGAGCACGTACTCGCGCGCGAGGCGCATGTGCTCGGCGTCGACCGGGTCACCTGCGAGGCGGAGCGCAGTGTACGCCTCGATCGTGGCGGAGTGATCCGGCGGGCCGCCGAAGAACGTGCCCCACGTGCCGTCGTCGCGCTGCTGCGAGCGGATCCACTCGGCGGAGAGCAGCGTCTGCTCCTCGGTACGGATCCCGAGGAACTGGCGCAGGAGCAGATCTTCCGCGTCCATCGTCACGTTCGTCTCGAGCTCGCCCTTCCACCAGCCGGTCTCGGTCTGGAGCGCGAGCAGCCGCTCGACGGCGCGGTCGAGCGCTGCTGCGACCGCGCTGTCCACGGCCGGGCGGTCGGCGATGCTCGTCATGCCGCGAGCTCCCTCGTGAACGATCCGGCGCCGAGCGCCGAGCGCGCCGCGGCGAGACCACTTCGAACCGCGCCCTCCATCGTCGCCGGCCACCCGGTGTCCGTCCACGCGCCGGCGAGGTAGAGACCAGGGACGAAAGTCGCAGGCCCGGGGCGGTGCGCAGCGGTTCCCGGGACGCCTCTGAACGTCGCTCGCGGCTCGCGCGTGACGAAGAACGAGACGACCTCGGCCTCGCGCGCCGCTGGGAAGAGGGCCGCGAGCGCGGGGATGAACGTGGCCCGCAGCTCCTCGACCGATTGCGAGATGTACGCGTCGGCCCCCGACAACGACACCGCAAGGCACTGGCCTGCGGTCAGCCCCGAGGAGCTCGTCCTGTCGAACACCCACTGCACCGGAGAGCCAACCCCTGCCGCGAACGACAGGTCGGTCACGTTGCGGTCGTACACGACATGCAGGTTCACGATCGGTGACGTGCCGAGCCCTTCCGGCTGGACGGCCTCTGGCAACGCGCCTGCGGGGAGAAGCTCGAGGGCGTCCTCGTGTGGAACGGCGAGGATGACGGCGTCCGCTGCGAACGTGCCGCCACCCCACGAGACGGCGACGCCGGTGTCGGACGGCAGCAACGCGGATACTCGAGCCTTGGCCCGAAGCGAGACGCCCGCGCCGGCGAGCGCCCGCTCGGCGGCGTCCCCGTGGAGCCGTTGCAGCGGCACGCGCGCATACCCGACATCCGAGGCGTCCGCCCGCTCGAGCAGCCCGGTCTGGAAGACCTTGGTCGCGAGCGCCAGCGACGCCTCGCGCGCGTGCAGGTTCACCGTGGGCAGCGTGATCAGATCCCACAGCGCATCGACAGCAGCCGCCGACTGCCCGTGCGCCTCCAGCCAGGCACCGAACGTCTGCGCATCGAGGGCTGGATCCTCGAGCCGCAGCCGGCGCAGCGTGAGCACGGCCGGTCCGAGACGCAGACGGTCGCGAGCTGAAAGGTGCCCGAAGCGGAGCAGCGAGCCGGCGAGATGAAAGGGCGCCGGCAGGCCGTTTCGGCGCAGCCACGCACGCTTGCCGCCGGGCGCAAGCACGGGGATCGCGAGCCGCGGCTGTAGGACGACGTCGTTCTCGACCCCCAGACGGCGGATGAGCCCGAGGTACTCGGTGCAGCAGCGCAGAAAGACGTGCTGGCCGTTGTCGAGCCAGAGGCCCTCCTTCTCGACCGAGAACGTCGCGCCGCCGAGCCGGGGTCGCGCCTCCAGCAGCGTCACGGACGCGCCGGCGTCTGCGCACTCGAGCGCGGCAGTGATCCCGGCCAAACCTCCACCTACCACCACCACGCGCTTCACGCTCCCGCTCCCACGAAACTGCGCGCGGCCACCCAGCCCTTCTCCCAGCCCGGCAGCGAGAGGCGGCCGGCAAGCACCGCTTCGGGCTCGCGCTCAATCCGGCGCAGCAGCCGCCGGTAGATCCCCGCCATCGCCGTCACGCAGGACGCACTCGGACGGTCGAGCAGGGGGACGAGGCCGAGCGCGCGCTCGTACCACTCCTCCGCACGTGCAGCCTCGAAGCGTGCGAGCCCGGCGAAGTCGCCGACGATCCGGCCGTCCTCGACTCGGCAGTCGAACGCCGAGAGATCCTCGGCGGGAAGATAGAGCCGACCTGCGGCCAGATCCTCCTGCACGTCGCGCAGGATGTTCGTCAGCTGGAACGCGACGCCGAGGTCGTCCGCGAGAGCCATCGCCTCAGCACCTTTGTCAGAGGCGCCGAAGACCCCGAGTGACAGCCGGCCGATCGTCCCGCCCACCCTCCGGCAGTAGACGACGAGATCGTCGAAGGTCGCATACGTCGCACGCTCGACGTCCATGGCCGCGCCGTCGATCAGCTCCGTGAGAGCCTCGCGCGGAAGCGGATAGCGTGCGCAGGCGTCGGCAAGTGCAACCAGCGTCGCATCGTCGGGCGGCGGGGAGTCGAGTCCGGCGACCCCGGCGCGCGCCCTCTCGAGTGCGGCGAGCTTCTCCTCACGCGAAAGCGGCCCGTCGGCGATGTCGTCGATCCGGCGCGCAAACGCGTAGACCGCGTACATCGCCGAGCGCCGCGGAGCCGGAAGCAGGCGCATGCCGTGGTAGAAGCTCGTGGCGCTCGCGCGGGTCACCTCGCGGCAATGCCGATAGGCCGCATCCACAGGGATGGTCACTGCGCGTCCCGCAGGACGCGCAGCGTCGCAGCGGCGCGAGCGCGTTTGCCGGCGGCCGGACTGCGCCTGAGCACGTCGAAGCCGCTCCGCTCGACCGCGTCGAGCGCCGCGCGCCCGCCGCCGGCGTAGGCAGCAATCGCAAGGCGGTAGCGCCCCGAGAGTGAGGCGACGAGAGCGACTCCCTCGGCGAGCAGGCCGCGCGCCCGCTCGACCTCGAACGCCAGCAGCCGCCGAAACGGCTCGCTGGGATGCGCGGCGGCGATGTCGCTCTCGGTTACGCCGTACCGGTTCATGTCCTCCGCGGGCAGGTAGATCCGGCCGCGGCCGTAGTCCTCGCCCACGTCCTGCCAGTGCTCGGCGAGCTGCAAACCCGTGCACACCGCGTCCGACCAGCGGATCCGCTCCTCCGTCGCCGCGCCGAACACGTGGAGGACGAGCTCGCCAACCGGGTTCGCAGACAGCTCGCAGTAGCCCGCGAGCTCGTCCCAGGTCGCGTACCGCGACACCGCCTGATCCTGGCGATTCGCCTCGATCAGGCGGAGGAACGGCCCGCGCGGAAGCGAGAGCTCCCGCACGACCGTCGAGACGCGCTGCAGCACCGGGTGCTCTGCTCGGCCCTCGTACGCGCGGTCGAGGTCGGCCTCGATCCACTCGAGCAGAGCCGAACGGTCACCGCTGTAGAGATCGCCGGCGTCGTCGACGAGACGCGCGAAGCCGTACACCGCCTCGAGCCGCCGGCGCGCCACCGGAGGAAGGAGCCGCAGCGCAACGGGGAAGTTCTCCCGGCCAGCCTTCGCGAGGATCTCGTCGGCGCCTGGGATGCCGGACGGCGAAGCGGCCGCCGCGGCCGCGACGGCGGGCCCGCCCCCCGCCATCAGTCCCCCGAGACCTGAATGAAGACCTTGCGGGACCTGGCGCGGTCGAGCTCGCAGAAGAAGATCTTCTGCCAGCGCCCAAGCATCGGTCGTCCACCGACGATGGGAATGGCCTGGGAGGTCGACGAGAGCAACGCCGCGCGCAGGTGGGAGTGGCCGTTCGGGAAGTCCCCCGTGTCCTCCTCGATGCCCTCCGTCCGGATCGCGAGATCGTCGTGACGGTAGTAGCGGCCGGTCGGCGCGATCTCGTCGAGCAGCTCGCAGAAATCGTCCATGAAGCCGCTCTCGGGCTCGTTGATCACGACCGCGCACGTGGTGTGCGGCGAGTAGACGACGACCGTGCCGTTCTCGACCTCGCTCTTCGAAACGGCCGTGAGCACGTCGTCGGTGATGTCGATGAACTGCCCGCACCGCTCGGTCGCGAGGTCGTGGTTCTCGAACAGATGCTTCATCTACCCGCTCGAGACCGGTCGGGGTGCCTGCCGTTACGCGACATGGGGGAAGAATCCTGACACATCGGGCGACGTTCGAGCAATCCTGCCGCGCGCAAGCCGGTCGCAGCGCCGCAACAGATCACAAATGATGCGCCAAGAAGCGCTCGCGTGTTCTTAGAGCAGCGGCCCACCGAGGTGAATCCAGGCGAGGCGCAGTCGGTAGCCGAGACGCTCGTTGACGCGACGCATCGGTGCGTTCTCGAGATCGTTCTGCGTCCGCAGCCGCGCGAGACCGGCCTCGCGGGCGGCGTGGATCTGCGCCAGCTTCAGAGCCCGAGCGACGCCCCGACCACGTGCCCGTCGTGCGACCCCGGTCATGAAGTTCTGGGCACTGCCCGGCTGATCCTCACCGAGCGTCGCCCAGCCGACCACCTGGCCGGCCTCGAGCGCGACGAAGCTGAGCTCCCGGAACACTCGGGGGCTGAGCTCTCGACGACGCCAGTCCTCGAACGTCCCTGCCTCGATCGGATCGGGCGAAGGGATGTCCGGGTTAGCCTCCTTCGCGACCTCCCACATGTCCGACTCGTGTTCGGGCGCGAGCGGCACGACCTCGATGCCTGCGGGAGGATCCTCTCTGGGCGGCACCACCGCGAGGTCGAGCCCGAGATCCTCCATCCTGGTCAGCTCGACGTACCCACGCTTGCCGAGGTAGTCCAACGTGTCCGCGTCGACATGTCGCGTGACCGTGTAGAGCCGCGTCCGCTCGAGTTTGCAGGCGTGCTCGGAAACGCAGTGAAAGAGCGCCGTCCCAGCACCCTGACGCCGGCGCTCGGCGACGACGCGCACGCTCACGAACAGGTACTCGCTGGCGCCGCTGCTCGACGGGAGGTGAGCCCACGCCGCCCCGACGACCTCGTCGTCGAGGGACGCCAGCACGTCGATGCGGTCCGCGTCCTCGCGGCCGTCGTCGAAGTTCGCCCGTGTAATCGGGTGCTCGGGATCGACGCGGGCGCGAACATCGAGGAACGACGTCACGTCCTCCTCCGTCTCGACCGGGTGAAGCAAGACCGTCATCCCGACCTCTTCAGCTTCCCGTGCCGCTTCGCGTACGTCTCGCCGAGCGAGAAGATCCACAGACCGAGCGGAATGCAGACGGTACCGATCACGAGCAGCGGCCACACGTCTGCCCACGCCACGCCGGTCCCCTCGAGGATCGAGTGCCGGATCCCGCGCAACGCGTACGTCGCCGGCGAGATCTTCGAGATCCACTGCATCCACGCCGGGAGCACCGACACCGGGTAGTAGACGCCCGAGACCACGAGCAGCAGACCCTGAGCGACGAAACCCAGCTGCGCGCCCTTTTCAGGTGAGATGAGCGGCAGGACGGCCGTCATCATCCCGATGCCGAAGAACGACACGGAGGCCACCACGAGGACGGCGAGCGCAGCCGCGAAGTTCGCCGACCCAAGAGCAAGGCTGAAGAACGCGGCCACCACGGCGAACAGGAGAACCGCGCGAACGAGACCGTAGAACACCGCGAACAGCCCGCTGCCACCGAGATGCATCGCTCGGGAGAGCGGCGCCATGAACGTGTACTCGATCGTCCCCTCCCAGCGCTCCCACGCAACCGTCTCGGTGATGAACTCGAAGATGATGCCGAGGTACGCCCAGACGACCGCGCCGATCAAGAGCGTCGTCGTCGCGCGGTCGACGTCGATCTGCCCACCGCCGGCCTCGATCCCCTTGGCGATGAACACGATCGTGAGCGTGTTCGCAACCGTCCAGAGAAAGAACGCGAGATCCCACCAGACGTAGCGGCGGGTCAGGTAGACGTTCCGCTCGACGACGCCGCCGAGCCCGATCAGCTCATGACGGAGGCTGAGAGCTACGGACCTCATGCGAACACCTCCCTGTCGTCGTCCTCGCCCGCCTCGTCCTCGAACGTGCGGCCTGTCGCGGCGAAGAACGCCTCCTCGAGCGTCTCCGCCTGGTAGCGACGCTTCAGATCCGCGGCCGGCTCGAGCGCCAGCAGCCGCCCGCGGTCGAGGATCCCGATTCGCTCGGCGAGCGCCTCGGCTTCGTTCAGGTCGTGCGTGCAGAGCAGGATCGTCGCGTCGTGCACGCGCCGCACCTCGCGGATGAAGTCCTGCACCTCGAGCTTCGAGCGCGGGTCGAGCCCGGTCGTCGGCTCGTCGAGCAGGAGCAGGACCGGCGACGTCAGCAAGCCGCGGGCAAGCGCGACCTTCTGCTGCATGCCGCGTGAGAGATGCTCCATCGGCTCGCCACGGCGATCCGCGGGAAAGCCGACCCGCTCGAGGATCTCCGGGATCCTGTCGCGCGTCTGCTTTGCGGTCATCCCGTAGAACCGCGCCGCGTAGCCGAGGTTCTCGGCGGACGACATCTTCTTGAAGAACGACGCCTCGACGGAGACCCGTGCGATCAGCCGCTGCACGGGCTTCGGCTCGGCGAACACGTCGTGGCCGAACACGCGGGCCGTCCCGCCGTCGCCGAGCAGGAGCGTGGAGAGCAGGCGGACGAGCGTCGACTTGCCCGACCCGTTCTGGCCCAGGACGGCGACGCACTCGCCGCGCGCGATCGTGAACGTGACGCCGTCGAGCGCGGGAACGCGACGGCGCGCGAACCGGCCCGCCTTGCGGTCACGGCGGCGGAACTCCTTCCGCAGCTCGTCGACCTCGACAGCAGACACGCCGGTTGAACGGCCCACGGCCATCGGCACTACCTCGAGATTCGTCATCTGGATGCTCCTCGGGACTTACGAACACGAACCAGGACACGGAAAGAGAGACCCGGTCAGGCGGGCCTCGACAACGGATGTCCTAGACGTGGGCGAGCATCAGGCCCGACACGCTAGCACTCTTGCGTGACGACAGCCAGGTCGGCTACGCTGACTCCTCGCGCGAGCCGGAGCAGGCGAGCGCAGAGGCAGTGAGGCCTCAGGACTCCGTCGAGTCCTGGGGCTTTTTTGTTGGTCCGACGCAGGAGGAAGGCATGACCAAGATCGAGGCCGTCGTAGTGCGTGACCGCGTCGAGACCGTGATGGAGGCGGTCGAGGAGCAGACAGGTCACGTCGGCATCACCGTGATCGAGGCCGTAGGGCACGGGCGGGAGAAGGGGATCACCCACGAGTACCGCGGGCGGATCTTCGAGTCGCGCTTCCTGCCGAAGGCGTACCTGATCTTCGTCGTCCGCGACGAGATCGCCGAGGCCGTCAAGCACGCGATCGTCGACTCCGCTCGCACCGGGCACGTGAACGGCGACGGCATCTGCTGGTCGACCACCGTGTCCGGCGTCACCCACAACCGCACAGGTCTCCCGCTCGAGGAGGTGGAGTTGGTATGACGAACAAGGAGCTCCTCTACGCCGCGAGCACGATCTGGGTGGTCGTGACCGGCGTGCTGGTGATCTTCATGCAGGCCGGCTTCGCGTTCCTCGAGGCGGGCCTGACCCGAATGAAGAACGTCGGCCACATCGCGGCGAAGAACGTGCTCATCTTCGCGATTGCGTGCATCGTCTATTACCTGGTCGGGTTCGGCATCGCATTCGGCGACGGCGGGAGTGGCATCGTCGGCGGATCCGGTTTCCTGCCGTCGGTCAGCGAGCTGCTCACGATCGGGAAGGCCCCGTTCTCGTGGTTCTCGGAGATCCCGGGGGCGGCGGGCTACCTGTTCGAGGTCGCATTTGCGGGCGTCTCGCTCGCAATCGTCTGGGGCGCCATGGCCGAGCGGACGAGGCTGTGGGTCTACTTCGCGTTCGGCGTCGTCTTCACTCTCATCTACTCCGTCGTCTCGCATTGGATCTGGAGCCCTGACGGCTGGCTCTTCCACAGAGGCATGCAGGACTTCGCCGGCTCCACGGTCGTCCACTTCCAGGGCGCGCTCGCCGGCCTGGCCGGGGCCATCTTGCTCGGACCACGCATCGGCAAGTACGGCCACGACAAGAAACCGAACGCGATCCCCGGCCACAACATGGCCTACGTCACGCTCGGTGTGATCATCCTCTGGTTCGGCTGGTTCGGCTTCAACCCCGGCTCGACGCTCTCCGTCGACCTCGGCGGGGTTGGCTTCTTCGCCTACGTGGCCATGAACACGAACATCGCGGCGGCGGCCGGCGTCCTCGGAGCCGTGAGCACCGCCTGGGTGGTGATCAAGAAGCCCGATCTCTCGATGATGCTCAACGGGGCGATCGCGGCACTCGTGGCGATCACCGCATCGTGCGCGTTCGTGGCGCCGTGGGCGGCGGTCATCATCGGCTTCGTGGCGGGCGTAATCGTCGTCTTCGGGGTGCTCTTCGTCGAGCGGATCGGCATCGACGACCCGATCGGCGCCATCGCCGCACACGGCATGGCCGGCGTGTGGGGAACGCTCTCGCTCGGGTTCCTCACCATGCCGAGTCTGGCGACCAAGCTCGCAACGGGCACGGGAGGCCTCTTCTACGGCGGCGGCCTGCACCAGCTCGGAACACAGGCGCTCGGCCTGGCAGCGGTCGGAGCGTTCACATTCGGAGCGTCCTTCCTCGTGCTCCTGCTCTTCAAGGTCACGGTGGGGATCCGCACCGAGCCCGAGGTCGAGTCGGCCGGGCTGGACGTCTCCGAGCACGGCATGTGGGGGTACCCCGAGTTCTACATCCCTGTCCCAGGCGGCTACGGAACGGAAGTAACCCACGGCGCGCACGCCCCTGGGATGGGCGCACCCGCGACCGTGCACGCGATGGCGGCAACCGAGCCGACCGGCTGACGCGAGGAAGAATCGGGGGGCTCCGCGACGGGGGCCCCCCGATCCACCCTCCCGTGGGCAGTTATCGATACCCCGTTGGGGTGCGACAGTGGCGCTGCGGGCCTGGGCAACCGATCGGGGTAGAGTCGTCTGGTGGGTGTGTCGACGCGTGATCGTCTGGTTCGTACGACGTGTCCGCGTGATTGTTATGACGCGTGTGGAGTGCTGGTCGCAGTACGCGACGGTGTAGTCCGTCATGTGCGTGGCGATCCGGATCATCACGTCAGTCGCGGCCGGTTATGTGCGAAGTGCTCGATCGCCTACAACGGTGTCCTCCGCGACAGTGAGGCTCGGCTGACGCGTCCTCTGCGCCGGAGAGGGCGGAAAGGGTCGGGACTCTTCGAGCCGGTCTCGTGGGATGAGGCGCTGGGCGAGATTGCCGAGAGGTTGGGTGGGATCGCTGCCACGCGTGGACCGGCGACGATCTTGAACGCGCACTACACCGGCACCTGCGCGTTGTTGGGGACCGCGTTTCCCTTGCGGTTCTTCCACCGCCTCGGCGCGACGGAGGTTGATCCGGACACGATCTGCAACAAGGCCGGCTACGAGGCGCTCTCCTACCTCTACGGGGCATCCGGCGACGGGTTCGATCCGGAGACAGCAGGTGAGGCGAGCTGCATCCTTGTCTGGGGTGCAAACCCCTCGGCTTCGGCGCCGCATCAGCATGAGCACTGGCTGGCCGAGACACCGGGAACGGTGGTAGTCGTCGATCCGATCCGGACGCCGACAGCGACAGCAGCGGATCTGCATCTGCAGCCGTTCCCGGGCTCGGACGCGGCGCTGGCCTTTGCACTCGCTCACGTTCTGCAGCGCGACGGTCTGCTTGATCGGGAGTTCGTGGGCGCGCATACGCTCGGCTTCGACGAGCTCGAGCCGCTGCTCGAACCCTGCACGCCAGGGTGGGGGGAGGAGACGACAGGCGTGCCGACATCGTTGATCGAGCGGGCCGCGCACAGCTACGGAGGGGGGCGGTCGCTTCTCTGGTTAGGCCAGGGTTTCCAGCGTCAGCCGCGCGGTGGCAACGCGCTACGCGCTGTGGCCAT
>Ga0334722_10002482_pt1 | contig 20860 bp, 17 predicted proteins | sample C3_bottom_MG_FD_207210 | JGI IMG/M metagenome (GOLD analysis project Ga0334722, IMG submission 207210) | Sediment microbial communities from Yellowstone Lake, YNP, Wyoming, USA - C3_bottom | ecosystem: Environmental > Aquatic > Freshwater > Lake > Sediment | place: USA: Wyoming | collected... | reverse complement strand
GATCCACGCCTCCCCATAGGCCCGTGGAGGCCCTCCTACCTACCTCCCTGTGCACGACGCCCGGCGGCCATCTGAGCGAACCATCGGCGCTCCCGAAGCAGGAGCCCGAAGGCCAGCGCGTAGGCCAGCCCGAGGACGAGGTTGAGCCGGGGTCCGGCCGCGAGGAGATAGAGGATCGCGAAGAGGCCCGCGAGATTGAGCGCGGGCAGCCAGTAGCGGCCGATCCTGGTCGTGAGTCCGAATATCGTCGACGCGACGTTCAGGATGAGCGCCACACCCACGACCGGAACCTTCGCCGGCAGGCTGCCGGTGATCGCGAAATCGCCGACCAGAAGTTGGGTGAGCCCGAAGAGCCCCCCGAAGACGAGGATGGCGGCAGCGGCGTCGATCGCCGGCGGCCGCACCGAAGATGGGTCCAAGCCGGACCGGGTCACCCTTTCGGCGTCTCGCTCGGGTCGCCCTCGTCCTTCCGGATCTCCTTCGCCTCCTCGCGCGCCGCCTTGACGCCCCGCCCGAGCATCGCGGCGATCTGGGGGATCGTCTTGGGTCCACGCCAGATGACGACCAGGACGAGGATGACGACCAGGATTGCGAAGGTGTCCACGGAGCGGATGGTACTCGACGGCGCCAGGGCGCCGACCAGGATTCCTCCGCCGGCGCGCGTCAGCGGGGCCGGGCGGCCACCGGGATCACGAGTCGGAGGGCGGTCTGGGACGGTGAGAACGCCACGACCTTGTTGTCGACGAGACCGGCCGCCTTCGCGGCCGCGATCACCTCGACGTCGCGGAGGGTCGCCGCCCTGCCCTTGCGGGACACCACCCAGATCGCCCCGTTCGGGCGTATCCGACTGCGGAGGTCGGCGAGGCTTGTCAGTTCGCCCGGATCGTTGGCTCCCACGAAGACGAGGTCCGTGTCGGGCTCCGGATCGCCCTCCGTCAGGTCGTTCGACCGTTCCGCGAGCAGGTCGCGGAATTCCTCGCCGTCGATCCGGATGAGGGCGACCCGAGCCCCGGCGCGGACACCGAGCTTGTCGAGCAGCGGGGTCGTGTAGGTTCGCTCCATCGCGGTATCGTGCCACCGATGCGCCCGAGCGAGGCAGGTCCGATCCCGGGTCCGCTCCTGGTCTACGGTCCTTGGTCCACGCGCTACGACATGGGTCCGGCCCATCCCCTCACCCCGCGTCGCTTCGGGCCGGGGATCGATCTCCTGCGGGCGGTCTCCGGCGAGGAGCCGGCGACGCTCGCGCCCGAGCCGGCGTCCGACGCGGAGCTGGCATGGATCCACGAGCAGGCGTACATCGCAACCGTTCGTGGCTGCGGCGACATGCCGTTCGGGCCGCTCGTCGCGGGCATCGGACCGGGGGACACGCCGGCGTTCGCGGGGATGCACGAGGCCTCGGCGGCGGTGGCCGGTGGGAGCCTCCGCGCGATGGAGGACATCCTCCGCGGCGAGGTGTTGCACGCCTTCCACCCGGGAGGCGGGCTGCATCATGCGATGCGGGCTCATGCGTCCGGCTTCTGCGTGTACAACGACCCGGCGCTGGCGGTCGCCCGCGCACGCCGCCAGGGCCTGCGGGTCATGTACGTCGACCTCGACGTGCATCACGGCGACGGGGTGCAGGCAATACATGCCCGCGACTCCGGCGTGTTGACCGTTTCGATCCACCAATCGGGAAGGACGCTCTTTCCCGGGACAGGGTCGATCTCCGAGATCGGCGAGGGAGCGGCGGCCGGCACGGTCGTCAACCTGCCGATGGAGCCCTTCACCGGCGAGGTCGGCTGGCTCGCGGCCCTCGAGGCGGTGCTTCCGGAGGTCGCCGCCGCCTTCAGGCCCGATGTCGTGGTCTCACAGCACGGCGCGGATGCACACGCCTGGGATCCGCTCGCGAACCTGCGGGTCACGACGACCGCCATGGGCGCTGCCGCGCGCATGGTCGATGAGATCGCCCATCGCTGGGCGGGCGGGCGCTGGCTCGCCACCGGCGGTGGAGGGTACGACGTCTACCGTGTCGTGCCGCGCACGTGGAGCCTCGTCTGGCTTGTGCAATCGCACCGTGACCCGCTGGGCACCGTCCCCCGGGAGTGGCAAGGACGCTGGTCCGCCGAGGCCGAGCGCTACGGAGGGCTGCCGCTGCCGTCACTCCTTGAGGACGCGCCGAACGCCGGGTTGCCGATGGATCGAGCCCAGGAGGCCGCCGATACTGCCGCGGTGGCCACGGCTGCGACGGTCCGCGATCTGGTGGTCCCGCTCCTGCTCGGCCGCTCGGCGAGCTGATCGCGCCCGGGACCAAACGCCGGCCGCCACGAGTCGCAAGAAATCGAACATCTGGTCGGTATTGTGCCTGCGCGGTACACTGCTCGGCCCGTGAGAACCGCTCCCGAGCCAGTCCCGGCAGCCGACCCACTCGCCCCGTTCTCCGCCCCGGTGCGCGCCTGGTTCGAGAGTGCCTTCGAGGCGCCCACGCCGGCCCAGGTGGGCGGCTGGCCCTCCATCGCGGCGGGCCGTCACACGCTGATCCACGCCCCCACCGGATCGGGCAAGACGCTGGCGGCGTTTCTGTGGTGTCTCGACCGGATTGCCGGAGATCCCTCGCCGCCCCGGACGCGTGGCAATCCGGGCGGCGTCCGCATCCTGTACGTGTCGCCGCTCAAGGCGCTGACCTACGACGTCGAGCGGAACCTGCGGGCGCCATTGCACGGGATCCGGCTCGCAGCCGCGCGACTCGGAGGCGAGCCGCCCCAGATCTCGATCGCCTCCCGCACGGGTGACACGACAGCGGAGGCACGCCGCCAGCTGGCCAGGGTGCCGCCCGACATCCTCGTCACGACGCCCGAGAGCCTGTACCTGCTGCTGACGTCCGGTGTGCGCGAGACGCTTCGGACGGTCGAAACGGTGATCATCGACGAAGTCCACGCCGTGGCGGGGACGAAGCGTGGGGCGCACCTGGCGTTGTCACTCGAGCGCCTCGAGCGCCTCCGATTGCCGGGCACGCCGAGGCTCCAGCGGATCGGCCTGTCGGCGACGCAGAAGCCACTCGCGACGATCGCCCGGTTCCTCGGTGGGACGGGACCTGGCCGCGATGTCGAGATCGTCGACACCGGCTTGCGCAAGGTGCTCGATCTCAAGGTCGTCGTCCCGGTTGAGGACATGAGCCGGCTCGGGGAGATCGCGCCCGCCGAGCCGCCGTCGGATGCGCCGGCCTGGCGCGACGACCTGCGTTCGCGCATCTGGCCGGCGATCCACCCCCGAATCCTCGAGCTGATCCGGGCGCATCGCAGCACGATCATCTTCACGAACAGTCGGCGCCTGGCCGAACGGCTGGCACACCGCCTCAACGACCTCGCCGGGGAGGACCTCGTCCGAGCCCATCACGGCAGCATCGCCCGCGAGCAGCGGCTGGAGATCGAGGAGGCACTCAAGGCCGGGCGCCTCCCGGCGATCGTCGCGACGAGCAGCCTCGAACTCGGCATCGACATGGGCGCGGTCGATCTCGTGATCCTCGTGGAATCGCCGACGAGCGTGGCCTCGGGCCTGCAGCGGGTCGGTCGCGCCGGGCACAAGGTCGGCGAGCCATCGAGGGGCATCGTCTTCCCGAAGTACCGGGGCGACCTCCTCGAGGCGGCGGTGGTCGTCGGGCGGATGCATGAGGGCGCGATCGAGACCACGGTCATGCCCCGGAACCCGCTCGATGTCCTCGCCCAGCAGCTCGTCGCGATGACGGTGATGGAGCCCTGGACCGTGGCGGACCTGCTCGCGACGGTGACGAGAGCGGCCCCGTTCGAGTCCCTTTCGCGCGAAGCACTGGAGGCCGTCCTCGGGATGCTCGCCGGGGCGTACCCTTCGGACGAGTTCGCCGAGCTGAAGGCGCGGGTGGTCTGGGATCGCGTGACCGATGTCGTCGAGGGGCGACGGGACGCGCGGGTGGTCGCGGTCACGTCGGGCGGCACGATCCCGGATCGCGGGTTGTTCGGGGTCTTCCTGGCCGGCGAAGCGGGTACCCCCGGACGCCGGGTCGGCGAGCTCGACGAGGAGATGGTCTACGAGCTCCGCGCCGGGATGCACGGCGACGTCGTCGTCCTCGGGGCCAGCAGCTGGCGGATCCTCGACATCACGCCGGATCGCGTCGTCGTGGAGCCGGCGCCCGGCGTCCCCGGCAAGCTGCCGTTCTGGAAGGGCGACGCGGTGGGACGCCCGATCGAGCTCGGCCGCGCCATCGGCGGTTTCGTCCGGGAGATCGAGGGCGATCTCGCTCACGGCCCGAAGGGCCGGGCAGCCGCCTCGGCCCGGCTCCGGTCGGCCCACGACCTCGACGAGCTGGCGACCGGAAACCTCCTCGCGTATCTCGAGGAGGAACGGGAGGTCGCGGGCGCCCTGGCGACGGACCGGCGGATCGTCGTCGAGCGCTTCCGCGACGAGCTCGGCGACTGGCGCCTGGTGATCCTCACGCCGTTCGGCGGCCGGATCCACGCGCCGTGGACCCTGGCGATCGAGGCCCGTCTCCGGGAGCGTCTCGGGATCGAGGCGCAGACGATCTGGTCGGATGACGGGATCGCCGTGCGGCTCCCGGAGGGCGACGGTGAAGCCGGCGCCGCACGCCTCGCCGAGATCGAGGCGCTCCTGTTCCCTTCTGCGGACGAGATCGAGGACCTCGTGGTCGATTCGGTCGGCGGCTCGGCGCTCTTCGCCTCGCGCTTCCGGGAGAATGCCGGCCGTGCGCTCCTGCTGCCGAGGCGCCGTCCCGGCACGAGGACGCCGCTCTGGCAGCAGCGTCAGCGGGCTGCCGATCTGCTTGCCGTGGCCTCTCGCTACGGGAGCTTCCCGATCCTGGTCGAGACGTACCGCGAGTGCCTGTCCGACGTCTTCGACCTCGATGCGCTGCGGGATGTGCTCCGGGCGATCGAGCGGCGCGAGATCACGATCCACTCGGTCGAGACCGTGAAGGCGGCGCCCTTCGCGGCGTCGCTCCTCTTCGACTATGTCGCCGCGTACATGTACGAGGGCGACGCCCCACTGGCCGAGCGGCGCGCCGGGGCCCTGGCCCTGGATCGCGATCTCCTGCGCGAACTGCTCGGCCAGGAGGAGCTGCGCGAGCTGCTCGACGGCGACGCCCTGGCGGACCTGGAGCTGTCGCTCCAGGCGCTCGCCGACGAGCGCCGGGCCAATACCGTCGACCAGGTGCACGACCTGCTTCGCCGAATCGGCGATTTGACCGCAGCCGAGGTCGCGGCCAGGGTGGAGGGACCGCCCGGCGTCGTGGAGGCCTGGCTCGCCGAGCTGCGGGCCGGCCGCCGGGCGGTGGTCGCCCGGATCGCGGGAGAGGACCGCTGGATCGCGATCGAGGATGCCGGGCGGTACCGGGACGGCGTCGGGGCGCAGCCGCCGGCCGGGATACCGGAGGTCTTCCTCGCTCCCGTCGCCGGGGCGCTCGACGGGCTGCTGGCGCGCTGGGCACGGACGCACGGGCCGTTCATGGCCGTCGAACCGGCGATACGCTGGGCGTTGCCGGCGGGCGTCGTCGAGGATGTGCTCGTCCGGCTGGGCACCCCGGGCACGCTCGTGCGGGGCGAGTTCCGGCCCGACGGCAGCGAGCGCGAATGGTGCGACCCTGAGGTCCTCCGCCAGCTCAGGCGGCGTTCTCTCGCGCGACTCCGCCGCGAGGTCGAACCGGTCGAGCCCGCCGCGCTGGCGCGCTTCCTGCCGGCGTGGCAGGGGGTTGCCGCAGTTGGGCCGTCGCCCGCGCCGCTTCGGGGATCGGCGGCTCTCGAGCGCCTCGCCGAAGTCGTTGACCAGCTCTCGGGCGTCGCCCTTCCCGCCTCCGTCCTCGAGCGTGACATCCTCCCGGCCCGCATCCCCGGGTATCAGCCCCGGTACCTCGATGAATTGGGCTCCCTGGGCGAGGTTGCATGGCTCGGGCGGGGGAGCCTCGGGCGGGACGACGGGCGGGTCATCCTGTACCGCCCCGGACGGGAGGCCCTCCTGCCGATCGGGCCGCCGGACGGGATGGCAGCGCCGTCGGGGCCGCGGCACGAGGCCATCCGCGCACACCTCGCATCCAAGGGTGCGTCCTTCTACCGCGAGGTTTTCGCCGCCGCAGGGGGTGGACCCGATCGCGACGTCCTCGATGCATTGTGGGACCTCGTGTGGGCGGGCCAGGTCACGAACGACACCTTCGCGCCGCTTCGCGCTCTCCGCTGGAAGCGGCCGACGCGGCCGTCGGCGCGTCCGAGACCCGGACGGCTGACGTCCCTCGGCCCGCCCGAAGCCGCCGGCCGGTGGTCGCTCATCGCCGATTCCGGGGGCGGGGCTTCGCCAACGGCGCGGCTCCACGCGACGGCGTTTGCGCTCCTCGAGCGGCATGGCGTGCTCGTCCGCGAGGCGGTCATGGCAGAGGGGATCGACGGGGGCTTCGCCGGCATCTACCCGATCCTTCGGGCCCTCGAGGAGGCGGGCCGGATCCGGCGCGGCTACTTCGTGGAAGGCCTCGGGGCTGCCCAATTCGCGCTTCCGGGTGCGATCGATCGGCTGCGCGCCACCCGCGACGCGAGCACGGACCGGCCTTCTTCACGCGTGATCCACGTGCTCGCCGCCTCGGACCCGGCCAATCCCTACGGGGCCGCGATCGCCTGGCCCAGGCGGGGCGGGACCGATCGACGGCCGTTCGCCCGCGCCGCCGGCGCGTCGGTCGTGCTCATCGACGGATCGGCGGTGCTCTACGTGGAACGGGGCGGGCGAAGTCTCCAGACCCTGCCCGCGTTCGACGACCCGGCGATCGCCCTGGCCGCGGTTCCCGCGCTCCGGTACCTCACCGGAGAGGGTCGCGACCGGGAGCTCGTGATCACCAGAATCGACGGCCTCCCGGTAGCTGATTCAGGGCACCGCGCGGCCCTCCTCGCGGGCGGGTTCGTCGCCGGATATCGCGGGCTCGTGCTCCGGGCTCGCTGAGCGGTGCCCTCGGCCGGGCATGTGCGGACGAGCCCGCCTTCCGACCCTCGACGGCGCTCGTATGATCGGGCGACATGTGCGAGCACTACGTCGCCCGGGCCGCGGAACCGTTCCGACTGGAAGACCTCTGGGAGTTCACCGCGCGCCTCGAGCGGTTCGGGATTGCCGGCTTCGGCTGGGGCGCGGCGTGGATCGACGGCACCGGCCGGATTGCCAGCTATCGCGACGTCGGGGCGTTCCGGGACGACCCGGGGCGCGATGGAGTCGGCCGCACGGAGACGACCTCGGCCCTCGTCCACCTGCGCCGGCCGTCCAAGCTGTCCACGCTCGGCATGGCCGACACGCAGCCATTCGACGATCCGGCCGGCCGGTATAGCTTCAGCCACAACGGGGACCTGCTGAACCACCGCGCGTTCCGCGCCCGGTTCCGGGCCCAGGGTCGCCTCCACGGCCGGGCGGACACGGAGGTCGGGGCGCGCTGGCTGGAGGACGCATGGCACGACGGCGAACCGGTGCCGCACCTCCTCGGCGCGCTCCATGACACGTTCGGAGGCAACGCAAACCTCGCCGTGCTCACGGCGGGCGGCGGCTCGTACCACTATGCCGGTAACCGCGAGAACCCGGTGTTCACCTTCCGCCTGGGTCGAATCGGGATCGCCGGGACCGGCCTGTACTCGATCGATCGGTCGTTGTTTCGATTTGCGGCAAGAGGCGCCACGGACCGGCGGCTCGTCCCGATCGGCACCACCATCGCGCTCGACGTCGAGGGCTGGCCCGCCGCCGCGTGACGATGGCGTCCCGTGGGCGTCTCTCAACGGTCATCAGCCAGCTGAGGGGGAGGAGGCAGAACGTGGAGATCTCGCACGAGGCCGCTGGTACCGACCTGGGTGGTCGCCCGACGGCGCAACTGCCCACGACCCAGCTGGTCCGCCTGTCGCTCTACTGGCTCGGCCTGTCGTCCATCTTCATTGGCGTCTCGCAGATCCTGTCGGGGCGGATCCAGTTCGACACGGGCAGCCCGCTCTTCACCGGGCCGGGGACGGAGGGCGGAACCCTCTTCGCCCTCACGTTCGTCGGAGCGATCATCGCGGCCCTCGTTCAGCCGACGGTGGGCTCCATATCGGACTACACGATCAGCCGCTGGGGCCGGCGCAAGCCGTACATCTTCATCGGTTCGGTCCTGGACGTCGCCTTCCTGTTCGGGATCGCGAGCTCCAACTCGATCATCGCCGTCGCCGCCTTCATGGCGCTGCTCCAGGTCAGCGCCAACTTCGCGCAGGGACCCTTCCAGGGCTATGTGCCCGACCTCGTCCCGGCGAAGCAGGTGGGCCTCGCGTCGGCGCTCGTGGGCCTGTTCCAGGTGCTCGGCAATGCCGTCGGGTTCGGCATCGGCTCGGCCGCCGTGGCCACGAACAACTTCTTCCTCGGCACCATGGCGCTCGGCGCGCTCGAGCTCGCGACGATGGTCTCGGTCGTCTGGCGCGTCAACGAGGGCCGGACCGCGCGGAATCGCGGTGGCCGGTCGTGGCTCTCCGTGGCCCGGGAGGCCTGGGCGACGGACATCCTTGGGGAACGGAGCTTCATGTGGCTGGTGAGCTCGCGCCTCTTCTTCCTGATGGGCGCGACCATGCTGATCAACCTGTCGCTCTTCTTCTTCGCCCAGACGTTCGGCCTCGACCAGGAGGCGGCCGGCGGCGCCAACTTCCCGGTGCTCGCCGCCGTCATCGTCGGCAATGTCGTGACCGTCCTGCCGGCCGGGCGAATCTCCGATCGGGTCGGCCGAAAGCCCGTGATCTACACGGCCTGCGCGGTCGCCGGGACGGGCATGCTGATCGTGGCGCTCGCGCCGTCCATCCCGTTCGTCATCGGTGGCGCCGTGCTGTTCGGTGCCGGCTCCGGGATGTTCCTCGCGGTCGACTGGGCGCTCATGACCGACATCATCCCGAAGGCGTCGTCCGGTCGCTACATGGGGATCAGCAACGTCGCGACGGCCACCGCCGGGATCTTCTCCCTGCTGACCGGCGGGAAGCTGATGGACATCGTGAACGGGCTGACCTCCTACGGTGACGGTCCACGCGCGGCGTTCCTGCTGGCCGTGGCCTATTTCGCGCTCGGCGCCCTGCTCCTCCGCCCGGTGGTCGAGCCGACGTCTCGGCGCGTCGCACCGGCCTGAGGGTCGCCGCCCGCCGGTATACTCCCGCGCAACCATGAGTGACGGCACGGTCATCGTCATCGGCGGTGCGGAGGACAAGATCCGGGACCGGGTCATCCTCAATCGCTTCGTCGCCCTCGCCGGCGGCGAGGATGCGATTGTCGTCGTCATCTCCACCGCCTCCTCACTGGGCAGTGAGGCCGGCGATCGCTATCGCCAGATCTTCGCCGAGCTGGGCGTGCCGACTGTCCGGCCGCTCCACGCGATGACCCGGGCCCAGGCGAACGACGAGACATTCGCGCGGGCCGTGCGTGATGCCTCCGGCATCTTCCTGACGGGCGGCAACCAGCTCCGCCTGTCCTCGACGATCGGGGGCACCCGGCTGGCAGAGGCGATTCTCGAGCGGTTCCGGCATGGTGCCGTGGTCGCGGGGACTTCCGCCGGTGCGTCGGCGATGTCGAGCCACATGATCGCCTTCGGCGCATCCGGGGCCACGCCGAAGCAGCGCATGGCGGCGATCGCCGCGGGACTGGGCGTGCTCCCTGGGGTGATCGTCGACCAGCACTTCCAGCAGCGGAACCGCCTCGGACGCCTGCTCAGCCTCATCGCCCAGAATCCGAGTCTGCTCGGCCTCGGCGTCGACGAGGACACGGCCGGCGTCGTCGGCCCGGACCACGTCCTCGAAGTCATCGGCCGAGGCAGCATCACGGTTGTCGACGGATCGGCCGCGGAGACCGACGCCTGGGAAGTGCGCGGGCATCGCCCGGTGATGCTCAGCGGTGTCGTCCTGCATTCGCTGCCGGCCGGGTACCGGTTCGACCTCCGCCGCCGCCACCGCGTCGCCGGACCGAATCTGAAGGCGCTGCCCGGCGGCGAGGCCGCCGCTTCCAGCTAGCGTACGAGCGCACCGCCGGCGGCGCCGGCGCCAGGAGGATTGCCACGTGGCCGAGGCCGCCGCCGCGAAGACGAGCCGCGCCAGGCGCTCGCGCGCGGCGACATCCGCGCCCGCCGGGGCGCCCTCGCCGGACCTCCGAATCCTCGAGACCCGGACCCTCCGTGGCCCCAACTACTGGTCGCGTGCCCCGGTCATCCGCATGCTCGTCGACCTCGGCGGCCTCGAGCAGTTCCCGAGCAACACGATCCCCGGATTCGTCGAGGGGCTCATCGAGTGGATCCCCTCGCTGGAGGACCACGCCTGCTCGCTCAATCGGCGAGGCGGCTTCCTCACCCGCCTCCGCGACGGGACGTGGGCTGGTCACGTGGCCGAGCACATCGCCCTCGAGATGCAGAACCTCGCGGGCACGGACGTCCGGCACGGCAAGACCCGCGGGGCAGGGGCGAGCGGCCAGTACAACGTCATCTACGAGTTTCGCGAGGAGACCGTCGGCATCGAGGCAGGCAGGCTCGCCGTGCGGATCGTCAATCATCTCGTCGATCCGACAGCGGATCCCGACCTCGACTACCTCGCGGAGCTCGAACGGCTGATCCGGCTCGCCGAGCGGCAGGCGTTCGGGCCCTCCACCCAGGCCATCCTCGACGAGGCGGCATCGCGCGATATCCCGTTCATCCGCCTGGACCGGCACTCGCTCGTGCAGCTCGGCCAGGGCGTCCACCAGCAGCGGATCCGGGCCACGATGACCTCCCGGACCTCGGGCATCGCCGTCGACGTCGCGGGCGACAAGAACCTCACCAACCGCCTTCTCGACTCCGCAGGGCTGCCCGTCCCGAAGGCCGATGTCGTGGAGGACGAGGAGGCGGCCGTCGCGGCGGCGCGGCGGCTCGGGTTCCCGTGCGTCATCAAGCCGCTCGACGGCAACCACGGCCGGGGCGTGCACCTCGATCTCAGATCGGACGAGGACGTTCGGGCCGCGTGGCCGGGGGCGTTGCGGGAGTCGCGCTCGGGCGAGGTCGTCGTGGAGACCTATATCCACGGCAACGACTATCGCTGCCTCGTGATCGGCGGCAGGGTCGCGGCCATCGCCGAGCGTGTGCCCGCCTCCGTCCTTGGTGACGGCACGCTTACGGTCCGCCAGCTGGTCGAGAAGACGAACAGCGATCCCCGGCGCGGCATCGGTCACGAGAAGGTCCTGACCAGGATCAAGGTGGACGATGCCGCATCCGAGCTGGTCCGGGCCCAGGGGTTTGAGCTGGACGATGTCCCGTCCGCGGGCGTGCGGGTCAAGCTCGCCCTGACCGGCAACATGTCCACCGGTGGCACCTCGATCGACCGAACGCTCGAGGCGCACCCGGACAACGTCGAGATCGCCGAGATGGCGGCGCGCGTGGTGGGCCTCGATGTCGCCGGCATCGACTTCATCTGTCCGGATATCACGGTCCCGGTACGAGAGACGGGCGGGGCCATCGTCGAGGTGAATGCTGCACCCGGCTTCCGGATGCATACCCACCCGACCGAGGGCGAGCCGCAGTACGTCGCGCGGCCCGTCATCGACCTCCTGTTCCCGCCGGGCGCGCCGTCGCGGATCCCGATCATCGGTGTCACCGGCACGAACGGGAAGACGACGACCGTCCGGATGATCGCCCACATCCTCAAGCTCATGGGCCGGCGGGTCGGGATGACCTCGACGGACGGGATCGTGGTCGATGGGCGGATGATCAAACGGGGCGACATGTCCGGCCCGAAGTCGGCCCGGATGATCCTCCAGAACCCGACCGTGGACACGGCGGTCTTCGAGGTCGCCCGGGGAGGGATCCTGCGCGAGGGCCTCGGCTACGACCGGAACGACGTCGCGGTCGTGACCAACGTGACCGGCGACCACCTCGGGCTCGGTGGCATCGATACGCTCCGCCAGCTCGCGGACGTCAAGGCGGTGCTCGTGGAGGCGGTGCCCCGGACGGGCATGGCCGTCCTCAATGCCGACGATCCGAATGTCGCGCGCATGGCCCAGGAATGCGACGGCGCGGTTGTCTACTTCTCGATGGAGACGGACAAGGGCCAACCCGGATTCGATCGCGTGGACGGCCACTGTGGACGCGGCGGCGCGGCGTTCGTCGTGCGCCACACACCCGAGGGAGACCAGATCGTCCTTCGGCACGGCCCGCGGTTGATGCCGGTCCTCTACACCCACCTGATTCCCGCGACCTTCGGCGGCAAGGCCAGGATGAACGTCGCCAACGGGCTGGCGGCGGCGGCCGCGGCGTGGGCCTCCGGCGCCCACCTGCACGACATCCGCCAGGGACTCCGAACCTTCACGACCTCGTTCTTCCAGGCGCCCGGACGGCTCAACCTCGTGGAGGTCGCGGGCGTGCGCGTCGTCATCGACTACTGCCACAACGTCGACGGGATGCGGGCACTGGCCGACTTCGTGAACCGGATGATGGTCGAGAACGGAGTGCGCAGCGGCCGGGCGATCGGGGTGATCGGGGTGCCCGGCGACCGCCGCGACGATGACATGCGCGACTACGGCGCCCTCGCCGCGACGGCGTTCGACGAGATCATCGTCCGCGAGGACAGGAACCTGCGTGGGAGGGCTCCGGCCGAGGCGGCCGCGCGGGTCCTGGACGGCATCCGTCAGACGCGGGGCGACGGGGTCCGGGCGGGCCGATCCGACAAGATCCTCGATGAGATGACCGCGGTCCGGGCGGCCCTCCGCCGGGCGAACCCGGGCGACCTTCTCGTGATGTGCGTCGATGATGCGATCGGGGTCTACAAGGAGACCATGGCCGCGGCAGGCCATGGTCTGGGCACGATCGCGTTTGCCGATCCGGGCGAGTTCGAAGCGCCCGAGGGCTGATCGGGGATGCCCGCGACCCTGCGACGACCTCCCGCGCGGTCAGCAGGTCGGCGGGACCTCGGCCGATCGGGCGAAGCGCCCGGTCAACCTCGCGGACGCGTGGCGATCGAGATCAGCGACCGATGTTCAGGTTGGCGCTGACGACCCGGACGATGCCAACGATGAGCACGGCGGAGATCACCACGAGCGCGATTCCAATCGCCATCTCCACGGGTCAAGGCCCTCCATCCTGATGCGATCGCCGGTTGTCCGGCGCTGTCCGACATCATGGTCGAACCCGCTGGCCGGCGCAACGCGATTCAACGCCGGGGGCGTTCCTCGAGTCGGGGCGCGACACTGACGAGGTCCGCTGCCGTCTGGATCGGCCGGTACCCGAGGTCCGCGAGGAGCGCGAAGACCCCCGGGCGATCCTCGTGACACAGGAGCACGACGACTCGGGCGGCTTCAGGGCGCCTCCCCTCGGCCGCCGCGCCGGCTCCGGACAACTCCGCGCGGAGCGCCGCGGCTTCCGATTCATAGACCGGGATCTCGGCCGTCCAGCCCGCCCCCGCGGCTCCCGCCTTGAGCTCGCCGACCACGGACTCGCGCGATCGACCGCGCAGGTAGCCGAGGGTCTCCTTGATCGCGACGCGCTGGGCCCTTTGGGCGGCGACGGCCCCCATGCCCCGGAGGGTGTCGTCGGGTCGGTCGCCGGCGGTCCCGATGATGACCGTGACCGGAGTGACCCGCCCACCGGCGCCGGCGGCGATGCCGTCCGCGACATCGAGGAGGGAGACGAGACCCGCCTCGTTGTGGGCGAAGTCGACGATCGCGATGCGCGTCCCATTCCGGAAGACGTTCAGCCGCCCGGGCGATTCATCGACGGTCGGCCGGAAGTCGATGAGGCCGGCGCGGACGTCTTCGATCGAGGCACCCAGGGCCCGGGCGCCGGCGGCGGCCGCAAGTGCGTTGGCCAGGTTATGGCGCGCGAGGCCCGCCAGCGTGATGGGGATCTCACGGACCGAGGCAATGGGGCGCCAGGTGACATCAGGGCCCTCGCCCTGGGCCTCACCCAGGTCGCCCCGGCGAACCAGGTACGCACGGCCACCACGGGCGAGGTGGCGGCGGACAGGACGGGACGTCTCGCCCTCGAGGGTGAACAGGGCTACGTTCGCACGGACGCGCCGCTCGACGGCGCGGACGAGGGGATCGTCGGCGTTGAGAATGACCCAGCCGTCTCGGCGCGTGACCCGGCAGATCGTCGCCTTGACCTCGGCAAGCTCGGGCAGCGTATGGATGCCCTGGAGGTCGAGATGGTCGGAGCTGACGTTCGTCAGGATGCTGGCCTCGTTCGACTCGTAGCCGAGGCCTCGCAGGACGAGGCCACCGCGGGCCGTCTCCAGGACCGCGACGTCGACGTCGGATCGGCGCAGGATCTCGTGCGCTCCGCCGGGGCCGGTCCAGTCTCCGGGATCGACCATGCGCTCGTCGACGAGCACGCCGTCGGAGGTCGTCGTGCCAACGTGCCGTCCGGCCCGCAGCAGGATCCGGGTCACGAGTCGTGTCGTGGTCGACTTCCCATTGGTGCCCGAGATCGAGATGATCGGGATCCGTCGATCCTTGTCCCGGATCCACCCCGGCGGAGTGGCAGACGCCCGTCCTATCCGGTCGGTCCAGATCGCGAGGAGTCGCTCCTGCGATCCGGTCAGGCGGGCCCGCGGTGCCGGCGTGGCCGCTCGCTCCGTGAGGGCGACGGTGGCTTCGGCGATCGTGTGCGCCCGCTCCGCCGCGACCCATGGCCAGGTGAGGATCCAGTGCCTCGGATCCGACGATCGGTGCACTCGGACGCCGCCGCCGCCCTCGCCCCCCTCGCGGCGGAGGCGACGCGCCCAGCCGGCGATCGAGGCGACTGCTTCCGGCCAGTCGCGCTCCGGCACGGTGACCCCGAGCCTGACCAGCGCGTGCCGGCCGGGCTCGCGCAGGCCGTACCAGGTGCGGCGTCGCCCGACACTGATCTCGACCTTGACCACCGGCTCGAGCCGGTAGACGCTCGGTCCGTCGAGCAGGCGGATTTCGACGAGGCGCATGGTCCCGGGAGGATAGCGCCGGTCCACCCGGCCGACCGACCGCCCCACCGCCTACACTCCCGGCATGGATCACGTTTCCGCTCCAGGGAGCGGCGTCACGCCGGCCGAACTGGAGGACCTCAAGGCGGTCGTGGCTGCCGGCTTCCCGGGATTCATCCGCGAGCTGGAGCGGCTGTGCAACATCGATTGCGGGAGCTACTCGCCGGCCGGTGTCAACGAGGTGGCATCCTGGGTTGCCGCTGCCTTCGCCGGGCTCGGCGGCGGGGTCGAACGGCGACCTGACCCCGAGGCACGCTACGGCGACACCGTGGTCGGCACCTTCCGCGGGCGGCCGGGCGCCGGCCCGCGGATCCTCCTGATCGGTCACATGGACACCGTGTTCCCCGACGGCACGGCGGCCGAGCGGCCATTCCGGATCGAGGACGGGATCGCGCGGGGCGCCGGCGTCACCGACATGAAGGGCGGTCTCCTCGCCGGGATCCATGCTCTCGGGGCGCTCCACGAGCTCGGCGGCGGCTCCTGGGAGGCCCTCCCGTTCGAGCGAATCACCTACATCGCCAACCCGGACGAGGAGATCGGCTCGCCCAGCTCGACCCCCCACATCCGCGCAATCGCGGCCGACTCCGACGCGACCTTCGTCCTCGAATGCGCCCGGGCGAACGGCGACTTTGTCTCCTCGCGCAAGGGGATCGCGGATCTCCGTCTCGTCGTGCACGGTCGGGCCGCCCATGCCGGCGTCGAGCCCGAGAGGGGCCGCAACGCGATCCTCGCCGGGGCGCGAATGGTCGAGCGGATCCAGGCCCTCAACGGCCGATGGCCGGGCGTCACCGCGAACGTCGGGGTCTTCCAGTCCGGTACCCGGCCGAACGTCGTTCCCGACCAAGCAAACCTCGAGGTCGACGTCCGCGGTGTCACCCGCGCGGAGCTCGAAGAGGCCGTGGCGGCGGTCCGGCAGATCGCCGGCGATCCCGGCGTGCCCGACGTCTCGGTCGAGGTCAACCAGATGGCAGGCTGGCTTCCCATGGAGAAACTCGAGCGGTCCGGCCGGCTCGCAGATCACGTGGTGGCGCTTGCCGCGAGGCTCGGCTTCTCCACCACGGATGTCGGGACCGGTGGCGCGTCGGACGCCAATACGACGTCGGGCATGGGCGTCCCGTCGATCGACGGGCTGGGGCCCGTCGGCGGGCGCGACCACTCCCCCGAGGAGTACCTGGAGATCGACTCGATCGTGCCGCGGACCACCCTCTTGTCCGCCCTGCTGCTGGTCGTCGGCCGAGACCGCGTGATCAGCGGTTGGCGGGCCGGCTGAGCCGGACCCGGCGGTGGCACGCGGGCAGGTCAGCTCCGGAAGCCCCTGGGAGGGTCCCTACGGGTACAGCCGCGCCGTGGTGGTCGGCGACAGTTGCTGGGTCTCGGGCACGACCGATCCGGGGTACGAGCACCTCGGTGATCCGGCAGCCCAGGCGAGAGCGGCGCTCCGGATCATCGAAGGGGCGCTCGTCGAGGCTGGTTTCGCGCTCAGCGACGTCGTCCGAACGCGCATGTATGTGACAGACCCGGCGGCCGCCGCGCCCGTCGCGGGGGTGCACGGCGAGGTCTTCGCCGACATTCGTCCGGCGGCGACCCTCGTCGTGGTCGCTGCCCTCATCGAGCCCCGGTTGCTCGTCGAGATCGAGGTCGACGCCGTCCGGGCCGGCTAGGCGATCACCACGGCCCGGGCAACGGCCGCGATCGCGGCCGCGGCCACGAGTCCGACGAGCAGCCCACGGCGAGCGGCGACGAGCAGGACGCACACGCCGACCGCGATCCACTCGATCCCGACATGGACCGACGGGCGACGTTGCGCATCGATTGCCACCATCACGTTGACGGCGGCCAGCGCTGCGAGCACGGCGGGCCCAACGAGCCGGAAATACTCCTGGACGCGCATCGGCAGCCGATGCATCCCGGGAACGAGGAGCGGCGCGGCGCGCCAGGGGTAGGTGACCGCAGCCATGAGCGCGGCCAGCCAGACGAGGTCTGCCTTCATTCGGACCGGGCCGCGGACGGATCCCGCATCGTCGGCGTGAAGACGATGATCGCCTCCTGACGACCGTCTCCGGGTCCGGGGGGCGTTACGAGCCCAGCGACCGGCCCGAGCAGCCCGCCGGCGAGGATCCCGGCCGCCGGATCCCAGGCGAGACCCACGCCAACACCGACCGTCGCACCCACGATTGCCGCGACGAGCTCGCGGCGGCCGGTGATCAGGCCCACCGCCAGGCCGGCCATGGCGGCGGGGAAGATGACGTCCAGCCCGTAGCGCGAGGGATCCGGAATCTGCCCGCCGACGAGCACGCCGACGAGCGTCGCCACGTTCCACGGGATGAAGACCGTGACGACAGCGGCCCACCAGTAACCGGGCATGTCGGCCTGCCCGATGCGCCGGAAGTGGGCGATCGACAAGGCGAATGACTCGTCCGTAAGGACATGGGCCATGAGCGCCTTGAGCGGGCGGGGGTGATTCGCGAGGTAGGGCGCCAGGGCGGCTCCGTACAGGAGGTGCCGAGCGTTGAGGAACGCGGTCAGGAGCACGACCCCGAACCAGGAGAACCCGCCGAGGACGTAGCCCACCGCCGCGAACTGAGCCGCGCCGGCGAAAACGACCGCCGACATCGCGCTCGCCTCGAGCGGTGAGAACCCGGCTGCCCGGGCCGCCAGTCCGTACACGAGCCCGAAGCCGACCGCAGTCGCGATGATCCCAAGACCATCCAGGCGCAGCCGCCGCCGAGAGGCGACGACCTCGGCCTCGGTGGCTGGTCGTGATCCTCCGGACGCCGGGTTCAGCGCAGGAACGTCTTCGCGCACGTCCCGTCGCAGACGACGAAGACCGCGTGGAGGTCACGGGCATAGCCGGCGGCGTGAAGAAGCCCCGGGCAGCCCGTGGTCGGGCACTTCCACACCCACCATCGCTCGTTGTGGTCGAGTGGCGTCGTCTCGGAGGCGAGGATCGCAGCGAGGTCGTCGCGCCCCGTGACCAGCGCAGCGACGCCGGCGGAGCGCTGCGCCTCCGACTCGCTCGCATAGGGATAGCTCTGGCCGACGTTCGAAGTCACCGGATCCTCCCGGGGCGCTGGTAACGGAGGCCGGAGTATCGCATACAGGCCGTGGGCGATTGGCTCACCAGACAGCCGGCAGCCCGGCACTTCTCGGATCCGTCGTGGCCACAACTGAACCTTCGGCGGCCACCGGACCGCCGTCCACCAGCTCGATTGCGTGCTCGTGCCCGAGCCATCCGTCGAAGGGCGCGGTGCGCCGGATCTCGTGCCCCATCGCCTCGAGCGCCTCCAGGACGCGCCCGGGAAAGCGAGGCTCCGCGCGGACGGCCTCGGGTGGCGCGAAGTGCACCTCGGGCTCCACGAACCAGCGGGGCGCTGCGACGGCATCGACGATACCCAGGCCGCCGTCGACGAGTGCCGTCACCAGCTGCGCATGCACCTGCGGCTGGGCGTCGCCGCCCATCGACCCGGCCACCACCCAGGGTCGGTTCGGCTCCCGGAAGAGCATGCCCGGCAGCAGCGTGTGGAGGGTTCGCTTGCGCGGTGCAAGCACGTTCGGGTGCCCCTCGTCCAGCGAAAAGTACGAGCCCCGGTTCTGGTAATGGATCCCGGTATCGGGGTCGACGACACCCGACCCGAATCCGAGGTAGTTCGACTCGATGAGGCTCACCGCGTTGCCCTCTCGGTCGACGACCCCAAGGTAGATCGTCCCGCCGCCGCGCCGATTGGTGGCGGGCGACGGACGGGTCGCCCGATCCGGCGGGATTCGGGCGGCGAGGTCCTTTCCGTAGCCCTTGTCGATCAGCCGGGCGACGGGGATCTCGCGGAATTCCGGGTCGGTCAGGTGGGCGTCACGATCGGCCATGGCAAGCTTGGCCGCCTCGATGGACCGATGGACCCAGCCAGCGTCCGCGACGCCGGCCGCGGTGAAGGTTCCCGGATCCGGCGGACCGCCCGCTTCGAGAATGTTGAGGAGCTCGAGCGCGACGATGCCCGACGAGTTGGGTGGGTGTGTGGTCACTCGAACGCCGCGGTAGGTCGTCTCGATCGGCTGTGTCCACGTCGAGCGGTGGTCGCGGAAGTCGGCGGCGGAATGTGCCCCGCCGGCACCGGCGAGGGAGCGCGCCTGTCGCTCCCCGAGGTCGCCGTCGTAGAACGCGTTAAAGCCGCCGTTCGCCAGCCGGCCGAGGGTCTCGGCAAGGGCCGGGTATCGAACGCGCTCGCCGGGCCGCCAGGCTCGTCCGTGCGGGCGGAAGACGCGCAGGAACGCCGCCGCGCCGGGGCGGCCGAGTCCGCCGACGACCGGCGCCATGGCCTCGACCGCCTCGATGAAGCCATCCCAGGCCGGAAATCCCTCGACGGCCAGCTGTATCGCGGGCGCCAGGATCTCGTCGCGCGAAAGGCGCCCGAATCGTGCGTGCGCGTCGCCCCAGGAGCGGACCGCGCCCGGGATCGTGACGGCGAGCGGGCCGCGCAGAGGGAGCGTCGTGAGGCCGCGGTCCCGGAGCGCGGCCGCGTCCGAGCCTGCCGGCGATCGACCGGATCCGTTGAGGGCGAGCTGCTCGCGCGCTGCCGCATCCCAGATGAGCCAGAAGGCATCGCCGCCGATCCCGCAGGCACTGGGCATGACCACGGCGAGGGCGGCATTGGTCGCCACGGCGGCGTCGACGGCGTGTCCGCCTGCCCGGAGGATGGCCAGCCCGGCAGCCGTCGCCAGGTGGTGCGGCGCGACGACCGCTCCGTGGATCCCCCGGGCGAGCGGAACCGGTGCGAGCGGCCCGGCCCGTCCCTCGCTCACGACCGGCCTCGCCTCAGGCCGGACTTCCCGGGGTCACGGGCGCCCCGGGGTCGAGGTGGTGCTCCATCGTGCGCAGCCGTGAAAGCGGAACGAGCGCGAGCAGAAGCATGCCGCCGGTGGCGAACAGGAGCCCGTCCATGCCGAGGGCGTCGGCGACCACCCCGCCGATCAGGCTCCCGCCGATCTGGCCTATCGCCAGGAACACCGAGTACAGGCCCATGATCGCCCCACGATCACCCGGAAATCTCTCGCTCATGTCGGCGAGGAGGCCGACGGCGGCGGGTGTCGCTCCCGCCAGGACGAAGAGGCCGACCGCCAAGACGATCGTCGCGCCCGCAATCACCGCCGTCTGTGGGATCGACGCCCCCGCGTCGGACGCCCCGTGGTTCACGACGAGCCCCGCCGCGACCAGCCCGATCCCGCCGATGACGCCGAACGCGATGATAGTCGTCCGCCGGAACCGGTCGAACCGGTCTCCCCACCAGATGATCCCCAGCCCGAAGACGATCGCAATTGCGATCGCTCCGAGTGTGATCTGGTTTGCCGAGAACCCCTGGAGGAGCCATTGGTCGGGGAATCGATGATCGGCCTTGGCGAACTGGAAGAGCGACTGGCTGAACCACAGTCCGATCGAGGCGTTCACGGCAATCCACGTGGGAGCGAGGAGGATCACGTGTGAGTGCGCGACGAGCGCTAGGTAGCGGCGAACGTCGGTATGGGGGGCTGCGAGGGCCTCGCGCTCGCCGGCTGGATCGGCGACGCCGAACCAGTAGATGAGGAAGGAGCCGACGTAGAAGACGGCGTTGAGGAGGAATGCGGTCGGCCCGAGGAGCTCGAACAGCTTCGGCGCGAGGATGAAGCCGGCGCCGAGGCCGGCGAGGGTGGCGCCCTCGAAGCGCGCCGCCGCCTTCCCGCGCAGGACTTCGTTGCCGGCCGTGGCCAGGGCGATGAAACCGAGGATCGACGGAACCGATGCCGCCGTCGAAGCACCTTCGAGGATCCGCGTTCCACCGAGGACGGCGACGTTCGTAGTCAGCGCCGTGAGGACCACGGCGACGGCCCCAAAGGCCGGTCCATACAGGAGGACTCGATGGTGTCCCACGCGGTCCGCGAGG
>Ga0334722_10002481_pt1 | contig 20864 bp, 16 predicted proteins | sample C3_bottom_MG_FD_207210 | JGI IMG/M metagenome (GOLD analysis project Ga0334722, IMG submission 207210) | Sediment microbial communities from Yellowstone Lake, YNP, Wyoming, USA - C3_bottom | ecosystem: Environmental > Aquatic > Freshwater > Lake > Sediment | place: USA: Wyoming | collected... | reverse complement strand
GCACGGCGGTGACGGTGGTCATCTCGGCCATTGTGATCATCCGGCATCGGGAAAACATCCAACGCCTCCTGGCCGGCACCGATAACAAGTTCAGAGCGTGACGGCTAATCCTTGTCGCCGACGTAGATGCTGGCGATGCCGAAAGTCAACTCCTTGATGTGAACACTTCGGAAACCCGCGTCGGCGATCATCTGGGCGAACTCCTCGTGGGAGGGGAATTCCAGCACCGAATCGGGCAGGTATTTGTAGGCGTTGTATTTTGAGAACAAGCCGCCAATGACCGGCAGGACCCGCCGGAAATAGAAATAGTAGAGTTGTCTGAACAGTTGCGAACGGGGAGTGGAAAACTCCAGGATGATCATCCTTCCCCCCGGACGCAGTACCCGCCACATTTCCGCCAATCCCAGTTTTCTGTCCACGACATTTCTGATGCCGAAGGCGATGGTAATCGAATCAAAGGTGTTGTTCGGGAAGGGGAGATCCTCACAGGGGGCTACCCGAAAGTCGATCCGGTCGGCGTATTTCGAGGCGGCCACCTTGATCTGTCCCAGGTCAACCATTTCCTTGCAGAAATCGGCTCCGGTGATTTTTACCGATGCCGGGGTCATGCGGGCAATTTCCAGGGCCACGTCGCCGGTGCCGGTGGCCACATCGAGAATCCGGCTGCCCTCGTGGAATTTAAGCAGCCTGACCGCTTTTTCACGCCAACGGCGGTCGATTCCGAGGCTGAGCAACCGGTTGAGAAAATCGTATCGCGGCGCAATGGTGCCGAACATCTGCTGGATTTTTTCGCCTTTTTCGGAAAGCCTGAACATGGATTAGTACTACCTTTTGATGAGGTTTGATGCTATAAAAATTCTTTGCCTTGTAGCACACTTTAGCCGCCGAGACCAGTAAAAAGCCAAACAACGGGTATGTCCCCGCTGACCTGGGAAGGGAGTGCCGGTGCGGTCGCTGAGGGAAGCCAGCCGGCAATGGAGGAGAGAACCGAAGCATGCCGCCGTTTCTGCGCATACAGGATGTGGCAGATATCCTGATCATGACGTTCCTGCTGTATCAGCTCTATAGCTGGTTCCGCAGAACCCGCGCCATGCAGGTATTGCTGGGGCTGGGGGTCGTCACACTCATCTATTTTGCCACCCGCTTTCTGGGCCTGTACATGACCAGCTGGATTCTGCAGGAGTTGGGGACAGTTCTGATTGTCCTGGTCATTGTCGTGTTCCAGGCCGAAATCCGCCAGGCGTTGTACCGCTTCAGTCTGTTGCGGCATCTGTTCGAGGAGAGCGGCGCCGGCCATGAGCATCGGTTTTCCGATCTGGCCGCATCGGTGTTTGCAATGGCGGCCCAGCGTACCGGGGCGATTCTGGTGCTTCAGCGCAATGAATCTCTGGCTGATCTGGTGTTGAATGGTGTGCGCCTGGATTGTGAGGTGTCGCCGCAGATCCTCGAGTCGATTTTTGCCGACGGCACTCCTCTGCACGACGGAGCGGTGCTCATTCGGGATGGCCGCATTGCCAGCGCATCCTGTCATCTTCCCCTTTCAGCCAGCCCTGATTTCCCCCAGTACTATGGCACGCGGCATCGGGCGGCCCTGGGGCTGTCCGAGCGCACCGACGCTGTTGTGGTCACGGTGTCGGAGGAACGCGGGGATGTAATGCTCTTTGTGGGGGGAGGATACCGTGCACTGTCTTCGCCGGCGGAGCTGACAACGGCGCTCGAAGAGCTCGTTACGCCGGTCCAGGCGCGCCCCTGCATGACGCTACGGCAGGCGCTCTTTAGCAACCTGCTGCCAAAAGCGGCATTGCTGGCCCTGGTGACGGTTTTCTGGGCATTGATCATGTCTCGCCAGGGACAGATTACGACGGTGACCGCACCGGTCAGGCTTCATGGCGTACCTGACGGCCTGGTGCTGGTCAAGAACGTGCCAGAAGAGGTGGATGTCCAGTTGAAATCCTTGTCCAGTCTGGCACCGGCGCCCTCAAAGCTGGATCTGTCGGCTGATGTGGATTTGTCCGGCGCCCGCGAAGGGCAGGCATCGGTACGGATCAAGCACTCCGACTTCAAGCTGCCGTCCGGTATGGTTGTCGTTTCGATCACCCCGGCCACCGTCAAGGTGCATATGGAAAAAAAGATGCGCAAGTCGGTGCCGGTCCGGGTGATGCTCCGCGGGGGGCTGCCGCGCGGGCTCGGTTCGTTCGAGGTTCAGGCGCGCCCGGCGAGCGTTGAAGTGGAGGGTCCGGCGGGGCAGGTCACGAGACTTGAGTCGGTTGTCACCGAAGAAGTCGACGCCTCGCGTCTGGCCAAGGGTGTTGTCCAGCGCAAGAATCTGCAACCACCCCAGGGACAGGTCGTGCTATTACGCGATGAACCGGTCGCCGTGGGGCTTTATCCGCGCCGAAATCCACGATGATGTTTGGTTGTGGCCTGTAATTTGCATAGCGTGGATGGCACTTATGGGTTGACAGGAGAGGTAAGATAAGGTAAAAAGTAAAACGACCAGGCTGAAAATAAAACAAACAGGAGGAGAAATGACGCATACCCGTATCATATTTGTGCTATGCCTCATACTGTTTGCTTCCCCACAACTGGTTCTGGCGTCTAAGACGCACGTGGTGCGCAAGAGCGAGTCGCTCCATTCGATTGCCCGCAAATATCATGTGTCCATAGACGAATTGAAATCCGTCAACAATGTGACCGGAACCAATATCGCCCAGGGGACGCGCATCATCATACCTTCCCATGCGGATGCCAAAAAGGTTAGCGCCGCAGAAAAAAGCACGAAATATAAGGTGGTCAAAGGTGATACCCTGCCCCGGATCGCCAAAAAAACCGGCGTTAAAATGGCCGAGCTTCGCAAGTTGAACGGTATCAAGGGCAACAAGGTCAAGCCGGGTCAGGTGTTGGCTCTGGCCGATACCAGCGGCTCTGCCGACGAGTCGCCGCGCCTTGCGGCCTCCTCCAGCGACCGGTTGCAGTTGATCAGCAAAGACCTGCTTAACGAGCGTGAGTTCACCGAAACGCTGGCCGAATTGACCGACATCGACGCTGATCGTCCGGTTGATCTGGCCAAAAATCTGGAAGACAACAGCCAGGCTATTTCCAGCCTGAAAAAAACCGCCTACAGTTTTCTGGGAGCCCGTTATCGCTTCGGCGGCAGCAGCCGTAACGCCCTGGACTGTTCGAGTTTTGTCCAACAGGTATTTCGCGAACAGAAGGTCAGCCTGCCGCGTACCGCCCGCGAACAGTTCAATGTCGGCTCTGAGGTCGTACGTGGCGACCTGAAAAGGGGCGATCTGGTGTTTTTCCAGACCTATGCGCGTTTTCCCTCCCATGTGGGCATCTATCTCGGCAACCGCAAGATGATCCATGCCTCGTCCCGCGACCGGCGCGTGGTCATCTCGTCCATGGATACGCCCTATTACCTGTCCCGCTATCTGGGGGCACGCCGGGTTGGCCGGGTAAATCCTGAATCGATCAACTTCAATGATCTGCTGCAGGGTGTTGAGGAGGAACGGGACAGTGATGTCCTCAACAACGATACCCTCGGGATTTCCCTCAACCTGAACTAGTCGGCCATGACATGCTGAAACAACACAATCCGGGCTTTTGCCCGGATTTTTTTTACCCAAATGAAAATTCTGCTTACGTACATTTCCGGGGCCGCAGACCGCTCCGATATTTATCTTAACCTGCTCCCCAGCGGCGTGTGTTACCTGCATGCCTGCCTTCGCGAGGCAGGCCACGATTCCCGCCTGGCAAATTTCTCCGGGTGGAGTGATGCCGAGATACGCCGTACGCTGCGTGAGGTGAAGCCCGATGTGGTCGGCATTTCGCAGTGGACCCACAATCGGCACGTCTCAGTGGCGCTTGCCCGCCTGGTGAGAGAGACACTGCCCGACTGCGCCATTATCATGGGGGGCGGGCATGCCACGTTCCGGTACCGCCACCTGCTTGCCCCTGATTCACCCGTGGATGTGGTCGTGCTCGGTGAGGGTGAAGAGACGCTGTGTGAGTTGGTCCACCGCCTGTCCGGCAAGGGGGACCTTGGCTCGATTCCCGGTGTCGCCTACAAGAAGGGCGGCAACATCGTGGTCACAGATCGGCGCTCGCCACGTGCGGATCTGGATCATATCCCGATGCCCGCGCGTTTTTTGCGCGAATCTGTTGGTGTTGATCAGGAGTTGCAGGCAGAATTCATTCTTTCGGCCCGCGGCTGTCCTTCGGCCTGCACCTTTTGCAGCTCTCCCGGATTTTGGGGACGCATGGTTCGATACCGCTCGCCTGAGCATATGGTCGAGGAGTTGCTGTACATCCGTGACCAGTTTGGACTGATCTATTTTTCCATCCGTGATGATACATTTACCGTAAACCGTGAACGGACCATTGCCTTCTGTCGGTTGCTGATCGAACGTAAGGCGTATCTGCTCTGGAACTGTCAGTCCAATGTCAAGTCTCTCGATGAAGAGCTGCTGCTCTGGATGAAGCGGGCCGGTTGCGAGTGTGTGCAACTCGGTGTCGAATCCGGATCTGAAGCAATGCTCGCTCAATTGGGCAAGGGTATCAGTCGCGCACGGATCGAACAGAGCGCATCGCTCGTGAGGCGTGTCGGCATCAACTTGTCGGTCTACCTGATCGCGGATATCCCGGAGGAGCAGGAGCAGGACGTGCAGGCAAGCATGGAGTTGCTGCGTCGGATCCGGCCGGATGACGGCTACGTGTCGCCATTGGCGTACTATCCCGGAACAGCGCTCTTTGCGCGGGCCGTTGCCGATGGAACGGTGGCCGAAGATGTTTTCGAGGTTTCCCGGGAAGTTGCTTTGTATGCTGCCCGGCAGCCTGGCAGCAATTCCGGGCGAATTTTGCAGGTATTGACGGCCAGTGCCCCGAGAAATCTGGAACGTTTCAGGCAACAGAAAGCTGCGCAGGGCTTTTGCTATGTGACCAATGTGCTGGCGGGCACGGCATATGAGCAGCAGGGGGATTTCACGAAGGCTGCCCGGGAATATCAGGAGATTATCGCCCGGGAACCTGGTAACCCGTGGGGATGGTTTCTTCAGGCTGAATTGTCAGCATTGGGGCATGACAGGGCCAAGGCCTTGGAGCTGTACCGGCATGTACTGCGGCTAGTGCCCGGCCATGGCCCGTCACATGCGGCCATGCGGGCACAAAAAAAGCGGAGCCGCTGACGGCTCCGCTGAGATCTGCACCAAACGGATTTACTTCACGATCCGGATGCCGGGGATGAAGGAAATCTTTTCGAACGTCTTGTTGAGCGTCTTGCTCTGGAAATTGGACAGCGGCGGAGTTTCGGGGTACTCGATGCTGTCGCCGGTCTTGACCTTGATTTCGGGCAGGGCAAGCCATGCTTTCTGGCCCTTTTCGTCGGCCACCTCAACATAGGTGTAACCGCCGGAATTCATGGTCTGGGTGACCTTCCCTTTTTTGCCGACGCCGGCAGGGATCTCCTGAGCCTTCATGCCGGCGTGGGGATCTGCGCCCGGTGCGCCTGCCGTGCCGGGATGACCGGCAGGCATCTGGCCTGCGGGCGCAGCTGCGGGCTGCTGGGGGGCTTCGGTCTTGGGTTTGTCCTTACACCCGGCAACTGCGAGTGCGGCGATAGCGAGAAGAACTAATACGGTTTTTTTCACCTGCAACCTCCTGATTTTTTGATAGCAGTTTTTTTTAGCATACTTTGTTTACAACTTCAAAGTAAAAAATTAATCCGCTCTTTGGGAAACGAATCGATGCTAACTGCCGCATCTACGGATGTTACCGGTTCGCCGGTGCCGTGCCGCAGATGACTTCTGGCTGTTCGGTGGTAGACTTGTGCTGTTTCAGTGGTAGTCTCTGCAGAATTGTTGTATCGCGAGGTGTTATTCAGAATTCACCGGTACAAAGCTTGATACCCTGAGGAGGTAGTCCATGTTCGAGTCTGCTGAGCTGGGTCATGCCATAAGCAAGGAAGTGTGGAAAAAGGAGTTGCCCGAACTGCGGGAGGGACTGCTGGACGCCCAACTCGATCTGCTGCAATCCAAAAGGTTTCCGGTGGTGATTCTGGTGGCCGGGGTGGATTGCGCCGGAAAGGGTGAAACGGTCAACATCATCAACGAATGGATGGACCCGCGTCATATCGAAACCCATGCTCTGCGGGAATTGACCGACGAGGAGATGGAGCGCCCCCCCATGTACCGCTACTGGCGGGTGTTGCCGCCCAAGGGGAAAATCGGCATCTTCATCGGCACCTGGTATTCTGCGCCCCTGGTGGAAAACGTCTTCGGCGAGATCAAGAACGCCGAACTCGACCAGCGTCTGGAGCGTATCATCGCCTTCGAAAAAATGCTGTGCAATGAGGGGGCGCTAATCCTTAAGTTCTGGCTGCACCTGTCCAAGGATCAGCAGAAAAAACGCCTCAAGAAACTGGAGTCTGACCCCAAGACCCGTTGGCGGGTTACGGACAAGGATTGGAAACACTACAAGCTCTACGACCGCTTCCGGCAAGTGTCGGAACGGATGCTGCGAGCCACCAGCAGTGCCGAAGCGCCCTGGATTATCGTCGAGGGGAGCGACCCGCGCTACCGGTACTTGACTATCGGCAAAGCCATTTTCCAATCCCTGCGTCAGCGCCTGGACGCGCCCGAGGCGCCACCGCCCCAGGAGCCGTTTCCGCCGGTGACCACCGCCATAGACGGATTGCGCATCCTGCAGACCCTCGACCTTACCAAGAAGCTGAAAAAGAAGGAATATGATGATGAACTGGAAAAATGGCAGGGCAAGCTGAATCTGCTCTCCCGGCACCCGGATTTTAAAAAAATCGCGGTAGTTGTGCTCTTTGAAGGCAATGACGCTGCCGGTAAAGGGGGAGCTATCCGGCGCATTACCCAGGCGCTGGATGCCAGGCATTACCGGATTGTCCCGGTGGCGGCACCTACGGATGAGGAGAGGGCCCAACCGTATTTGTGGCGATTCTGGCGGAATCTGCCGCGCAAAGGGCGCTTTGCGATTTTCGACCGTTCATGGTATGGTCGTGTTCTCGTCGAGCGGGTTGAGGGGTTTTGTGCCCACGCCGACTGGATGCGTGCCTATGGTGAGATCAATGATTTCGAAGAACAATTGGTGCGCCACCGTACGGTGATAGTCAAGTTCTGGCTCTCAATCAGCCAGGAGGAACAGCTCAAACGATTCAAGGAGCGCGAAAAAATCGGTTTCAAACGGTTCAAGATCACCGAGGAAGATTGGCGCAACCGCGACAAATGGCAGGAGTATGAACTGGCGGTGTGCGACGTGATCGACCGTACGAGCACCGAAATTGCCCCCTGGACGCTTGTTGAGGCGAATGATAAGAACTTTGCGCGCATCAAGGTTTTGAAAACCGTGTGTGAGCGGGTAGAGAAGGCGTTGGGATAAACGTCGTACTACCTCCGGACCGCAGGCTGGGGGGAATCCGGGGAACAGGGGTGTATTCGGCTGATGTTCGTACGCTGTGTGCAGAACGGTGCGTGGAAATGGTATCTGACGCCGCTGGTGATCTTTCTGGCGGCTTTTTTCGTGCGATACCATTTTTTGATTACCTTTGATTATGCGATGATGGTTCATGAGCAGGATGCAGTCGGCTATATTGCCGTTGCCAAGCAGCTGCTTCATTGGCAACCGGTAACGGTGACCGGCCGCCCTCCGGGATATCCGTTCATCATTGCCCTGTTTGCCCTGTTGCCGGTGGGAATGGAGTTTGCCGCCCGTCTGGCATCGATTTTCATGGATGCCTTGATCACCCTGCCGCTGTATGCCCTGGCGTATCGTCTGCTGCCTCCTGTCGGCGCGGCTGCAGCTGCCTTGCTGTGGGCGTTCTTTGGGTTTGCGCTGGCTTTTTCCACCTCGCCGCTCACCCAATCGACGTTTTTGTTCTTTCTGCTGGCAGCGATCTTGCTGCTCACCCGCTCCGTTTCTATGGAATCGTCACGGTTGCCGCTAATGGTGGGGGTATGCATCGGGTATGCCTACTTGACCCGCCCCGAAGGCATCGTGGTTATTCTGTTTGTCGCCCCGTTAGTGGCTACCGTCAGGCTGGCGCAGAACAGGAAGGCGTACAGGCGCATCCTGAAAGATCTGGTGCTGCTCGGGCTCGGGTTCATGGTGCTGGTTGGCCCGTTTCTGACAGCATATCGCTATCAAGCAGGACATTGGGCTCTGACCAACAAGTCAGCGGCAGCGGTCAAAACCCAGGACGGGGTGGTGACCCTTAATGCCCGGGGAGAGCTGGCAGCTTCGCCGGAGGGGCTCGCTCTGTGGAAAGAGTATTATGGCACCTTCTCCGCTTTTGTGACAGCCAGTGGCACAAATGCCATCCAGTTCGCCCGAGCCTATCTCCAGGTGGTGCCGCTCTGGGCCCACCTGTTGGCGTTGTCCGGTCTGCTGGCTCTCCTGTGGCAGCGGCGCTTCATCGAGCTTGTCTGTCTGACGCCACTGCTGGCGGTAACGCTGCCCAACTATATTGTCAACATCAGCAAGAGCAACTCTTATAACTATCCGCTTTTTCCCCTGCTTTTCATCGGTGTTGCCGCCGGGTGCGAGGCGTTGCGGCGGCTTGTGCTGAAGGTAGTCCCGGGAGAGCCGGGGCGTATTCTCGTGGCGTTTTCCTATCTTGTGGTAGTCTCTCCCGTGGCTGTTCTGTCGTTCCTGGGTTATATCGAGGCGGACGCGACTTACCGTTCGCCGGGGCTGGTGCAGCAGGCGGAGTTGTCCGACAAGATTTTCAGGGGGGCCGGAGACGTCATTAAGAGTTATTCTCGTCCCGGAGAGGTTATCATGACGCGCTGGGGCTTGATTGGCTATTTTGCCGACCGGCCGGTTGTGACCCTGCCCAAGGGACAGGTGGCCGATGTGGTAAATTACGGCCGCAAGCATAACGTCAGTTTTTTGATCATCGACACCATGTCGGTGTTCACGCGTCGCGAGGAGTTGGAGGAGCTGCTCGACCCCCTGTACGGCAAGCCGCTGCGTCCCGACTATGGCCTGGAGCTGCTGGCGACCATCAATCACGACGTGGGTGGCTGTGTGATCTACCGGTACGTTCGCTGATCCGATCAAATCGTTTTGTTGGAGGAACCCTGATTGCCTGAATTAACCATTCTCATGCCCTGCCTGAACGAGGCGGAAACCTTGGCAGTCTGTATCGGCAGGGCACGACAGCTGCTGGACCGCAATGGGATTGAGGGGGAGATACTGATCTCCGATAACGGGTCGAGTGACGGCAGCCAGGATATTGCCCGGAGCCTAGAGGCTCGGGTGGTGGAATGTCCGCTGCGCGGGTATGGCGCTGCTCTCCAGTTCGGCATTCAGCAGGCCCATGGCACCTATGTGCTGATGGGCGACAGCGACGACAGCTATCATTTCGACGAGGCGCTGCCGCTGATTGAACGGTTGCGGGAGGGATTCGATGTCTGCATGGGCACCCGCCTCAAGGGGAGGATCATGCCGGGCGCTATGCCGACCCTGAATCGGTATCTGGGAAATCCGGTCTTGACCGGGATCGGCCGTCTGCTGTTTCGCTCCGGAATAAGCGATTTCCATTGCGGCATGCGCGCATTCGACCGGGCTAAGGTGTTGTCGTTGGGGCTGGTGACCACCGGTATGGAATGGGCAACCGAAATGGTCATCAAGTCGGAGCTTTCCGGATTACGCATGGCCGAAGTGCCGATCACCCTGTTCAAAGACGGCCGTAACCGGCCGCCGCATCTCAGACGCTGGCGTGACGGTTGGCGGCACCTGCGTTTCATGCTCCTGCATTCCCCGTTCTGGCTGTTCGTTGTTCCCGGTATGTGTTTGCTCGGGGTCGGCCTGCTGGGCAATCTCTATGCCCTGGCTCAAGGTTTTACCCATCAGAGCGGCAGCCCCCTTGTCTCCGGACAGTTGGCCATGTCCTGTCTTGTCGTGTTGGGGACCCAGATACTTTTTTCCGGCTTGTTTGCCAAATTATACAGCCACCTGAACGGCATCCTGCCGGCGGATCAGGCGTTTCATGCGGCCATCAGGCGCCTGACCCTCGAGAAGCTCCTCGTTGTCTCCATAGCGGTGCTGCTCATCGGCATTGCCGGCATTCTGGCCGTCGTTTGGGGGGATACGCCACCGCTGTTGTCGGGTTCGCGGGACGCGCTGCGCGCCCACACTCTCCTGGTACTGTCGTTCACAGCCGTCACGGTAGCGGTTCAGAGCGCATTTAACGGCTTCATGCTGTCCCTTCTGTTTCTCAAGACCAATCCCTTGCCCCAGCGCGTCGATGAGTGCTGACTTCGATCGCTATACCGGGGAGTACCGCACTATTATCAACCGCGTGTCACGACTGAGCGGCGGAAACTATGAGTATTTTGCCGAGCTGCGACTGAAGCTGCTCAAGCGGGCTTTGGCATCGCGATCGTTCGTCGCGCCGCGCCGCATTCTCGATTATGGGTGCGGGATCGGAGCCACCGCGCTCATCATGCGGACGTTTTTCCCCGAGTCGCACATTGTCGGGATCGATACCTCCCCCGAATCCATTTCGGCGGCTGCCGGCTTGGGGATCATCAATGCGGAATTTCACTGCATTTCGCCTGACGACCACACTCTGGGAACATCAGCCTTCGATCTGATTTACACCAACGGGACTTTTCATCACATCGGGCTCTCCCTGCTTCCCCCGGTGGTTGACGCGTTGCGGACCTCCCTGACGAGGGAGGGCAACCTGTTCGTATTCGAGAATAATCCCCGTAACCCGCTCATGATGAAGGCCATGCGCGATAACCCATTCGATGAAGGTGCTGTGGCGATTGCCGCCGGCGACATGGTGCGCCTTTTGACTGGCGCCGGGTTTCGAGTGCTGTGCCAGGAGTACTATGCCTTTTTTCCCACGTGGCTGGGACCGCTTAAAAACTGTGAACCGTTATTGCGTGCCGTTCCTTTTGGGGCCCAGTATCTTACCTGGGCAAGGTCAACGATGACATGAGTCGCGGAGTTGTGCGCGCATGGCGCACCGGTTGATCAGGGGCAGAGGGTGCGGATATAGAGGCGTTCGATCCTTCGCAGCAGTGCGAAGAACGATTCAGCGAGCGGACGCTGGCGCAGTGAAATGTAGGGCTTGCGGATGTAGCAGGGGCGGCAGCCCGCTATGAGTGCCGCCAGACAGCCGGTAAGCAGGCGGTCATCGACCATCATGACCGACGACAGGGGGACACCGCAGAGTTCCCCTGTTTTGTTGAGGCCGTCGGGGTAGGGCTTTTTTCTGACACCGGAGATGAAGCGCATGCCGGGATGGTGGCGGGCGAACCAGGCCCGGCGCTCATCGGTCGGTTTGTTGGACAGAACGACCATGCGTGCTTCGCCGAACACGGCGGCACATGCGCTCAGCCACTCCTGCATCTCGGGCAGCGGCTCGGTTTGCCCGTGGGGTGCGAGCACGCCGTCGAAATCCAGCGCCAGCACGGCAACCCCCTCGCTGGCGAGCGCCGTCGGGTCAAAGTTCAGCAGGGTGTGGCCAAGGGGCGTCTGCCGGATGATGGCGGCCAGCTGTTTGCGATAGCGGAAACCGAGGGTGAAGCCGGCCAGGATGTGGGCGCCCGGTATCATGGTGCCGGCCGCGGGCGCGCGGGACTGGTGGTCATGCGACGGCCTCGTTCTTCTGTGCCCGGGAGACCAGGTAGTAGACGATGCCCAGGATCAGGAGCGTGCCGGCCAGGAACGCCTGGGTGGTCAGGTCATCGTGGCGCAGGGTCGAAATCAGGATCTCGCGGATCATGGCCACGATGATGACGCCGATGAAGACCAGGATATTGAACTTGCCCCCCTTGAGGTTCTTGATCTCGTTGTCCATCAGCTCGATCATCATCCAAAGGATCAGCAGTTCGCCCAAGGCGCTGAGGATACCCTTTTCCACATTACCCTGGAAAATATGGAGCAAGTCCCAGACGAACAGCCAGACAACGGACATGGACACCCCGGCCAGGGCGAGCACCAGAACCAGGTTAAGCCCGTAGGTGAAGCGCTCGGTCAGCTTGATCAGAAACGACTCCACCTTGCGCGATACAAATACCTTCTTGAGTTCTTCCTCGCGGTAGGAGGCGCCCATGACATCCAGGTTCATGTCCAGGATCTTCTCCACGGCCTCCCTAAGCAATCGCCGCTGCTCGCGGTCGGAATAATTGGTGTCGATCAGGTTGAGCAGGAAGTGGCGGATCTGATTCATGGCGGCATTGACGAAATGCACGTTGAGCCCGACTTTCACATGGGCATGGCCGATGCGCGTCAGATGATTCAGGTAGTGATTGTCGTATATGCCGGTGAACAGGGACATGAACCAGTTGGTATGCATCTCGCGCAGGCGCAGCCGATTGCTGCTGTTGAGGATGGCGGCGGTCTCGGGCAGTCCATAGAGGTAATCGTAGAATTCCTGGGCGAAACGCTCCCGGTGCGCCTCCGCCAAGGGCTGCAGCGACTGCAGCAGTTCGGCGTCATCGTCGGTGAAACGGTAGTGGTCGCGCAGCTCCTGCATGGTGATCATGGTCGTTTACCTTCCGTATTTGTATGCTGCCGCACACGTCCCTTCGCTCGATACCATGCAGGCCCCAATCGGCGATTCGGGGGTGCAGGCCGTGGCGAACAGCGGGCAGTCGAAGGGGCTGATCTTGCCTTTCAGAATGTCGCCGCAGCCGCAGCCGGGATGCTCGCGCGGCGGCGCCAGTTCCACCGGCAGCATGCGCTCCGCATCCCAGGAGGCGAACTCTTCCCTGATGGCCAGGCCGCTGGCCGGCAGGTTGCCCAGGCCGCGCCAGATGGCGTCTGATGCTTCGAATACCGTTGAGAGCACCTTTCGCGCCGTGGGGTTGCCGTCCCATTTTACCGCCCGCTGGTACTGGATTTCCACCCGGCTTTCGCCCCTGACATGCTGCAGGAGCAGCATCTCGATCCCCTGCATCACATCGGCCGGCTCAAAGCCGGTCACCACGCAGGGAATATGGTATTTTTCCGCGATCGGCTGATAGGCCGCACCGCCGATAACCGTGCTGACATGGGCCGGGCAGAGATACCCGCGGATCTTCAGCTCGGGGTCGCTGGTGAGCACATCCATCGGCACCGGCATGGTCTTGTGCGAGGCCAGGACGAAATAATTTTTGAGGTCTGCCTCCCGTGCCTTGATGATGCTGGCGGCGATGCCGGGTGCCGTGGTCTCGAAGCCGACCCCCAGAAAGACCACTTTTTTCTCCGGAGTGGAGGCGGCCAGCGCCACGGCGTCCGAGGGGGAATAGACGATCCTGATGTCGCCGCCGCGGGCGCGCTCTTCCATGAGCGAGGAGTCTGAACCGGGCACCCGCAGCATGTCGCCGAAGGTGGTGACGATGATGCCGGGGTCGCGGGCATAGGCCACGGCCCGATCCACGTAGCCGACCGGCGTCACGCAGACCGGGCAGCCGGGGCCGGAAATGAGCCTGACCGAATCCGGCAACAACGATTTGATGCCGTACTGGTAGATGGCCATGGTATGGGTGCCGCAGACCTCCATGAAGCGCACCGGCTCCTGCAGTCGCTCGGCCATGCGGTAAATGTTCTGCGACAACGTGGCGACCAGGGCCCGGTCGCGGTATTCGTCCTGAAAGTTCATGCCATGTCCTCGGGGCTGTAAATCTCCTTCATCAAACGCAAGGTTTCCAGGGCGTACTCCTCATCCAACCGCGAGATGGCAAAGCCGGCATGGACGATCACGTAGTCGCCGACCGAGACCTCTTCGCCCAGCAGCATGACGCTCGCCTCCTTCTGCACCCCGTCCACTTCGGCGACGATGGCATCGCCGTCCTTGCTGAGAATCCTCATGGGTACGCCAAGACACATATCAGCACTCTCTCCTGTTCTGCCAGCCGGCAATCGCTGCCTGGCCGAGGGCAACTCCGCCGTCGTTGGGGGGGACAAGACGGTGGGTGAATACCTGCAGTCCCCGGTTGGTCAGGCCAGTATATACCAATTCGCTCAAAAGACGATTCTGAAATACGCCGCCCGACAGCACCGCCCGGTCAAGGTTGGTGGTTGAGGCCACCCGGCAGCAGGTATCCACCGCGGCCGTGGCCAGGGTGTTGTGGAAACGACGGGCCAAGACGGCAGGAGCGGCGCCGGCGGCGAGGTCGCGCACTACCTCGCGAAACATGTCGCTGAAATCCACTACCAGTGATGGGCCGTCGCTGGCGGCATAGGCATAACTGTCGTTGTCGTCAACGGTCTCCGCCAATGCTTCCAGTTCGATGGCGGCCTGGCCGTCGTAGGATACGGTGGTGCGCAGGGACAGCAGGGCGGCCAGGGCGTCGAACAGGCGGCCGCAGCTGGAAGTGAGCGGCGAATTGAGGCCCCGTTCCACCATGGTCATGAAGATGGCCAGGCTGTCCCCGTTCAGCTGTCGGGCCGCCGGATGATCCAGGTCGAAGGCGTCTCTCCCCATGGCCTGATACAGGCAGGCCATGGCCATGCGCCACGGTTCCCGCACGGCGGCGTCTCCGCCCGGTAGCCTCACGGGGCGGAAATGGGCCGCCCGGTCGAAGCGGTCATACCCGCCGACCAGGAATTCGCCCCCCCAGATGGTCTGGTCGCTGCCGAAGCCGGTGCCGTCGAAAATGATGCCGACCACCTCTCCGGTCAGGCCATTTTCGGCCATGCAGGACGCCAGATGGGCGTGGTGGTGCTGCACCCTGACAATTTCCAGCCCACGCTCCTCGGCGTACCGAGTGCTCTGGTAGTCCGGATGCAGATCGCAAGCCACCTTGGATGGCGTGATCTCCAACAGGGTCTGCAGGTGGTCGATGGTGTGACGGAAGGAGTCGCAGGTCTCGGCATTCTGCAGGTCGCCGATATGCTGACTCAGTATGCCCCGGTCATTGCGGGTCAGACAGACAGCGTTTTTCAGTTCGGCGCCCACTGCCAGCACGTTGCCGGCATCGAACGGAAGCCGGACCGGCCGTGGGACGTAACCGCGGGCGCGGCGGTAAAACAGCGGCCGTCCCTGGAAAACCCGCATCACCGAGTCGTCGGTGCGGATATGGATGTCACGGTTGTGGCATAGAAATGCGTCGGCAATGCCGGATAGCTGCGTGAAGGCGTCTGCGTCGCGATAGGCGATCGGCTCGTCGGAGCGGTTGGCGCTGGTCATGACCAGGGAGGTAAAGGCGGCCTCCTTGAACAGGAGATGATGCAGCGGCGTGGCGGGCAGCATAAGTCCGAGCCAGCCGTTGCGTGGCGCCACCTGTTCCGCTACCGGTATGCCGTGGCGTTTGCGCACGATGACGATGGGGGTTTCGGGACTGTCCAGCAGGCGGGCTTCGGTGTCGTCGAGCAGTGACAGGGCCACTGCCCGGGCCAGGTCGGGCACCATGACGGCAAATGGCTTCTCGTCGCGTTGTTTGCGGGCTCGCAGTCGGGCGACAGCCGCCTCGCTACCGGCATCGACGGCCAGGTGGTAACCGCCCAACCCCTTGATGGCCACAATGCCGCCGTTCTGCAACAGGTCGATGGTCCGGGTCAGGGCTGCGTCGCTGTCGTCACAGAGCAGTTTTCCCGCCTGGTCGAGCAGGCGAAGCTGCGGACCGCACGCGGGACACGCCAGCGGTTGGGCGTGGAAGCGGCGGTCGTGCGGATCGGCGTATTCCCGGCTGCAGGCAGGGCAGAGCGGGAATCGGGCCATGGTGGTGAACGGCCGGTCGTAGGGGGTGGCGGTGATGATTGTCCAGCGGGGACCACAGTTGGTGCAGGTTATGAAGGGGTACCGGTGCCGCCGGTCGGCCGGGTCGGCCAATTCTTTAAGGCATTCGCCGCAGACCGCGCTGTCGGGCGGGATGTCCACCAGGCCGGCCCCGCTTGCGCTGGCGCGGATGGTGAAATCCGCTTCGCAGCCGTCATCGGGAAGGGGGGTGCGTATCAGTGAGGCTATCACCGCCAAAGGGGGGGCTTCAGCACGCAAGCGCCTGGCGAAATGGGCCAGGCGCTCGTCCGTGCCGTTGGCTTCGATGAGCACGCCGTCCGGTGTATTGCGCACCCAGCCGGTCAGTCCGAGTTCGCTGGCCAGCCGGAACACGAAGGGGCGAAATCCCACCCCCTGCACGATGCCGGTGATGGTGATGGCGGTGCGGGCTATCGGGACCCCTCCCGTTTCAGCCAGTCGTACCAGGTGTCCATCCCTTGGCCGGTGCGGGCCGAAACCTCGAAAATGGCAATGTCGGGATTGACGCGGCGCGCATATTCCTTGCAAAGTTCGACATCGAAGTCGAGATGGGGCAGCAGATCGATCTTGTTGATCAGCATGATCGTTGAATTGTGAAACATGTGCGGATACTTGAGCGGCTTGTCCTCACCCTCGGTGACCGAGAGCACCACCACCTTGTGATGTTCCCCCAGATCAAAGGATGCCGGGCAGACGAGATTGCCCACATTCTCGATCAGGAGCAGATCGAGATGATCCATGTCGAACGCCTCGGTGCCATGCATGATCATGTGGGCGTCCAGATGGCAGCCGGCGCCCGTGTTGATCTGGTGCACCGGCACGCCGGTTGCGGCGATGCGGCGGGCATCATTGTCGGTCTGCTGATCCCCTTCGATCACCGCGCAGCGCAGGGTGTCAGACAGGTCGCGCAGGGTGCGTTCCAGCAGCGTGGTCTTGCCCGAGCCGGGCGAACTGACCAGGTTGAGGGCAAAGATCCCCTTGTCCTTGAACAGCGCTCGGTTGAACGACGCCAGCCGGTTGTTCTTTGCCAGGATATCCTCTTCGATGGCGATGGTGGAGCGCTTGGCCGTACCATGGACATGGCCGTGCTCGTGATGCCCGTGGTCGTGGTGATGTCCTTTGTGACCGTGGTGGTCTCTGTGGTGACTGCGGTGGTGATGCCCTTTATGATGGTCGTGACCATGGTCGTGATGCCCGTGGTCGTGGTTATGGTCCGGGCCGCAGCCGCACGTGGTGCACATGGTAAGCTCCTTGGAAATAACATTGTTTGACAAACTAACAGGTTTGCCGTCGGGATGCAAGTCGGCTAGTGGCTGTTGAACTGTAGTTGGTGAAGCTTTCGGTAGATGCCGGCTCGATCCATCAACTCCCGATGGGTGCCCTCTTCGCATTTTTTGCCATGGTGCACGACCACGATCCGATCGGCGTCCTGGATCGTGGAGAGACGATGGGCTATGACCAGCGAAGTGCGCCCCTGCATCAAAGCCCGGACTCCCTGTTGGATCATCTGCTCCGAAGCGGAGTCCACGCTGGCGGTGGCCTCGTCCAATACGAGAATTTCGGGATTAAAGGCGATGGCCCGGGCAAAAGAGATCAACTGCTTCTCGCCGACGGAAAAGTTGTTGCCACGCTCTCTGACCATTTCATCATAGCCGTTGGGCAAGCGCTCGATGAAACGGTCTGCCCCCACCAGTGTTGCGGCGGCGCGCACCTGTTGACGGGCGGTCTCGTCCCCCAGGCAGATGTTGAACTCAATGCTGCCGACGAACAGACAAGGGTCCTGCAGGACGATGCCGATGCGCTTGCGCAGGGTTTCCGGCGCCAACTGCCGAATATCGACGCCGTCGATGAGGATCGCTCCGCTGTCGATTTCGTAGAGACGCGCCAGCAGGCGGGTGATGGTGGTCTTGCCGCCCCCGCTTTCCCCCACCAATGCGATACGCTCTCCCTCACGCACGGTCAGATCGAACTCCTGCAAGGTCGTCGTGCCGCTGCGGTACGAGAAGCCGACGTTGCGGAATTCGATCAGTGGCGGGGCTGCATTTCCGGAGAAAGGGTGAGATGGTTCCTGCTCTTCGACAGGTGGCACTTTGCCCTGTCGTTCCTGACTCTGCTCCGTATCCAGGAGCGCATAAATCCGTTCCAGGGCGGCCATGGCGCCCTGCATGACCGAATATTTGGCCGACAGGTCGCGGATGGGGGTAAAAAACTTCTCGATGTACTGGATAAAGGCGACCAATACGCCGAATGTGAGAGCGCCCTGGAGAATCTGGCCGCCGCCGTACCAGATGATCAGCGCCACGGCGATGGAGGAGAGCGCCTCGACGATGGCGTAAAGCGAGGCATCCCAGAAAATGACCGGCATATTGGCATCGCGGTAGGAGGCGTTCAGGGTTCTGAAACGCTCCTCTTCTTCGGCCTCACGGTTGAAGGACTGGATGATGGCGACTCCGCTGATGGCTTCGGTCAGGAAGCCGTTCAATCGACCCAGACGGGCCCGAACCTCCCGGAACGATTGGCGCATCCGGCGCCGGAAAGCCCAGGCGATATAGCACAACAGCGGCAGGATGGTGAACGTGACTAAAGAGAGCTTCAGGTTCATCCAGAGCATGACCGTGACGATACCGGCCAGCAGCAGAACATCACCCACAATGGTGATGATGCCCGACGCGAACATCTCGCCCAGCACCTCAACATCACTGGTCAGGCGGGTTACGGTACTGCCGCCGGGAACCTGGTCGAACCATGACATGGGCAGACGCATGACGTGTCGGTACATCTGATCCCGCATGTCGGCCATGACTTTTTGGCCGACTGATTGAAGCAGGTACACCTCGAGAAAGGTCAAAAGCGACTCTGCGACAAGTATTCCCAGAAAAGCCAAAGCAACCTGCTCCAACCCTGCCAGGTTGCCGCTGGTGATATGATTGTCGATGGCCAGTTTGATCAGCCACGGCTGGGCCAGGCGGCAGGCTGCCACAAGCGGCAGGGTGATGAGCACCACCAGTATGGCGCCACGGTAGGGCGCCACGCTGCGGGCAAAGCGAGCCAGCAGTCTGCCATCATAGGCTTTGCCCGTTATTTCCTCTGCGTAGATACCGCCATGATGCATGCTAATGGCTCCCGGGCCGCAATGGTACTGATACAGCTAGATAATGACGCAACGATAGCAGAGTTGGCGGTCAATTGAAATGGGTACGGCAAACGAAATACGGGATAAAAAATAAATGTTGATTTTTTAAGTCGGGTTTTTGTATAGTAAATAAACAACGAAACACATATACAAAGATACGCGATAATACTAAACCATCCGCGAGGATGGGACGGAAAGCCTACAGGGTCTCACGCAGACAGCCGGGTCGCCGAACTATCGAACACGATACAGGCGCCCGGTTTTTTTGTGTCCAACAACGAAAAGGGGAGGTGACGGGGTGAGGTAGGTAACAGAGCAAAACGGATGAACGTCAAGCCAGAACTTGATAGACGACAATACTAAACCATCCGCGAGGGTGGGACGGAAAGCCTAAGGGTCTCATGCAGACAGCCGGGTCGCCGAAATATCGCACCAACGATACGTGGCCCCGGTTTTTTTGTGTCCGGGGCAGCGGACAAAGGAGCATGAATGAGATCAAATACACGATACACTGCCTGCCTGCTGTTGGTTGTCTGTGTCCTTGCGCTGTCTGGCTGTAGCGGCGGCGGAAGCGGCCCGGCTTCGGGTGCCGGCGCCGCGCCGGCTGCTGCCAGCATGGTTACCGGTGTTGCGGCAACAGGTGCGCCGGTGGTCGGTCAGGTGACCCTCAAGGATTCGTCTTCGGTACCGGTGGAACGGAGTACCGCAACGGCCAGCGACGGTTCGTTCGCTTTTAATACGATTGGCCTGACCCCCCCCTTCATCCTCAGAACAACCGGCGGCGGCACAACCATCTTTTCCATGGCCACGGGCAATGGTATCACCAATATCACACCGCTGACGACTATCGTGCTGAGCAGTGCCGCTGGCGGTACCGACCTCGAAGCCCTCTACGCCAAACCCAATCCTGCGGCTCTGAAGGCAGCGGCCGCGAAGGTGCCGGATGCCGTGGCGACGCTGCAGAGCAGCCTTGACCCGCTGTTGAAACAGTACGGTGTCGGCGGTAATATCCTCAACTCGCCGTTCAATGCCAATCATACCGGCGTCGATGCCTTGCTGGACGCAATCAAAGTAACCGTATCCTCGGGAATGGTTACCATTGCCAATAAGAACAACGCTGCAGTCATCTTTTCTGCCCCCAGCAACAATATCAGTGCCGGGACGATGGTTGTGGCAAATATGCCCGCCCCTTCGCTCGTTCAGCCGTCACCCCAGTCCGGCAGCGCTCTGTACACAGCGAAATGCGCCGGGTGCCATGGCGATATCGCCAATTCCAATCTTAAGGGAAGGGCCACAAATGTCGCTGTCAAAGCCGCTGTTGCAGCCAATCTGGGTGGTATGGGCCTCCTGTCCGGACTGGCCGATGCGGATATCCAGGCGATCATCGATGCCATCAACGCTTCCGGGCCAGTAGCGCCGGCCCCCCCCTCCACACCTGCACCGGCCCCCTCACCGACCCCTGTCCTGCCCGATGGCGCGGCACTCTATGAAGCCCGCTGTGCAGGGTGTCACGATACTTTGGCCAGTTCGGGTAAAATTGGTATAACGATCGTTCGGTTGCAGAATGCCATCAGCGGCAATGTGGGCGGCATGGGTAGACTGGCCGATCTGAGTGCAGCCGATCTGCAGGCACTCGTAGCGGTTCTCAATCCCGCAGGCTCCACGCCGGCACCGGTGCCCGCTCCAACCCCGACCCCGACCCCGACACCGACACCGACACCGACACCGACACCGACACCGACACCGACCCTGGACGGCGCTGCCCTGTATGCCGCCAACTGTGCCGGCTGCCACGGAGTTTTGGCTTCATCCGGCAAAAAAGGGATCACTCTGGCGCGTCTGCAGACCGCCATCAGCGGCAACATTGGCGGCATGGGGTTCTTGTCTGCGTTGACGTCAGCCCAACAGCAGGCCATTGTCACGGCTCTCACCCCGACCCCGACCCCGACCCCGACCCCGACACCGACACCCACACCGACACCCACACCCACACCCACACCGACACCGACA
>Ga0334722_10002480_pt1 | contig 20875 bp, 13 predicted proteins | sample C3_bottom_MG_FD_207210 | JGI IMG/M metagenome (GOLD analysis project Ga0334722, IMG submission 207210) | Sediment microbial communities from Yellowstone Lake, YNP, Wyoming, USA - C3_bottom | ecosystem: Environmental > Aquatic > Freshwater > Lake > Sediment | place: USA: Wyoming | collected... | reverse complement strand
GAGATGCAGCGGCGGATTCCGCTGCTCCGCCCGGTTCAAAATCTCGGCGAGCGCGGTTTCGGCCAGGCGGTCAGGCACGGCCTGCGCAACGCGACGGGCGACGCCGTGGTGATCATGATGGCCGACGAGTCCGATGACGTGCGCGACGTGACCCGGTATTGGCGGGTGCTGAACGAGGGCTGGGACTGCGTGTTCGGCAGCCGGTTCGTCAAAGGCGCCACGGTGACCGATTACCCCCGAATGAAATTCGTCATCAACCGGGTCGCCAACCGGTTCGTCCAGGCGCTCTTCGGCATTTCGCTCAACGACACCACCAATGCCTTCAAGGCGTATCGTCGGACGGCGATCCAAGGGTGCGAGCCGCTGATCTCGCCCCACTTCAACCTGACGGTCGAATTGCCGCTCAAGGCGATTGTCCGCGGCTACTCCTGGACGGTGGTCCCGATCAGCTGGAGCAACCGGCGGCAGGGGGTTTCCAAGCTCAAGCTCGAAGAGATGGGGAGCCGGTACCTGTTCATCTGCCTCTATGTCTGGCTCGAGAAGCATCTCGCCCGCGGCGATTACCGGAAGATCTGACCGGGGAAGGAGCGTGACGTGTCTCTCGCCGTCGTGACGGGATCTGCCGGGCTGGTCGGCAGCGAAGCGGTTCGGTTTCTGTCCAGGAAAGGCCTCGACGTCATCGGCATCGACAACGACATGCGCGGCAGCTTTTTCGGCGCGGATGGCTCAACGGCGGCCGTCGCGGCTGAACTGGTGCGGACGGTCGCCGGCTATCGCCACCATGGGCTGGATATCCGCGATACGGATGGGGTCGGGCGCCTGTTCAGCGGCCTCGGCCGCGGCATTTCACTGGTCGTGCACGCCGCGGGGCAGCCGAGCCACGATTGGTCCGCCCGTGAACCGGCCATCGATTTCGCCGTGAATGCCGCCGGCACGCTCACGATGCTCGAGGCTACGCGCAGGCACTGCCCCGATGCCGCGTTCATATTCACCTCGACAAACAAGGTGTACGGCGACACCCCCAACCGGCTGCCGCTGGTCGAGCGGGAGTTGCGTTGGGAGATCGATGAGCACCACCCCTTTTTCCCGCATGGCATCGACGAGTCCATGAGCATCGACAGCTCCCGGCACAGCATTTTCGGCGCCAGCAAGGTCGCGGCCGACGTGTTGACGCAGGAGTACGGGCGCACGTTCGGGATGCGTACGGCGATCTTTCGCTGCGGATGCATCACGGGGCCCGCGCACGCCGGCGCCGAACTCCACGGGTTCCTGGCCTACCTGGTCAAGTGCGCCGTGTCGGGGAGGCCGTATACCATCTTCGGCTACCGGGGCAAACAGGTCCGCGACAATATTCACGCCCGCGACCTGGTGAGCGCCTTCTGGCAGTTCTGCCAGGCGCCCCACTCGGGGGCGGTGTATAACATGGGCGGCTCGCGGCAGAGCAACTGCTCGATTCTCGAGGCGATCGGGAAGATCGAGGCGTTGAGCGGCGCGCGACTGCGCTACTCGCTCTCCGAGCAGGCCCGGGACGGCGACCACCTCTGGTACGTCAGCGACGTCAGGAAATTTCAAGGCGACTACCCGGACTGGCGCTACGAATATGATCTCGGGCGGACCCTCGGGGAGATGGTGGCCGCTGCCCAGGCTCGCCGCTGACGCGCTGTGTCCGCTTCCCGCAGTGAGCCCGGCAGCGGCGTGAATCCGAAGAACCGCGCGCGCGGCGTGCCCCGGATGCTTCTGGTCGCGCTGCTGCTCTGCGTGGCAACCCTGCTGACCTTCTCCCGCGTTACGGGCCACCAGTTCCTGAACGACTACGACGACGAGTACTACGTCACCGAGAACTCGCAGGTCCTGCAGGGGTTGACGCCGGCGTCGATCCGGTGGGCGTTCACGACGACCTATGCGGCGTTCTGGCACCCGCTGGCCTGGCTCTCCCACATGATTGACGTAAACCTGTACGGCGTGAACCCGGCCGGCCACCATCTCACTGCCGTGCTCCTGCATCTTGCAGGGGCGTTGACCCTCTTCCTTGTCCTGCGGGGGCTCACCGGGGTCCTGTGGTCCAGCGCCCTGGTGGCGGCGCTCTTCGCGGTGCACCCGCTGCACGTGGAGTCGGTAGCGTGGATTTCTGAGCGCAAGGACGTGCTGTGCGCCCTCTTCTGGTTCCTCGGGATGGGCGCCTATCTGCGGTATGTACGGCGGCCGAGCCTGTCGCGCTACCTCGGCGTGTTCGTCGCCTACGGCGCTGCGCTCATGTCCAAGTCGATGGCGGTCACGTTTCCGTTCGCGCTCCTGCTGCTGGATTTCTGGCCGCTGGGCCGCCTTCGCTTCGCCGCGGTCCCCGCAGACGATGATCGCAGCTTCTTTCGGCGCAGGCAGGTCTGGCTCGAAAAAATCCCGCTGATCCTGGTCATCCCGCTCGTCGCCGCACTCTCCTACACGGGCCAGATCGAGTTCAACGCCACCTCGAGCTTCCTCAAGTATGCGTTCTGGGAGCGGCTGTGCAACGCGCTTATCTCCTACAGCGCCTACCTCGGGAAAGCCGCGCTTCCCATCGGGCTTGCGGCGTATTACCCGCACCCCGGTCCGGACGTCTCCACGGTCACGGCGGCTTTGAGCACGGGGTTCCTCCTGTTCGTCACCCTCGCGAGCATGCGGTGGGTCCGCTCGCGGCCCTTCCTGACGGTGGGGTGGCTCTGGTACCTGGGGACGCTCGTGCCCGTCATCGGTCTGGTGCAGGTCGGTCAATTCGCCATGGCCGACCGCTACACCTACCTCCCCCTGGTCGGCGTCTTCGTTGCAGTTGTCTGGGGCGTTGCGGGGTTCTGTGATCGCCGGGGCGTGAGTGTTGCCATCCGCACCGCGGTTGCGGTCATCGTCGTGACGGCCCTTGCGGCGACGGCCTGGGTGCAGACGGGATACTGGCGCGACGAGGTCACGCTCTGGATGCGTGCGGTCAGCGTCACGGGGGAGAACATGCACGCCCGGGTGCACCTCGGGGTCGCCTGGATGAGGCGCGGGGAGCTGGAGCGCGCCGCTGCGCAGTTTCGCGAGGCGATCCGGATCAACCCCAACCTCGTCGTGGCGATGGACCTGCTCGCCGACATACTGGATCGCACCGGTGAGCGCGAGGAGGCCGGACGATACCGGCAGCGGGCGCGGGAGATTGAAGCGGCGTTCCGGTCGACTGTCGGCGGCGCGCTCGGACCACGGGACTACAACAATGCCGGCGCCGGCGCGGCGCGGCTGGGCAACTTTGCGGAGGCGGAGGCGGATTTTCGCAAGGCGCTGGAGCTCGATCCCGGCTATGCGGGAGCGCATTACAACCTGGGAAAACTGTTCATGGACCTCGGCCGTTCCGATCTGGCGCTCGCGGCGTACCGGCAGGCTGTTACACTCGACCCTGGTTTCGCGAAGGCGCACCTGGGCATCGGGGTGATCCTCCAGGGGCGGGGCGACGCGCTTGGCGCGGGCGCCGCGTACCGCAGGGCGCTCGCGGTTGACCCGGGGCTGAGCGAGGCCCGGCAGCGCCTCGAGGCGTTGCGGGGCAACCGGCAGTGACGGGGCCAGGCGTCGACGGCGCTGGCCCTTGTGCGCTCACGGAGCGCGGGCAGGTGAGGCAGACGGGAGGCGCGGCGTGAGAGTGGACACCGCCCGGGCGATCGATCGCCGGCTCGGCGTGCCGCTGTGCGCGCTGGTCACGCTGCTGCGACGGCTGCGTCTGCTCGGCGCCCGCCCGCCGCGCCGTGCGCAGTTCATCGAGCTCGCGGAGATGGGGAGCGCCGTGCGCGCCTGCTCGCCCTGCGTCTCGGCGGCGAACCACCGGCGGACGCCGTGCACCGACAACCGCTGCATGCGCGCGATCGAGGCCGAGCAGGTGCTGGCTATCGTGCGCGCTCGAGTCGGCGGGCGACTCAGGGGAGATTGAAGGTGGTCTCGCGGCAGGCACTCACGCTGGTAGCGTTGGCGCTTGCCGCGGCGACCCTCGTGCTCTACCTGCCGGTTCGGCATTTCGATTTCATCGGGTACGATGACCCCGGCTACATTCAGGAGAACTGGGTCGTCCAGGAAGGCTTGAGCCGCCAATCGGTGACCGCCGCGTTCGGTTCCTTTCAGCAGGGGTTCTGGACGCCGCTCACCTGGCTGTCCTATCAGGCCGACTCGGCGCTTTACGGGACGGGGCCTTCCGGCTACCACGTGACCAACGCCGTGCTTCACGCCCTCAATGCGCTCCTGCTTCTGGTGTTCCTCGAGTCGTGCACCGGCATGCTCTGGCCCGCGGCCGCGGCTGCGGCGCTGCTGGCCTTTCACCCCCTCCACGTCGAATCGGTGGCGTGGATCACCGAGCGCAAGGACGTGCTTTCGCTGTTCTTGGGGTTGCTCTGTCTTCTGGCGTACGTGCGGTACGTCCGCCGGCCCTCGAGGACCCGCTATGCCGTCGTGTTCGCGCTGCTGGCTGCCGCCCTCGCCGCCAAGCCGATGATGATCACGATCCCGGTTCTCATGCTCCTGCTCGACTGGTGGCCGCTCAACCGGCCCTGCTCTTCGCTGCGCCGGATCGTCGGCGAGAAACTGCCGTTGCTGGCGATCGCAGCGGTGTCCGCTGTTCTGACCTGGCTGGGGCACCTGCGCATTGAAGCCCTGACCGACCTCGGAGAGTCCGCCCTCTCCTCGCGACTTTCCGACGCTGGAGCCTACCTCGGCTTTTACCTCGGCAAAGCGATCTGGCCGGTTAATCTCGGATTGTTCTATCTCGACCCGGGGGCGAGGTTCGGCCCGCTCATGCCGGCCGGGTCGATCATCATCGTCATCGGCATCACCGCCGCCACGCTGCTTCAGCGTCGCCGCTGGCCCGCAGGGCTCGCGGGATGGTTGTGGTATATCGTCGGGCTGCTGCCGGTCATTGGTCTCGTACGGCCGGGAGATCAGATGGTGGCAGACCGCTTCACCTATCTTCCCCTGATCGGCATCTCAGTTGCGCTGGCGTGGGGGATCCGGAGCGCAGTGCGATCGCGGCCAGCGCTGGCACGGGGGACGATGGCCGTCGGATACGCCCTGGCCGTGGGCGGATTCGCGGCAGAGACCCGGCTGCAACTGTTGCACTGGCGCAGCGGCGACCTGCTCTTCGCGCACGCCGTTGAAGTGTCGCCGCGGAGCCAGATCGCCCAGGCCTATCTGGCCACCAGCCTGGCCGGGAGCGGGAGGCCGTCTGAGGCCGAGGCTATCTTTCGGAGGCTGCTGGCCGGTGAGGACCGGAGTTTCCTGGGCTGGCGCGACTACGGGGTCCTCCTTCACCGGCAGGGGCGTTACGCCGAAGCGCTCGCGGCTTTCGAAAAGGCCGGGAAGCTCAAGCCGCGCGACGAGGAGGTCGTGCTGTTCGAAGGGATGTCTCTTTTGGAGGCGGGAGACCGGGAGGGTGCCGAGGCGCGTTTTCGCCGGGCGCTGGCCATGCGCCCGAAGAACCCCGATACGCTGGCCAACCTGGCGACGCTGCTGGCGGAGACACAGCGGGAGGACGAAGCGGAACAGCTCTTCCGCGAGGCGCTGGCAGTCGATTCGCACCAGCCGCTGGCCTCGCGGAACCTGGACGTCCTCAGGGCGAAGCGGGCCTCCCGGTACCGCTGACCCGATCAGCGGTGCTCGGAGCCCAGGATTGGGGCGACCTGATCGACGAGCCAGGCAACCCCGATCTCGTTGAGGTGCTCCGGGAAGTACTCGGCATAGATCCAGAGCTGGGGTTTCTCGCGGAGCGTTTGCGCCCCCCAGCGGCGCACCACGGCGTCCGCCCGGTCCGCGTAGGGGGCGGGCGGGGCGCGCTGGGCGCGCTGGGCGTAGTATTCCTGCAGGCGCTCGCGGACGGGAAAATAGATCACCCCCGAGCGCGCGGCGAAGTCCCGCAGTGCCTCGCTGTATGCGCGGTATTCATCGTACGCGCGGTAGTCGATGATCAGCACCCGCGCCCCCCGTGCGGCCGCGCTGGCGATAAAGAACCGGTATGTTTCGAGGTACTCCGGCAGAGAAACCCGCGGCACCAGATCCTTCTCCGCCGTCGTCGCCCGCGGCAGCAGGCTGCGGCCCCAACGCACGAGAGCCAGGTGGTCGCTCCAGGCCGTGAAGCGGCGGCTGCGGGCGGCTGCGGGCGTCAGCAACTCCCGATCGGCGTGGGGTTGGGTCCAGGCGTCGTTATTCAGATAGGAGAGCAGGAGCCAATCGTACTCGAGCGTTGCAAACTGGCGCTCGTAGAGCCGCCGTCCCTGAAGAGAACTGTAGCCGGGGACCCCGCCGTTGATCACGGTGATGCTGGCGCCGGCCGGAAGGCGCCTGGTCAAGGTGTCGCGCAGCGCCTGGGGAAACACCTGGCGGTCGTCGAGCGGATACCCGAAGAAATTCGAATCGCCCATGCAGAGCACGCGGAGTTCGGAGGGAGCGCTCTTGTGCGATGGCGCCGGCGCGCCGCGGTAGCCCGCGGGGTTGATGGTTATCCGCACCGGCTGCTGCTCGCCGCCGGGGCCGTGGTGCCGGTTGATGCTGTCGATGCTGGCGTTCGGCCGGAGGCTCCAGATGAGTTCAGGGTCGACCCGGTACAGCTCCTCGTTCCGGTTCGGCCCCTCGGAAAGGGAGGAGAGCCAGGTGACGAAGCGGCGCTCCATGACCGGCGGTATCTCGGGCACCGCCGGCCTCCAGAGGGCGCGCAGCAGCAGCTCCGGCGTACCGAAGGTGATGACGAGGACCAAGGTGGTGTACAGCAGCTTTTTCGTGGTCGAAAGGGGCCTGGGCTCGCCGGACGGCTCGTGCATGGGCCGATTATTTCAAATCCCCGGCAGTTGTCAACGAACGCCGGGGGCACTGCTCCCCGCGCCCGCGGCGTGCTGTTTGCCATCGGCGTCCATCCTCGTCTATAGTGCCGATCATTGGACGCGATCAGGTTGCCTGGTCGGGGCTTCCCGAGGGCCGCGAGACTGACGGAGCGGTACGCCGTTGCGGGCGCCGTGGCGCTCGCCCTCATTTTTTTTGTCCAGGGTCTGCTCGCGTCGCGCCACACGTCGCTGACGTGGGACGAGCCGAGCTACATCTCCTCCGGGTACATGCTTCTGACCGGCAGGGACCGATCACTCAATCCCTCGCACCCGCCGCTGATGCAGGCCCTGGAGGCGCTGCCGCTGCTGTTCCTGGACGTGCGCCCACCGACCAGGGGGATCGGCGACCTGCTGGACAGCAAGCGGCCCCCCATCGAACTGGGCTACAATTTCCTCTTCGAGGTCGGCAACGACCCGCGCCGCCTGGCGTTCTGGGCGCGACTGCCCGTGCTGCTCCTCGGCTCGTCGCTTGTTCTTGCCGTGTTTCTGTGGGGGCGGTCCCTCTACGGGCCGATCCCGGCCCTCCTGGCCACGCTGACGGCCGCGGTCAGCCCGGATCTTCTGGCGCACGGGCAGCTGGCGACCGAAGATCTGGGCTGCGCGGCGTTCATGTTCTTCGCTGTCTGGAGTTTCTGGCGCGGCATGAAGAGGCAGACACTCGGGGCCTGGAGCGTCTGCGGCCTGATGACCGGGCTGGCGCTGTTGTCCAAGTTCACCGCCGTGCTCCTCGGGCCGATCTACATCCTGCTCGGAGGCGGTCTCTGGCTCGTCGACAGGCGCAGCGCGCCTTCTCGCCGGGCGGTGCTGCGGGCAGTTGCCGTGGCGGTCAGCGTGACAGCGGCAGTCGTCTGCGCCGGCTATCGGACGTGGGACCTTTCGGCTTATGCTCGCGCGATGGGGGCCATCTACAGCGACATGAACCCTAACTACCATTTCTACCTCTTCGGCACGGTCTCGGAGCGGCCGTTCTGGTACTACGCTCTGGCGGTTTTCCTGGTAAAGGTCCCCGTAACGACGACGGCGCTGATCTGCATCGCGGCCATCCGGTCCGTGGGGGACACGCGCCACCGGGAAGCGCTGCTCGTGCTGCTCGTCCCGGCCGCGGTGATCATCGCGGCGTCGTTCGCCGACCGCTACAACCTTGGTTTGCGCCGGATCCTGCCCGCGTTCCCCTTCCTCATGCTCTTCACAGCCCAGGCCGCGGCGGGGCTCGGCGGGCGGGGGCTTCTCCTCGCGGCTGCGCTCTTCGGCGTCGGCGCGCTCGAAGCCGTGCAGGCGTACCCGCACCATCTCTCCTTTCTCAACCGCGCGGCCGGGGGAGCCGAGCGCGGCCCCTACCTGCTCGATGACAGCAACATCGACTGGGGGCAGGACCTGCCGGCGTTGGCTGAGTGGCAATGCGCACACCCGGAGGCTGCGCCGCTCAAACTGTATTACTTCGGCAACGCCGAGCCCGCCGCCTATGGCGTGCGCGCCGTCCCCTTCGAGCCCGGGGAGCACCTGGCCCCCCGTTCCGGGTACTACGCGGTCAGCGTGCACGGGCTCGTGAGCTTCAGGAAGGAGCGGCACCAGACGGGCGCCGATATCGACTGGCTTGCCAAGTACCGGCCCATCGCCCGGGCCGGTTACTCCATCTCCATCTACAAGTTCCCGGAGAGCGCCGGTCGATGAACGTCCAGGCGCCGGCGCGGGGCGCAACCCGCTTTCGCATCGATTTCGACCGGGTCTTCATCGCGGTGGTCGCGCTGCTCTTCCTGACGCTCGCCCTCGCCACCATCCGGGACTACGGGGTGATGTGGGACTGCAGCGAGATGTACCTCGGCGACCGCAATCTCCAGTTCCTGCTGACTTTCGATGCCGACTACCTCGACTACGGCAAGCCGATGCCGATGCCGGAGTACAGCCGCCCCGATCACCCGGATTTCCAAGCCATCGCGCACGCCGCCGTGATCAATCTGCCGCTTTACTCCCCGCAAGACATATTCCCCGTGGGCTACGTGAGCTCGAGTCTGACGAAGAAGATCTTCTACTCCTGGCTCGGGTGGCTGGGCGCCATCGAGGCGCACCACCTCGCGCCCATTCTGTGGTTCACGCTTTTGCTCATCGCATTCCATCGCTTCGTCCTCGGGACCCTCGGCCGTTGGCCCGCGGTGATCGCCGTTCTGGCTCTGGCAACGTATCCTCGCCTCCTGGCACACAGTCATTTCAACCTGAAGGATATCCCTTCGCTGACGCTCTTCTCGCTCGTGGTCTTCGCGTTCTATCGAGGGGTGACCGCGGAGAGCTGGCGCTCGATCCTGGCTGCGTCCGTTCTGTGGGGCGTGGCCATTGCGACCCGGCCCAATTCCCTCTTCCTCCCGTTGGTCCTGGCGCCGTGGCTGGCGTGGGTGCTCTGGTCTCGCCATCGCGCCGGACGGCGCCTGTTGACGAGGGAACTTCGGGCGGCGCTCGTCGCCTTCCCGTTCGTTTCGCTTGTCGCAACGCTGGCCTGCTGGCCGTTTCTGCTAGCCGATTTCCCACGGCACCTGCTGGCTACCATCGACTTTCTCGTGTCGTTTGGCTACGGCGGCGATGGGCATTGGCACGCGGCCCCGGCGATAAACGGCTTGGTCACGATGCCGGTCGTGGTGCTGGCGTTGGCGGCGGTCGGCCTGGTCGCGGCCTGTCTCCGCCCGGCGCGCCTCGGCGGCGAAGGCCTCCTGCTCCTGCTCGTGGGCTGGCTTGTCGTGCCGCCATTGCGGGTCTCCATCCCCTCGGCAGTCGACTACGACGTCATCCGCCACTGGCTGGAGTTCGTCCCGCCGGTCTGCGTTTTCGCCGGACTCGGCGGGGCCAGGATCCTCGCCGGCCTGGGTGCCCTCGGACGGCGCTTGTTTCCGGCGGCGGCCGCGAAAGCGCGGGGTGGACTCGCAACCGGCGTGGCGCTGTGCCTCGTGGGACTCTCCTTCTCCCCGGTCATCGCCTGGGAGATCCGCAACCACCCGAACCAGCTGGTCTTCTACAACGCCCTCGTGGGAGGCCTCCAGGGGGCGCAGCGCCGGCAACTCCGCGGGGCTACCGACTACTGGGGAATCTCCACTCGATCCGGCATGCGCTGGCTCGGCGAGCACGCCGAACCCAACGCGGCTCTGGTCGTGCCCATCGGGCATTCGACGGTGGCGTACACCGAGAAGGTCTGGCTGCGCAAGGACATCCGATTCATCAATTCGGAAATCCTGGATGTCGACGAAGTTTGGCGACAAATCGCCGCATACCAGGGTGTGCTGTATGTGATGTACGTGACCCGCACGGAGTTCTATTCCGATGAACTGCGCGCCCTCGACGCGCAGGTGCCTCCCGCCTGGAGCATCCAGGTCGATGGCGGCACCATTCTCAAGATCCTGCGTTTCGACAAACAGCCGGGACCGCTCTGACGTGCGGGCAGGCACAGGGGATGAGGTAAGCGTGACCCCGCAGATGGGTCGGTTCGAAAAGGCAAACCGTTACTGCGTGCAGGTCTGGTATTGGCAAAGGACGAACTTCTGCCAAGACAGAGCATCTGTGCTGTCCGGGTGTTTCGCCGTCAGGCCGGCGAAAATGGCGAGGACCTCGGGCTCCAGCAGCGCGGGCTCGGGCCGATCTCGGACGGCATCGAGGTACATTTCGGCGGCCTGCTCGAAATGCCCGCCGGCACCGAGGGCGGCGGCGAGATAGATCCTCCCGCGGCGATATTCGGGCACCAGCCTGGCAACGGCGGAAAATGCCTTCACCGCGGCCTCCGCGTCGCCGAGCTTGAGGGAGGCCTGACCCAGCAGGAAAGCAGCGTCGAGGTCATCAAAATAGCGGTAGAGCAGCCGTCGATGCTCCTGGCTGCCCGTGAGCGCGGTCAGCCAGGAGAGGGCGAATGGGTCGCCTGGAGATTTTTCGAGCGCCTGCTCCAGACGCTTGACGGCGCCGGGTCGGTCGCCGCGTGAAGCTGCGATGACCGCAAGATAGAACTCAGGGCGGGACGAGCCGTCGAATACGCGGGCGAATCGGTGCCCCTCGACGACGAGGCGGCGGAGCAGTGGTTCGGCCTCGTCGAGCTTGCCGGCTTCGATGAACAGGATGGCCCGGTCCAGACGGCTGGAGAAGTCGGCGGCGGGCAGGGCGGCCGCCAGTGCGAGGGCGCTCGCGGCGAATCCATCCCGGCCGAAGTTCAGACCGGAAGGCCGAATCCAGTCCGACATCCAGGGCGTGTACGCCAGTGCTTCGGCGGCGGCGTGGGCCGCCCCGGCGGTGTCGCCCTGTTCCTTGAGCCGGGAGGCTTCGCCCTGGAGTCGGGCCGATGCCGCGTAGACCGTCCAAAGGTGTTCGTCCTCGGTCATGACGTCGTTGCGCATCCAGAGTGCCATGGTCATGGGTGCGACGGCTGCGAGAAGCAGCACCAGATTTCTGCGGCTGCGCAACGCCCAGGCGGCCGCGGCCGCGGCGAAGAAGATAAAAAAGGGTACGACCGCGACGCGCTGGCGGTCGGTCACGTACACCAGAGCCGAAATGCCCAGTTGGGTGGCCCAGACGAGGTAGTACGGAAGATACTTCTTCCAGGACGACGCCAGCACCGCCAGGCCTGCGAGGGCAAGGGCGGAGACGATGGCGAAGGGGACGTACGGGAGGAGACTCTCGCGCAGGCGCCGATCGAACAGGTAGGCCGGCATCACGTCGTGCCGCCGGTATTCGTGCAGAAAGAAGCGGGTCTTCGCGGCCAGTCGCTGGATCACGAGGCCGGGTTCGTCGCGCATGAAAGCCAGTGCTTTGCCGCTCCAGGAGCGGTTGACCTCCCCGACGGTGAGGTCGTGTCCGGCCACGCTTCTCGCGATCAGCCGATAGACGGCGTGCTGGTAGTCGCTTTGTCCGGGAACATCGCGGGCGATGTCGTCGACGAGCGGCGGATAGGCGAGCCCCAGTCCGTTGGCGAGCGGGTTGTTCCCTTCGAAAAAGACGTCCCCCGGGTTCATGACGAGCAGGGGCGTCTTTCCCGGGGCCCACAGGCCGCGGGCGACGATGAAAGCCGCGGGGATCGCGAGCGGCAGCAGAAAGAGCGCCGCCTGCGCTCGCCAGCGGTTCCCGGACCCCGCGCGGATGCGAAACCAAATCGGCAGGAGCAGTGCCAGGGGGAAGAAGGTTGGCCGGGTGAACAGACACAGCGCAAAAAAAACGCCAGCCGTCAGGCACGAACGGGCGCCATCCCGCACGGCGCTGCCGGCGAAACCAAGAAGAAAGAAGAGCAGCAGTATCTCCGGCTCGAGCATCCGGGTGTAGACGATCACGCTCGGGTTGAGCAGGAACGCCGCCGTGCCGGCGAGCGCCAGGGCGGTTGACGTGCAATCCCGGACGGCGAGAAAGAGCAACAGCGCCGCCGCCGCCGCGACCGCAATCTGCAGGACGGTGAAGATGACGAGCGGGTCCGCCCCGACCTTCTGGACGGCGACGTGCAGCGCGAGGTAGAGGGGGCTGAAGTCCGCGATCCTTTCCGACGGCAGCTCCCCGCGCAGATACTGCGCCGCCGCCATGGGGTATTTCAGGAGTGGCCCGTCGGGAGGAAAGGCAAAGTTCACCAAGGTCAGGAACAGAGCCGCCGCCAGCGCGATCAAAGCGGGGAGGGTGGCGGCGGGGAGCGGCCGACGCATCGCGCTACGTGCTTCCCAGAAGGATGCTCAAGCCGTTGTGGGCATACATCTTCACCTCGGTCCAGGTGCGAATGCCGGAGAGTTGCCTGAGGATATATGCCGGACGCAGGTAGAATCGACGCTCGATGCGCCGGCGCAACAGCAGCAGCTCGTCGCGCGGGATTTTGGCGTCGGTCCAGGCGTGCGAACCGCGCACGGTGTCTGCGCGCCACTCGTCGGCGTGCGTTTTACCCGCGGCGATCAGTTCCGCGCGCCAGGGCGTCGCCATGCGCGGCATCGCGAGATTGAACGCCGCGAAATCGAGACCCAGCTGTACGGCAAGCTCCCCCGTCGCTAACGTCTCCTCCGCGGTCTGATCCGGCAGCCCAATGATGAATTCACCCGCGGTGCGCAGGCCGACGCGGCGGCAGATGCCGACGGTCTGGAACAGCTGCGCGCGCGTGATGTGTTTCTTCATCAGGGTGTAGAGCAGGTCCTGGGCAAATTCAATGCCCAGAATCACCGTGTGGCAGCCGGCGCGCCGCATGGCGCGGGCGCGTTCCTCGTCCAGGACGTCGACGCGCGAGAAACACGTCCACACCAGGCCGGGCAGCTCTTCCGCGATGCGCGCGCAGAGCTGCAGCGTGCGCGCTGTGTCGACGCCAAACGTCTGGTCGCGGAAATGAATTTCGCGGTAGCCCAGTTTCACCAGCGCCTTGAGCTCGTCCATGACTTCGGCGACCGGCCGCACTTTATGATTGATCGTCGACATCGGGCAGAAGATGCAGTGATAGGCGCACCCGAAATCCGTGAGGACCGTCATGAACGGTTCGCGCTTCGCGATCGGCAGTGAATAGAGGCCTGCAGGGAATTCGGCCCAGAGCGGTTGCGGTATGCTGAATTCGCCCTGGTGATGCACTTCGGGCCCGGCGACGACGCGGCCTTCATGCCGATAAGCGACGTTCTCGATCGTCTCGCCGTGTGCGCCGCGCAGGTAGGTCAGCATGTCCTGGGTGCTGAAATCAACCAGACAGGCTTCCAGGTAGGGCTGCAACTCGAACATGTTCTCGCGGCGCTCGCGGAAGACGTCGCCGGTCGCGATGATGCGGCACGTGGGCAGCTTGGCGTGCAGCAGGCGGAGGAAGGTGTCGTCGGCGATGAAGGTCGGTGCGCTCGTCAAAGAGATCACGGCCTCGGGTGCGAGCGCGACGATCCGAGCCGTCGCCTCCTCGAACGTCAGGCGGCGGGCGACGGCGTCGAGAACGTGCACGTCGTGCTCCTGAGCCAAGGTGCCACTGAGGTAGAGCAGGTCGACGGGGTGGTAGTAGTAGTTGGCCTTCGCGATCCCGGGGCAATAGTAATCCCGTAACAGGTGGAACCCCTCGCCGGGAGGATTAAGGAGCAGGATCTTCATCTGTGTCAGTATAGCAACGAATCGACGGTTTCGTCGGCGGCCGGGCGGCGCGAAACCAACCGCCACTCCCTTCTGGACAGTTCCTTGACAAACCTTTGTCTGGCTTGGAGAATCGCGTTCATAATGGCCCTGGCATCCTTTCGAGCGCTCTCGGCGGTGAAGATGGGGGCCGGGGTGGGGGAGAGGAATCTTACAATGGTTGTGGGTCGGGTTTGCGATTGAAAGTGCCTTCCGGCAACCGTACGCGCCTTCTCCTGCCCCCGAATCCGGCGCCGAGCTGATCGTCGGATCTGCAACCCGAGATGCGGCGCCGATTCATCTGCTGGCCACAGTCCCGGTGGTGGCGAGGGGCGAAGTTCCTGATGTATATCTCCTTTCTGTGCGGGCTCGTTACGTTGGGCATGCGGTTATACTGGCTGATGCACGCAGGGGTGCCGCCTGTAGATACGCCAACAGTCTGGGACGCCTACTTTCCCGAGTTGCGGTTGTCGGGGGTGACGGCGGCCGACTTGCGGAGATCGGACGGGCATTTTGACGTCCTGCTTCTTGGAGCGTCTGTACTTGCGCCTCAGTTCGGGACGATCGATCAGCAGCTTCGTGAACTGCTCGGCGCGCGGCTCGGGGAGCGCGGCCGGGTTTGGAACCTGGCGGTTTCCGGGCAGACGTCTCGCGACAGTCTGATTAAATACCGACGGCTGTCTGATAAGCACTTCGATCTGGTGCTGATCTATGATGCCATCAACGACGTCCGGATGAACAACTGTCGGCCAGGAGAGTTTCGAGAGGACTACAGCCACTCCCGCCGTTATGAGGGCTTTGAGCGGCACCTGCGGCAGGGGAGCGCCGAGTTCGCCGACATGCTTCATCAAGCCGAACTGTTTAACGATCTGCTCGCGGGGGGGTCAATGTCTAACTTGCGGGAATTCGGGCGCGACATAAAGACGCCGCCCGCGTATCGCAGGAATATCGAGGAGATTATGGAACTCGCCAGAAAACGAGTCGGGCGGATCGCGCTCCTGTCCTTCGCCAGCCACATCCCGGCGGACTACACACGGGCCGATTTCGACGCGCATCGAGTCGACTATTCATACCGCGATGATGGGCATAGCTGCGCTGTGGAGTTGTGGGGCGATCCGGATCCCGTACGAAAGACGCTTGCGGCTCACAACCAGGACTTGCGTGAAATCGCGATGCGTCATCCCGAGGCGCTGTTCGTGGATATGTAGGCGGCCATTCCTCCGCGCGGCGAATTCTTCGTCGATCCCTGCCATCTCACAGAGGCTGGCTGCCGGAAGTTTGTCGAAACACTCCAGCCGGTTCTCGAAGAGGCTATTCAGGATTGGGAACGGCGTCAGTGACCCTGCGGATTAGCCAGTGGGTACTTGTTCTGTGTATCTTTGCCGAATCATTCTCCCGCGTACTCTTTTGCATGCCCGAATACCCCGGTTTCAATCGCATCCTGTACATGCCGGTCGCTCCCACGGCGCCGGCGGGAAGCGCTGCCCGCGCCGTGCGATCGATCAGGATCGTCAAGGAGTCCTTGCCGGACGGCGTTTTGGTCGAGCAAACTCTCAACGAGTATGGCTTTCGGGGGCGCATGAGCATTCGCCGGAAGGGAACGGACCCGCGGGTCGTCTTTTTCGGAGACAGCTTCGTGGAAGGCGCGTATGTGCCGGACGACGAGACCCTGCCCCGCGCGTTCGAGGCTCAGGCGGTCGAGAGCGGGATGCGCGTCGAGGCCATCAATCTCGGCGTTGCGGGCGGCGGCTTTCAATGGTACCCCGCCCTGATACTCGACACGCTCCCCCTGTTGAAACCGGACGCCCTGCTGCTGGTTGTTTACGCCAACGACCTCCCCGCCCAACCGGACCTGCCGGTCCCCCGCGTCTTTGCGCCAAGGCCGGCGCTGGCGCCGTGGGTGCCATCGCTGCTCGCGATGGCGTGGCGCCGGGAGCAACTCCCCTTCCGCTGGAGCTGGCGGCGGGAGCGCTTCTTTCAGCCGGTGCCCAATCCCGGCAACCCCTGGAGCAGACCCGACTTCGTGTCCGAGAATCGCGGCCGGGTCACGCAGAGGATATTCGACGCCATGCGGGAAGGCCGGTTCTCGCCGCTGCGCGTCGGCGGTTCCCTCTACATGGAGCAGGCGCTGCGCGAGCCATTCGACATCAGGGCCAGCCTTGCGAGTTTTCGGCAAGCTGCCGAAGCGCAAGGCACCCGTCTCGCGATCGTCTACCTGCCGGAGCGGGGGATGGTGACCAACTACTACCAGTCCTTCGAACGCGAGTTCGGCATCGGATTACCCGTGGAAACTGACATGACGGCGGCTCCGTATCAGCTGCACCGGGCCCTGCTTGCGGATCAGTGCGCACAGACCGGCGTTGCCTTTCTCGACCTGACCGAGATCATCCGGGCGCAGGAGGCGCGCGGCAACCACCTCTATCACGACTACGATGACCATCTGTCGGGTAAGGGAGACCGCCTGCTCGGCGCCGCGATCTTCGACTGGTGGCGGCGCCTGGCCGCAATTGACCCGGCTCCCGGATTGGGCGAAGATCCCCGGCCATGAACCAATCGGCACCCCTTCCCGCATCTGGTCGGGTGCCGGGAAGAGCCCGCACCATCGCTTTCTGGGTGGTCGTGGGGGTCTTGCTCGGCGCGCACCTGCTGCTGGGAATGCGGACCATTACCGCGCTCTCGCTGACGTTCGACGAGACGACGCACCTGGCGGCGGGGTACATCTACCTGCGCACGGGAAACTACCGGCTGAACACGCTGAACCAGCCGCCCGCCGCGGAGATGTGGGCCGCGCTCCCCCTGCTCGCGTTGAAGCCCGAGATTCCCGAGGGGCAACCGGGCCTCAGCGACGACGTCCAGACACTGGAGTACTCGTACTGCGATCGCTTTATCTACAGGAACAACGTCGACCCCGATCTGCTCCTCAACGCCGGTCGCATGATGATCCTGGTGCTCTCCCTGCTGCTCGGCCTGCTGCTCTTCGTCTGGTCGCGGGCCCTCTTCGGAAACGGCGCCGCCCTCGCGTGCCTCGCGCTCTGGGCGTTCTTCCCGCCGTTTCTCGCCCACGGCACGCTCGTGACGATCGACATGGCCCTGACCCTGGGCTTCACCGCGACGCTCTACCTGGCCTGGCGCTGGTGGCGGGCCCACCTCGAGCAGCGACCCGGCTGGCGGGAAACCATCGCCGTGGGCTTGAGCGTGGGTCTCGTTCTGGCGGTGAAATACTCGGGGGTCATCGTCCTGCCCGTCCTGGGGTTCCTGTTCGCCGCCGGGTTGCTCACGAAGGGCCTCCGTCCCCGCCGCGCCATCACGCAAGGCTTGGCGGCAGGATTCGTGGCGCTGTTCGCCCTCCTGGTCGTCTACCAGTTCCGCCCGCTGACGCTCTGGTTCTGGCCGGGCTTCCGGCACGTCTTCGAGGGGACGTTCGGCGGCCGGCCGACGTTCTTCCTCGGCAAGCACTTCGCGGAGGGGGTTCCCTCCTACTTCCCGGTCATGTTTCTGCTCAAGACGCCGCTGCCGGCGATCCTGGTCTTCGTCCTGGCCGCATTCCGCCGCCGCCTCTGGACGAGGGATCTGTCGTTGTTCATCCTGTTTCCCGCCCTGCTCTACTTCTCGGTCGCCTGTCTCGCCAAAATGAACATCGGGCACCGCCACATTCTCCCGGTGTACCCCTTCCTCATGATCTGGGCTTCGGGGCTGGCGTCGCTGCCGCTCCCCTCCCGAAGAGCCGTGCGTCAGCCGGTTCTCGTGCTGGTCGGCCTGCTGAGCGCCTGGTATGCCTTCGGGACGCTGCGCGCCCACCCCTGGCATCTCTCCTATTTCAACGAACTCATCGGCTCCCAGGACCGGGGGTATCTCTATGCGACGGACTCCAGCGTCGATTGGGGACAGGGGTTGCGAGCCCTGTCGGCATACGTGCGTCGTGAGCGCATCGACGGCATCTACCTCTCCTATTTCGGCAGCGCGGATCCGGCGTATTACGGGATCCGCTATCTGCCGCTGGTGTTTGTCGACGGACTCACGCCCGAGTACTTCCAGGAAGCGCGCCACGGCGACCCCACGATCGCGACCCAGTCCCGGATCGTTCTTGCCGTTTCCGCGACCAACCTCCAGGGTACGTATTTCACCGACCAGGGCTTCTTCGCATTTCTCAAGCCGCTTACGCCCGATGCCGTCGTCGCAGATTCCATCCTGGTGTACGACCTGGACCGCCACCCCGAACAGAAGCGTTATTTCCTGCAGCTGCTGGGCGCTCCGGGCGCCAACTGACGCTCGCGAAGCACGGCATTCGAGCGCCGCGCCGCGAGGCGCTCTCGCCACGCGGCGTATGGTACAGTGTTCGAGACATGACCGGGGCCGAGCCGTATGCAAGCTGCTGACAAGACATGAAAAAAGCCCTCCTCGTCAACCCGCCGACCGGCAGGTATTTCCGCAGCGAACGCTGCCAGACGCTGCTTGATACCCATGTCGCCGATTCTCCGCGCCCGCCGATGGACCTGGCCCTGATTGCTGCGGTGCTCGAAGGCGCAGGCTGGTCGTGCACGATCCGGGACTATCCCATGGAGAACCTGTCGTGGGCCGACGTGAAAAGGGAGCTGAGCCTCTTTCGACCCGACCTGCTCCTCATCAGCACGACCACCCCGACCATCATCGATGATCTTGCGCTCTGTGCGATGGCCAAAGAACTCAACCCGGCGGTGCTGACCGTCGCGAAGGGCGCTCACTTCTACGAGTACGACGCCGAGATCCTGCACCGGTTCGTCGCGCTCGATATCGCGGTCCGCGGCGAGGCCGAGGTCACGATCGGCGAGATCGCCGCAGGCCGGGACCTCAGGCTCGTCAACGGTATTTCGTTCAGGCGGGATCACGAAGTCGTCCGCACGCCGGAGCGGGCGTTCATCGAGGATCTCGACTCCTTGCCGCTGCCCGCGCGCCACCTGGTGAACAACAATCTTTATCGCACGCCGGACACGGACAAGCCGATCGCCTTCATCACCACGGCGCGCGGCTGCCCCGGACGCTGCGTATTCTGCCTGGCCGGGCGGATCGGCGGGCGCGCGATACGTTTTCGTTCAGTGGCCTCGGTGCTCCTCGAGGTCGAAGACTGTATCCGGCGGTTCGGCATCACGGAATTCTACTTCACGGCGGACACGTTCACGTGGGATCGCGCGTGGGTCGTCTCCTTCTGCCGCGAGATCGTGGACCGGAAGCTGGCGCTGCGGTGGGGCACCAACAGCCGCGTCGACACGATCGACGACGAGCGGCTGGCGTGGATGAAAAAGGCCGGGTGCTATGTCCTGGGGTTCGGGGCCGAGAGCGCCAGCCAGGAGATGCTGACCAAGATGGAGAAGGGCGTCACCGTCGCGCAGATCGGGCAGGCCGTGGCGCTCTGCGAGCGGCACCGCATCAAGAGTTTTCTGCACTTGATGATCGGCCTGCCGTGGGAGACGCGGGAGACCATCGAGGCCACGATACGGTTCGTCGAACGCACGCGCGCCGCCTTCGTCGACGTCGCCATTGCCTACCCGCTGCCGGGAACGCAGTACTACGAGTTTGCAAAACGGGAAGGGCTGTTCCGCGAGGAGGACCTCCCGGGCCACGATCACACCGCGGCGATGGTGCGGACCTTCACGCTCACGACGCAGGAGCTGCGAGCGGCGCGCAAGAGGATCCTGCGCGCCTTTTACCTGCGACCGAGCTACCTCCTCAGGGCGCTCGCGGAGTTGCGTTCTCCGCGGGTCGCCATCCGCTATTTCCGCCACGGCGCGCTGCTCCTGCGCAACCTCGTGCGCACGTGAACCGGGATCTGCAAAGAATGCCCGCTCCGGTCGGGTGCGGTGCCTGACCTTGTGCGGGATTGCGGGGTATGCCCCTCTTGATGGGGGATCGGCAGTCGAGGCGGCAGCCGTCGCGCCGATGCTGGCCGCCTTGCAGCACCGGGGGCCCGACGACGAGGGGGTGTTCTGCAACGCGCGGGTCGTGCTCGGCCACCGCCGTCTGGCGATCGTCGATCTTGCGGGAGGACGCCAGCCGGTGCGGGGCGCGCGCGCCGGCACCGTCGCCGTCCTCAACGGCGAGATCTACAATTACGCCGCGCTGACGCAAGAGCTGGCCGGCCTTGGCCACCGCTTCCGCACCCGCTCGGACGGCGAAGTCCTCGCTCATGCCTACGACGCCTGGGGGCTCGATTTCCTGGACCACCTCGACGGCATGTTCGCTCTGGCGGTCTGGGACGACGAGCGGCGGCGTCTGTTGCTGGCGCGGGATCGCATGGGGGAAAAACCGCTCTTCTACGCCAGCGCCGGCGGGCTTCTGCTGTTCGCCTCGGAGCTGACGGCCCTGATGTCGCATCCGGCAATTCCGGGGACGATCGATCCCGAAGCGCTCGCCGCGTATCTGTTGCTCGAGTATGTGCCCGCTCCCCTGTCGATGATTCGCGGGGTGTCGAAGCTCTCCCCCGGAGAGGCGCTCCTGCTGGAGGGCGGAGAAACCCGGCGCTGGCGCTACTGGCGTCTGCGCTCGAAGGCCGATCCCGGCCCCGGCGCTGGGAGAGCCGCGGAGCTGCGCGGACTCCTCCAGGACAGCGTGCGCCTGAGGCAGCGCTGCGACGTGCCGCTCGGGGTGTTCCTCTCGGGGGGGATCGACTCGGGAGCCGTGGCGGCTTTGACGGGGCGAGACACGCCGCTCACGGCATTCTCGGCGGGCTTCGAGGACGACGAGTTCGACGAGCGGCGCTATGCCCGGGTGGTCGCCTCCCACCTCGGCATTCCCCTCCTGGAGCGCGTGATCACGGCGCAGGACGCCCTGTCGGTCGCGACCCGGCTGCCGCACATCCTGGACGAGCCCATCGGCGACGCCTCCATCATCCCGACAACCGTTCTCTGCGCCTTCGCCCGGGAGCACGTGAAGGTGGCGTTGTCCGGGGAGGGTGGCGACGAGCTTTTCGCGGGCTATCCGATACA
>Ga0334722_10002479_pt1 | contig 20879 bp, 23 predicted proteins | sample C3_bottom_MG_FD_207210 | JGI IMG/M metagenome (GOLD analysis project Ga0334722, IMG submission 207210) | Sediment microbial communities from Yellowstone Lake, YNP, Wyoming, USA - C3_bottom | ecosystem: Environmental > Aquatic > Freshwater > Lake > Sediment | place: USA: Wyoming | collected... | reverse complement strand
TATTTTAATAGATTATCAAGATGAACGATGGCAAAATCCAGCCACACGTTACACAGCAATTTCAAGAGCAAAGCATTTGCTATATATACTAAAACTATCTGATAATGAAAGTAATAATTAGACTTAATCAATTCCTTTTTTTAATTTGTAATGTAATTTTTGAACGTCATTGTCTTTAAAGGTAACCCTGTGAAACTTGAAGAACTGGTATTTGATTTCAATAAAGTTATAGTTCATCCAAAGTTTATTGAGACGGTTCAGGAAGTTAGTAACTTGGGCGTTAATAACCGTGGCGTCAATCAAGGCATATCATTTGATCATGAAGAGTATGCTTTAATAAATGGTGAGCTGGTTAATACAGTTGGTGATATTGAACAAATCAAATTAAAACCAGATAATGCTTTATTAAAAAAATTAGAGCGAGAATCGATAACAGCTTATGATGAATCGATCACATTGTTTTTGAGTTTAGAGGGATCTGCCTATTTTACATCTCATTCTTTAGTATTATTATCAAAAAATTCTTATTTACCATCCAACTATTTAACGTTCTATTTTTATACAAAATCTAAAACAATCACAGAGAAATCACATCATATTCATTTATCTGAAGATGTTGGGATCGATTCTAAAAAACATTACATAAAAGATCGAATTCATTTCTTAGAAAATACAGTCCCAAATAATTCCATACTTCTGATTGATGGACCATTAATTGGGGGAGATGTTTATACGTATATGATTCAGTCAATTGATAAATTTCATAGCCGAAACATCATTCCAATATTTTTCGTGAAGAACTCAGGCAGTAATCTTGTGACCAATAATATATCAGAATTACAGGGAAAATATAATTCTGATTTGCATTGGTCATACAATTTCTTAAATCCAGGGACAAGAAGTAATTTTTTTATTTATCAAGATCGTATTAACCCTAGAAATGCTAAAGCATTTTGCTATATAAAACCTTACGATTTAAGTCCTCAAAGAATAGAATTTCATCTTGATACTTTTAGAAAGTACAATGAGAGAATCCCACAATTATTGGATCTTGTCTATTACTTAATATTAGTTCAAGGTAATTTGAAAAATCCTCAGATAAGACCGATTGCTGTGGCTGAAATGTACGCGAGGGATACATTAAAATTGTTAAGCACTGATGCTCTAATGAAAAAAATCGGAATAATACCAACAATGAATCAAACAAGATTTGGGAGTTGACAAATATGAAATGGATTGTTCTTGGAGAAAAAAATGGAAGGATAAATTTGGTATCCAAAAGTGAAGTTCAAGGAATTCTACCAAAAGGAGCCTTTCTAACTATCGAGGATGGTGTTACAAAATTTATTTTAAGAGTGGAAGATAGTGCTCAGTTAGAACCATATTCACCAACTCCTTTGATTGTTGATATGGATCTTTCTCCACTGCAACAAGATAGAGTGTGTAAAAATATAATTTCAGCATATAGAATTCATAATTTTTCAAAAAGACAAGATGGATTGATTGATTATATTAAACCTCAATCTATTGCAAGATTATCAAATCAGGAGGAGATCGATGCTGCTCTGGGGAATATTTTCCAGGGACCCAAGGTATTCATTGCTACAATTCAATACGATCAGAATCAACTTTTAAAGGATGAAAATGGAAAATTAATAACCGTTTCTTTACCAGATGAAATGTTTTTCCATCAAATATTAATATGTGGGAAAACAGGGAGTGGTAAAACAGTAGCTATCAAGTATCTTTCGCAATATTTCACTGAGGAGTTTAACGGTGCGGTATTAGCAATCAATGTTAAAGATGTTGATCTTCTCAAAATGGATTTACCTACTCCCACAGTTAATGAAGAAATAATAAAAGAATGGGAAGCAATTAATAAAAAGCCATCTGGTCTGAATAATTTTACAATTTATCACCCTGCTAATACTAACATTAGCCTAACTAAAAGAGTAAACAAGAGAATAACTCAAAAAATCACTCTTGATGTTAAGACAATTCAACCTGAGTCTCTAACAGGTCTATTGCAGAATATTAGCGATATAGGGGCAATGAACTTTCCAAATATTTTTCGCTACTGGCAAGAAAATCAGAAGAAATCTCATAACATTAAAGAATTTACATTTTCTAATTTTATACAATATTACAGAAATGCTGAAAATGATGGCTGTTTATTTAGTACGATGAATTTTAGGGGTGAGGAAGCGACAATCAGACTACATAGAGGGACTTATGACAATATTCTGAGGAACCTTGATGTGGCTCTTGAGTTCTTCGATAATGAGGAAGCAACTGTTCTTGAAGCGAATGACATCCTTCAAATTGGGAAAATGTCGGTTATTGATGTGTCAGATAAAAATGGAATTCAATTTGGATCCATTATTCTAAGGGATTTACTTTCAAAAATTGTTCACGAGAAAAAAGAACTAAGATCCGAAGTTCCTATTTTAATAATAATTGATGAAGTACATATGTTCTATGATACTAATGCATCATTTGAAGCTTTAGGTGATCTGGACACAATTTGCAGAACAGGAAGAAGTCAGAAGATCGGGGTCATTTTCTCCTCTCAAAATCCTCAAGACATACCAAAGGGTTTATCAAGTGTTATTAATACAAAAATATTTTTTAAGTCTGATGCTGGTCAAGTAAAAACTACTGGAGTATCTATTCAAGCCCAAGAGTTGGAGAGCTTAAAGAAAGGGTATGCAATTGTTAATATACACGAATTATCACAAATTAAAATTGTCAAGTTCCCACTGGCACTTGCTGGAGTATTAAAATAATAATATTTATTATGGATAACTTCTATGGAAGACGAAATTATTAAAGAATTTTTTGAATCAGTTCTTGATTCAGATATTGAAAAAGAAATAATGAAGTATGTTTTAATGGATCTACCTGAAGACGAGATTGTAGATAAAATGCTTCAATATTATCTCAAAAATAAAAATAATCTAAAAAATTTGGGAGAGGGAGAATGAAATGATAAGGTTTGATTACACTATTCATAGGAATGAAGGAAATGAAGAAGTGACTTATAAACCTAAGATTAAAAAAGAATTAAATGATCTTACTATGATTGAAGGTCCTAATTCATCGGGTAAGAGTACTCTTCTAAATCTTATAGCGATGGTATTATGGGGAACAAAAAATAAAAATATAAAAGAATCTCTTCGGAAGAAAATCAATGCATTATATTCTTCAGACCATCAAAAAGTCACATTCGAGTTAGAAATAAAAAATGATATAAATCAATTACTTATTCAGGCTAAAAAAGATTTTAAAACTGATACGATTAATATTAGTGAAATCATTAAAAATAAAAAATCAAGTTTATCATTTGAAACATTCACTAGCAAATACAACTTAATATATGATATTCCCGAAAATCCGTTACAAAGATTAAATGAACTTACTAATGAAATTAAAGACTTGCAAAGTAGTTTTGGTAATAAAGTCAGTCTCATCACTGGTGCTTTTCGACAAAATATAGATGAAATAAAAAATTCTAAAGATCCTAAAAAAATTGAACATTTGAAGAAATCTGTTAGAGAGTCTGTTAACAGTAGACAACAATTAGAAAAAAATCAAGATAATATTGAAAATGAGATTTCCTTATTAAGTAAATATCTTCACTGTTTCTTATATATTGAAAATGAGAGAAAATATTCTGAAGTTGAAAAAGAATTAAAGGAATTAAAAAAAGAGACCAGGACAAAAAAGAAAATTGAAAAGGAAGGAGAAAAGGAATTAGCAGATTTATATAGAGTTCAAAGTCAACAAGTAATCAGAGCGAGAGAAATCTATAGTTCCTTAATTTCAAATCTTTCCAGATTAAATATTCATTCTCGTAAGAATTACTTGGAGTTATGGAAAAAGAATGATGTAAAAAGAATACTATCCGATGATTCAAAAAAATATATATTATTTGACGGGATCGAAGATTTTATTGATCTTATTGAAACTTCACATAAAACTGAAATTGATCCAATTAAACTGAAAGAGGCTAAATTAGTTAAAGAATTAATTAACCTCTTAAACAATTATTCAAGTACTCAAATAGTCATTCCTGGATTAGATAAATCCGTAATAGAATTAAGAAAAATATTAGAACAGCACTATTCGAAATATGAGCAAGTTCATTTAACAAATGAAAATTATGAAAAAATTAAAAAAGATCTTTTAGAGTTAAAGGAATTAGGTATCAAAATAGTAGATATTATAAACAAAATTAATTCAATGCCCAAAGTCGAGCTTGAAGAAGAAGAAGAAGAATCAGAGGAAGAGTTTGAAAGAAAGAAATCCGTTCTTCAACAAAAGTTACAGGAAATTTACGAATTGTTAGAAGGCCATAGAGTTGAATTAATAAAAATGCACATTACTGAAGATCACATCCAAGAACAATTGAATCTTTTAAGTCGGGATAAGTTTATTTTACCTTATAGGCACTATGATGAAATTGCTCTAAGAGGAAAAATTACTGACTTAAAGAAACAGCTTGGAATAATTAAAGAAAATATTAATGGTTGTATTTACATTGAGAAGAAACATTCGGAAGAAATTCTCAGACTAGAAAATAAAGAAGAGCATAAATATCAAAGCTATGCTGATGAACTAGATTTTCTATTGAAGAGAACACAGATCCTTCAGCAAAAATTATTGGTAACATTCGAAGAATATTTAAAGATGCTAAGTAAGAAACTGATTAACAAAGAACTAACTCCCGATCAGAAAAAATATTTTGATGCTATAAGTATTTATTTAGCTAAGAAATTGAAAACTATAAGGCATATTGATAAAGAATATAAAGTTAAAAAAATCGATTTGTTGAAGGATTTTATGGTTACTGAGAATAATAAAAATATTTACTTTTCTGATTTTGGAACTGGGCAAAGTCAGGCAGCATACCTTAAGACATTATTAAACTCTAGCGATAACAGAAAGATAATTGCGTTAATTGATGAGATTGCAATGTTAGATGATGACTCTCAAGAAATGGTATTTGAAGTATTAAGAGAGCATTACAATAAAGGTAAATTACTATCGGCAATTGTTGTTCAAAAGGGTTCTCAGCTTATTGTAAAAAATCTTTAAATAAGGAAAAATTATGGAATCAAGCCCATTACTTAATCTATTCTATGAAAATTTACGCGATAGGATGATACTTAAGAATAAGCTTAAAGGAGATTCCATATTGGTATCCTTTTTTAGCATAAAATCAAATGAAACATATAAACTTTTATCAGAGGCATCTATAGACATTACAGCAGCAAATAGATATGAATTTGAAAAACTTGAATCAGATGGTCTTATTAGAGAAACTGATACGAACGATAAATTTACAATAACAGCTTTTGGAATCTGGGAAGTTGAAAAAGAAAAGGATTTAATTAATTTAGAAAAACTTATTAAAGATTTGGATCAAAAATTTTTTAACATTTTTGAGGCAGATGCGGCTCTTTCAGATAAAGAAAAAGTAATATTGTTAACCTTTATAGCAATTAGAGCTTTTGCATCTGAGTCAGCATTGGATCTTAAATCTGGTGATACCGCATTAACTAAAATGGAAGAAATAATTTCAAAGTCATTTGATTTGTTAAGAAAAAATAAGTCAATAACAAAGCTAACTCCATCAGAGCTTTTCGGAAAACCTGGTAATGAACATAAAGTAAGCCACGTTATAAGGCATACTGATCAAATATTGAAGAAGACTAGAGGCATTTACCAAACGCTGGGCAATCAAAAGTATTTTCTAAATATTGGCAAAGAATATTCTATTTCAATGAATAATCTGATTTATTTACTTGGTATTATTTTTAGAGATAAGATGACCGTTGAATTTCGTGATGAGGTATCAAATTTTCTTCTTAATATTGCTCATAATGATAGTATGTATCTATTCAACCTAGATTTACACAATTATATAAGTCCTAAATATGATGTAATAATTAATGAGGCCTTAGATAGATATTTTGTTTCCAAACATCGATATTCTGAAAAGAAAAAAGAGGAATAATTCTTAATTTATTATTAGAGGAGATGTTATGCCAAGAGAAGCTAATCTTTTTGAACAAACAAACGGCAGTATTTTAAAAGCATACTTGCTGTTAAAAGAAAATCCAGGCGCAAATATTCCATATAGTTGGTTTGAACGAGCATCGGAATCTAGAAAAGCTATGCACAAGGAAATTTCAAAAGTTCTAAAAATGAATAAGTTAAATGGTTACTATCAGTTAAAGGAATTTGAAACAAAGTATCAAAAAGAATGTTTTTATTATGGACTAAGAATATTGCTTGAATTGGAAAGAGAACAGAAGACAACACTATAATAGAATTCCTTAGATCGAATTAAAAATTATGCCCAATCAAGAACTTGAATGGCTAACACGAAAAAAGAGAATTGATAATAAACTCAAATCTCTCAATCCACCCTGGAATGTTATACCCAATTCTCAAGTTACTGACTACTCAATTCTAACTAATCACGCTGTTGAAGAATTTCCTACTAATAACGGCCCTGCTGATTATGCTTTGTTCGTTGGAGGCAAGTTATTAGGGATAATTGAAGCAAAGAAAGTTAGTGTTGATCCTCAGAATGTTTTGGAACAAGCTAAACGATATTCAAAAGGAATAAGCAGTGAAATTGGCAGCTGGGGGGATTACGGTGTCCCATTTTTGTATGCTACCAATGGTGAAATTATATGGCACTTAGATATACGAGATAATAAAAATTTATCAAGAAAAATTTCTAACTTTCATACTCCATCTGCTTTAACAGAATTGTTTAACAGAAATCCTTTTGATGATAACTCCTTTGATAATCTTAATGTTGAAAATGATAAGCTGAGATATTATCAGACTAAAGCGATTGAAGCTATTGAAGATGGAATTAAAGATAGAAAAAGAGCGATGCTCTTAGCAATGGCTACTGGTACAGGAAAGACTTTTACTTTGGTTTCATTGATTTATAGATTATTGGAAACAAAGCATTTCAAAAGAATTTTATTCTTAGTAGATAGAAGAGCATTGGCAGCACAAGCCGTAAGAGAGTTTGGATCATTCACTACTCCAATTGGTAATAAATTAGACCAAGAGTATGAAGTATATTCACAGAGATTTAAGAAAGAAGATTTTGAGGAAGATGAACCCTTTAATCCTAAAGTGCTGCCTAAGACTTATCTGACACATCCCGATGCTACAAAAACATTTGTTTATGTTTCTACTATCCAGAGAATGACCATAAATCTTTTTGGATGGGAAAATTCTTTTGAACAGGATAAAAGCGATCCTGACTATGAAGAAGATGCTGAGAAATTAGAAACACCAATACCGATACACACATTTGATTTAATAATTGCAGATGAATGCCACAGAGGATATACTTCTAAAGAAACTGCGATCTGGAGAAACACACTTGACTACTTTGATGCAATTAAGATTGGATTAACTGCAACACCTGCTTTGCACACAACTGCATATTTCGGAAAACCAATCTACAGATATTCAACTGAGCAGGCAGTTTTGGATGGATATTTAGTGGATTACGATGCTGTTAAAATATCCTCAAATGTTTTGATGAATGGAGCTTTTCTTAAAGAAGGTGAACAGGTTGGTATAATAGATACATCTACTGGCAAAGAAACTTATGATGAATTAGAAGATGAAAGAAAATTTGAATCAGAAGAGATTGAAAGAAAAATCACTTCACTTGAAACGAATAAAAGGATAATTGAAGAACTTGCTAAGTATGCTTATGCACACGAAAAGGAAACAGGTAGATTTCCGAAGATTTTAATATTTGCTGTTAATGATCTTCAGTTCACTTCACATGCTGACCAGATAGTGAAAATATGTAAAGAGGTTTTCAACCAGGGTGATGATTTTGTAAAGAAGATAACAGGTAATCCAAATGTTGATAGACCCTTACAGAGGATACGAGAATTCAGAAACAGACCTAATCCGAAAATTGTAGTAACTGTAGATATGCTTAGTACTGGGGTTGATATACCAGCACTTGAGTTTGTTGTTTTTATGCGACCTGTTAAATCAAGAATCTTATGGGTACAGATGCTCGGAAGGGGAACAAGACTTTGCCCAGAAATAAACAAAGAAAAGTTTGTGATATTAGATTGCTTTAATGGATCACTGATAGAATACTTTAAGGATACAACAGATTTTAAAGTTGAGGCACTGGAAACTGAACCAATATCAATAGCTCAGGTGATAGAAAATATTTATCAGAATGTTGATAGAGAATATTTTACCAAAATTCTTATTAAAAGGCTGCGAAGAATTGAAAAGAATATGGGTGCTGATGCAAGAGAAAAATTTGCGATGTACATACCCGATGGTGATGTCGGAAAGTTTGCTTCCAATCTGACAAGGCTATTAAAGGAAGATTTTACGGGGACAATGAAGCTATTGAGAGATAAGAATTTCCAGGATCTGCTCGTCAATTATCCAAGAGCAAAAAGACAATTTTTGGTCGGGTATGAAATTCAGGATGAAGTAACTTCTGAAAAATTAATAATGGGAGAGAAACCAGCCGACTATCTGAACGCCTTTATGAAATTTGTAAAAGAAAACCCCGAACATATTCTTGCAATTAAAATACTTTTAGAAAAACCAAAGGACTGGAATACATCTGCACTAAATGAACTGAGAGAAAGACTAACCATAAATAAATTTCCAGAAAAATATTTGCAGGAAGCACACAAGTTAGTCTATAACAAATCACTTGCTGATATTATTTCAATGGTTAAACACGCTGCGAAAAAAGAAGAACCGATTTATACAGCCGAAGAGAGAGTGGCTATTGCCTTTGAGAAAGTAGTTGCTGGAAAATCTTATACTTATGAGCAATTGAACTGGCTTGGTCTAATCAAAGAACACCTGGTACAGAATCTTACAATTGATGAAGATGATTTGGAAAATGCACCTGTATTTGTAGCAAAAGGTGGAATCAGCAAAGCGAAAAAAGTTTTTGGTAGAGAAGAACTTAAAAAACTAATTGAAGAAATAAATTATAATATAGCAGCCTAATGAAACAACCAGCGGTTAAATCAACGTATAATATTAAATTTAAATTGATTGAAGTAATTACGCATAAACTTCATAATGATGAACATAAGATAAATGAAGTTGCTGTAAACACAGATATAAACAAGTGGAAGGTAACTTACTATTCGGATGGACAATACATTAAGGGTATAGTCGAGACATCTACGATTGACAATGTTAAATTTGAAAATAGAGAGAATATTATGTCATTTTCCGAATCAGGCGAACTTCAGCTTCTTAGGAGAAGTGGCGATGATGTGCTAACTAATGTAATTATGGGCTACTTTGAATATACCAGGTCTATCAACAGTATTGAGAAAGTTCTTTTTAATGAGTTCCATAATTTTTCAGAAAAGTCTGAGAAGGCTATTTATAAAAACATAGTTACTCTTATTGAGAAGAAAATTGATCAAGAAAGATTTGAAGCATTTAAGAAACAGAATAGTTGAGACCAAACTTATGCATCCATTCTTTGATGAAATCAAAAACTATCCAGAATTAGCTAATCAAATAAGATATGATTTAACTGAGTTACCACATTCTTATGAAGGTAAGAATAAAATTAAAGCCATTCTTTTAGGTGCTGATCCAACTAACGATGGGATAAAAACAGATAAAGGATTAAAACCTCTAAAAACAGTTTTTGGAATTGATTCCGACTATGAAAAATTTTTCTTCGCTCCACAGATTATTAATCTTAATGCTTTGGAGATCGATAAAGATAACTTCTTCATCCAAAATGTTTGCAGGAATTATTTTAAAGACCAAACAGGTAATAATAAAAAATGGGGTGCAGTTGCAGAATTGTGGCTTAAATACTTAAAGGAAGAAATCGATATGTATCCCAATATTCCTGTTCTGATAACTGCTGAAAAGATTATAAAAGTCCTAACGAAGACAACTATTAAAGCAAAATTACTTTACGATAATCCTGAAAAATATCTGCCTCTTTATTCAGAATCTTTGCAACGAGAAGTATATCCGTTTTACAGGCATCCAAAATATTATCTATCAAACAATTCAACTTATAGAAATTATTTAAGAAAGAAATTAAACTAATATGTCAGACATAGTAAACAAACTTTGGGGTTTTTGCCACACACTTAGACACGATGGAATTGATTACGGTGATTACATCGAGCAATTAACTTACCTTCTATTCCTTAAAATGGCTGATGAAAAGGAAGTAGCTATTCCTAAAGGATATGACTGGAACAGCTTAAAAGAAAAATCAGGGACTCAATTAACAGATCATTACTCTGATATTTTAAGAGAGCTGAGAGAACAAAAAGGAATTCTTGGTGACATCTTTGCTCAATCAATGCCAAGGTTTAATAATCCAGTGAATCTTAAAAGACTTTTGGTTTTGATTGATGAAGAAGAATGGACTGCAATGGATGTTGATGTTAAGGGTGAAGCTTTTGAAGGATTGTTAGAGAAAGCTGCAAGTGAAGGTAAGAAAGGTGCTGGGCAGTATTTTACTCCAAGAGTTTTAATTCAATCCATTGTAAGATTGATGAAACCTGATCCAAGGGAGAGAAATGATTTTACAATTTGCGATCCTGCCTGTGGCAGCGGTGGATTTCTGGTTTGTGCTTATGAATGGCTGATGAGTGTATCAAATCACGGTGCAGCCATTGATAGAAAAGACTGGAAGCGTATTAAAACAAAAACTTATTATGGACAGGATTTAGTTCCAAGACCAAGAAGACTTTCTCTGATGAATCTTTATCTGCACGGATTGGAACCAACAATTTACCTTGGCGATACAATCTATGAACCAAAGAAAAATGAATACTATGATTGTATTCTTACCAATCCACCGTTTGGAACTAAGGGTGCAAACCAGGCACCTGAAAGAGATGATTTTACAATTGAAACAAGCAACAAGCAATTAAACTTTGTGCAGCACGTTATGAGTGTTCTTAAACCAGGTGGTAGAGCGGCAATGGTTTTGCCTGATAATGTTCTGTTTGAAGATAAAGCTGGTGATGTGTTTGAAATACTTATGCAGGATTGCAACCTTCATACAATTTTAAGATTGCCGAGAGGAACATTTACTCCATACAGCCAGGGAGTTAAGGCAAATGTAATTTTCTTTCAGAAGGGATTGCCTACTGAAAATGTGTGGATATTTGATGCACGTTCTAATGTGCCTGGAGTAACCAAGAAAGACAGACCACTTACAGCAAAACATTTTGAAGAGTTTGAAAAGTGTTATGGTGAAAATCCTAATGGAAAAAGCAAGCGAAAAGATTTAGGTGAAGAAGGAAGATTTAGAAAATTTAGTCTGAAGCAGATACAGGAAAGAAATTATAAGCTTGATATTAGCTGGCTTAAAGATGAAAGTCTTGAAGACGCAGATGAACTGCCAGAGCCGCAGGTATTGGCAAGCGAAGCAATTACAGAACTTGAAGCTGTTGTGGACAGCTTAAAAGATATTCTTGAACAGATTGAATTAAATGGGAATGGTAATGAGTGAAATCCCAAGTAGTTGGATACGCACTGAGTTAGAAAACATTGCTGCTGACACAGATTATCCAATTGGTGATGGTGACCACGGTCAAATTAGGCCGAGTGATTATAAAACTGAAGGTATTCCCTACATTAGAGTAAGCGATATTGGTTGGGGAAGTTTTACTAAAGATAAGTTGGTTTATATATCCAAATCGACACACTTAAATAATCAAAAAAGCAAGTTAGTACCTGGAGATATATTAATTGCAAAAACTGGGGCAACAATTGGGAAATGTTGTATTGTCCCAAATGAGATCACCGAAGCTAACACGACATCATCGGTAGGGAAAGTTACGATAAATAAAAAAATGACGTTTCCTAAATGGATTTTATACTACTTCCTCACAAGAGAACTCTACGATTATTTGTGGTCTATCAGTGAAAGAACGGCTCAACCAGGGTTTAACAATCGCGATTTGAAGAAGTTTATTATTCCACTTGCACCAATTAAGGAACAGGAAAGAATATTAAAAAAACTTGATAAGCTATTAGTAAGAGTAGATGAAGCAAAAGCACGGCTTGATAAAATTCCTGTTATTATAAAAAGATTCAGGCAGTCAGTCCTTAACGCAGCAGTAACAGGCGAGTTGACAAAGGATTGGAGGGAGAAAGAAGGCAGTAACATAGATGAATGGGATAAAAAAATATTTAATGATTTTTGTAAACTGCAGAGAGGGCACGATCTACCGATCAATAACATTAGATCTGGTAATTATCCAGTAGTTACATCTGGAGGAATTGCAGGTTATCATAGTGAGTTTAAATCTGTGGGTCCTTGTTTAGTAACTGGAAGGAGTGGATCGGTGGGTAATGTTCATTATTATCAAGTGGAAAAATATTGGCCACATAATACAGTATTATATGTAAAAGATTTTTGTAGTAATTATCCAAAGTTTGTTTATTACTTTTTCTTGCAATTTGATTTCAAGTCTTTCAGTTCTAGTACAGCGGTTCCAACACTTGATAGAAAAAAATTATTTAATGAAAATATTATAGTCCCAAAGTACGAAGAACAAAAAGAAATCGTAAAACGAGTAGAAGCACTCTTCAAAAAAGCAGATGAAATAGAAGAGAGATATAAAAAAGCAAAAGCTTATGTAGATAAACTAACACAATCAATATTAGCAAAAGCATTCAGAGGAGAGCTCGTTCCCCAAGACCCGAATGATGAGCCTGCAGAGAAGTTGTTGGAGAGGGTGAGGGAGGAAAGGGAATTATTAAATATGTCAAAATTTAAAAAAGGAGGGAAAAATGGGAATAGATCTAAGCAGTAAAGCGTTTTTAATTGGTAATGGTATTCATCGTGCTATTACTAAAAGTGGTGTAAAATCTTGGAAAGAGTTATTAGCTAAAATTGCCAGTTCTATGAAAGTTAAAGTTGATCTTGATAATGAGTATAAACCTTTCCCATTATTATTAGAGGAAATTTTATTTCAAGCAGAAGGTAATTTTGACAACAACCTCCAGATTATCAAAGAAAATATTGCAACCTTTTTTCAGATATCCAGTGATAATGAGTTACATAAAGAGATAGTAAATTCTGGTATTGAACATATACTCACTACAAATTATGATTATGCATTTGAGAAGGTTCTAATTAAGAATTTCAATAATGAGGGTAAAGAAATTCCAAGAGGAACAAATGAAATATTAAATAGTATCAAGAGACGTTCAATTTTTAAAAAAGAAAATCTTTCTGTCTGGCATATGCACGGAGAAATTAATCAAAGAATAACTAAATCTGATAACAGCTATACTTCTAACTCAATATTGATAGGCAATGAACATTACTCGTCATATTTTTATAAAATTCAGAAGTATGTTAAGAGTAGCAAAGGTAAGAACAACAGATATATAATTGACAAAATAAATGATGAAGAATATAGATTGCAGTCTTGGATTGACGCATTTTTTATGAAGGAATTATGCATTGCAGGTTTTTCTTTTGATTTTTCAGAGTATCACCTTTGGTGGCTTCTAAATTTTAGAGCAAAGTTAATAGCAAGAGAGAAAATTACTAAACCAAATGTTATTAAATATTATTATGCAGAATTACCAGACGCAAAAACCGAAGACTTGTCTGAATTAGCAAAACAGATTACAAGAAGAAGAATAGAAAGAGCAAAAGTTGATTTATTTAAAGCTCTTGATATTAAAACAATAAAAATTTCTTGTGCAAATTATAAAGAATATTTTGAAAAAGTATTTGAACAGGAACTGTAAATGCTATCAAAAGCCATTTGTGTGGAGCCCATACTACAAGATTCAAATAACAAACTTGCGGAGAAGTTATTGGAGAGGATAAAAGCTGAAAAGAAAAAACTCTTAATAAAAGAAAAGAAAATTAGGTGGAAGGAGAAATGAAGTTTAAAGTTGCAATTAAATTATTTGTAAGTTATCCAGGTAAGATATTTAGATGGATAATAGATGGAAGGTTTCACAATTTCACCATACTAATTAGTGTGGTCACGACATTATACTTTCTCAAAGTCATAATATTCCAAGCTAAAATAATATCTGCGACTTTCTTAGTAATTGGTTTGTCTATTATTATTTGGCAGATGATAGGTGACTCAAAAAGATTTTCAGAGCAGAGTCCTAAAACATTTAAGCATTGGCTTATGAAATTCCCAAGTTTCAAACCTAAGGCACTAAATATAAATGTAGGTACTGCATCAGTGGTTTGTGAAGGATTAAAACCACGTGTAAGAATTTCTATTCCTGAAAATTCATCACTTGAGGATAAAGTTAATTTTCTTATGAGGCGACGAGAAGAATTAGAAAATGATTTAGATAACATTGATGATAAACTTGATTTAAAAGTCTCAGAATTAAAAATTGAAATCAAGGAAATTGAAAATAGGGTAGAGGAAACTACAAAAGTAATTAATTCAACCATTTCCGATGTGACAATTGGCAATTATGATTTAAGATTATTTAGTATTGTTTTAATGATTTGTGGTACTTTTTTGCAAATTTTAATTTAATTCATCAGGGAGTTACAATGACAATACAAGATATAATATCATTAGGTGGACTCTTAATTGCTCTAGTGAGTTTGATTACAGGTTTTATTCTGCAACGAGATATAAAAAAATCAGGGAATTAGAAAGAGATAATAAAAAGTTTAAGGGTAGATTGCTAAAAGCATTAAATGCAATCAGAGGTTATCAAGAAATTGAAAAAGAATATGTAGAAATGGAAGGTATAGATGTTCCATCATATAGAAGGGAAATTAGAAAAGATAAACAAGAATTATTTGATTCGACCTTCTTAACCCCTGATAATGTTACAGAAATGATGAAAGATATTGAAAATGTTTAATAATTATTGTTAATAATTAATTTTGCGAAGTCAAATGTATCAGAGAGAAATCAATGACGAAGAATTTCTTAATTCTTTTCAAAGTTTTGGATTTGCATCTCGTGCAGCTATAAGCTATTTACTTTGTAATAACCTAGTAGATGATTCTACTCTAAGAAATGGAGATCTTAAAGCAATACTTTTACAAACAATTGAGAATTATTACTTCCAAACGGAAATAATTTTAATGTTATTAGAGACCTTCAATCAAAAGAAGTTAAGTTACGACAAATCTCTTGTCGCTCTTTACCATAATACATTTATTAGAGAGGGAAAAGACGGATCTGTATCATCAAAATTATTAAAAGTGATTAATGAAAATTCTGACAATCAGTTTTTAGATTTTCTGGGATTACAAGAACCCGAAAAAATTCTAAATTCATTAACAAAAGAAAAAAAAGAGGAATTAGAAGAGTCATTCGGCAGTTTTGATAAGGCCATTATTCAAGGATTTGAAGAAATTAAAAATCTTAAAGAATCATTAATCTCCATAATCTCAAACAGATTTAAAATGAAAGACGGGACGGAGATACCTTTCTACCAAATGTTGAACAAGCTTAAACATGGTTATCAGGTTATTGAGAATGAAAAAGAAAATATTCTTTCTATTCTAGTTGAACTTGTTGAGGATAAAACGGACAGAGCTTTGTTCAGTGTTATTGAGATCCCAGTCAAAAGAGAAACTGCATTATTTTATGCAGACCAAATAAAACATATGTCTAAAGTAACACAGCACTTGTTGCATTATTATCTACTTTCAAATAATATAAAATAAGTTTTATTGGTAGTAAATGAAATAATGAAAAATACATTTTTTCAAATTTAACTTTATAAGATTAATGAATATTAAAGACCAAGATTACAAAGATTTTATTGAAGCTTATAATGGCCTTCCTGTGGTACTTCGCGTTGGCAAATACAACGTTAGAGATTTGAATGATCTTCCGGAGAGTGATATTTTTGACGAAATATTGTTGAGTCTAACTGATTCCCTTAGGGATTCATTTTATGCTTCTGAGGATGAAAATTCTGTTGATTCGGATTTATTCGCAAGTGTTAGGATGGAAATGGAATTATATAAAGGATTATCAGAAGCAGAAAAATATGTAGCTGCTATAAATGATCTAGTTGAAATAAATCTTCCAAGGTTTAAGTGTTTCTATAATTCGAGAGATTTTTCCTTATCAATCTATTTTTATTATAATCAAGATGAGTATGTTACTGCACTTGATTTATTGGGGAAGATGCCAACCGTGTCAGATAGCGAAATATTAAACAAGAGTATGATAATATTAAACTCGGGTAGAATAATATATTTAGAAGAGTTATTCCAATATTACACATATAGGGGCCTATTGGAAGGTGCGCCAAATAAAAAATTAAATAGTTATCTGATAGAACAGAGTTTTAAGTATGCAAAAGAAAAACTTTTATTTAATGTTGAGCCAATTCTAATTCCTCCCCAAATAACCTCAATAGATCTCTCGTCAGATAAAATGTATTTTAGACGAGAAGATTTTGAAAATGAAGCAGAAGAAATGCCCAAGATTGTTTGCCTTTCTAGCTGGAACTGTTATAGCCCTGCCCAGCATAAAGATTATGAAGGATCTTTCTTAAAGATTATTTGGTTTCAAAATAATTTTGCATTACCGATTGATAATTTAGTAGTCGAACAAATTAAATCTATTGATTGGGATAAATATGCGATAGATTATGGTTCAGATTAGTAATTATCAAAATAGCGCATTATAAAAAATAAAGTATAAGTATAATTAAAATCATGTTTTAGAAAGAAAAAAGGCTCAAATTAAACCAATGCTCGGCGCAATAGCAGGTGACATAATTGGTTCTGTCTATGAATTTGATTTCAGTAAACCAGATTATGACTTCCCGTTATTTACAGAAGAATCATTCTTTACTGACGATACTGTTCTCACCGTTGCTTTAGCTGACAGTATTTTATCCGGCACTGATTATAAAACCAAAATGCTCGAATACTATTCATTGTATCCTGATTGTAGTTATGGTTTAAGATTTCACGTTTGGGCAAATAATAAAAATCCTCAACCATACGATAGCTGGGGAAATGGATCTGCTATGCGAGTAAGTCCAGTAGGTTGGGCTTATAATGATTTGGAGACGGTTTTACAGAAAGCAAAAGAAAGTGCAGAAGTAACCCACAATCATCCAGAAGGGATAAAAGGATCTCAAGCAACAGCTGCATCAATATTTCTTGCACGAACAAAACATTCTAAAAAAGAAATAAAAGAATTTGTAGAAAAGAATTTTGGTTACAATTTAGATTTTGATCTTGAAGACTTAAGAAAAAACTATCGATTTAATGAAAGCTGCCAGGATACAGTTCCGCAAGCAATATTTACTTTTTTAATTTCAGATAACTTCGAAGATTCAATTCGTAAGGCAATTTACATTGGTGGTGATAGTGATACACTAGCTTGCATCAAGAGTTCTAAAGCCGAAGCATTTTACGGAATACCATAATATATCACTATTGAGGTCTTTAATAGAATTGACTCTCAACTATCATCTATAGTATTAAAATTCAAACAAAAAATTAATTTATGAAATTTGTTGATTGAAACAAGTTTTTAGAATTCATTATCCTAAATTTTTTTAATCTCTCTATTTTTATCATCCACAAAAATTATTCTTGGTTTGTAAGTCTTTAAATCAGATTCTTCTATTTGAATATAACTTACAATAATTACTAAATCACCTTTTTGCACTAATCTTGCAGCAGCACCATTAAGTGATATCTCACCTGCTTTTCCTTTAATCACATATGTTGAGAATCTTTCTCCATTATTTATGTTGTAGATATCAACTTTTTCAAATTCATTAAGCTTAGCAGATTTCATCAATTTATAATCAATAGCTATGCTGCCTTCATAATTCAAATCTGAACCAGTTACAGTTGCTCTGTGAATTTTTGATTTTAACATTGTTAGAATCATGTTTCTGACCTATTTAAATTTAATTTGAAAGCGAAGAAAATTCCTTTTAAAACTAGTTCTGTATCAATAATATCAAAAAGGTTCTCTTTTATGAACAAATTAACAAAACCACCCGTACCAACAATTAAAGGTTTCTTACCTGAAAATTCTTCATGAGAGATTCTATCAATCAATTCTTTAACCGCTCCAACCTGTGAAAAATATAAACCTGACTGAATACTTTCACGAGTATTTCTTCCTATAACTTTCATAGGTTTTTCAATTTCTACAGAAGGCAGTTTTGCAGTTTTACTTTCTAAAGCTTCCATAGAAATTTTTAGGCCCGGCAAAATTGCACCACCCAAGTATTCTTTATTTTTTGTAATAACATCAAAAGTTGTTGCTGTACCAAAATCGATAACAATAATATTATTATTATTTGGATACAATGTAGTAGCTGCTATAGCATTCGCAATTCTGTCTGCACCAACTTCTGCCGGATTCTGATATTTAATCTTTAAGCCGGTCTTAACTCCTGCCTGAAGTATAAATGGATCAATCCCAAAATATTTAATACAACCATTTCTGATTGAATAATTTATATCAGGAACTACCGAGCATAATGCTATAGCTGAAATTTCTTTGTGATCAATATTATTCTCTCTCAAAACAGATCTTAAAAATACTCCCATTTCATCAGAGGAGATATTGAATCTTGATGATTTACGAAATTGAAATTTAATTTCCTCACCCTTGAAAACTCCACCGTGAATTTGGCTATTTCCAATATCAAGACACAGTAACATTTTTAATCCTTTCTTGAAAACATTCATTTAATGTTAATGCTAGTTTTTCAGATGATTCATTCTTCGCTATCATTTTATCTTTATCAAATAAATAAAAATTTCTTTGAGTATTATCAGTTTTCCTGTCTGTCAATGAGTTAAGAACAACTAAATCTGCCTGAGAACTATGGAATAATTTTTCTACTTGAATAAAAGGACCTTGTGAATCAATCTGTTCCACAAATTTAAATGCTACCAGTACAATTTCTTTGTTTAATGATTTTCTCTTAATTTGATTTAAGAGTTTTTCAGTCAGTTTAAGTTTTATTGTCAGCGAATTCAGTTCAGAATTAATCTTAGCGTTTTTATCTGCAATAAATGATGACCCTTCCGTTTCAATTTTATCAATTGTATAATCACTTACTGCAGCGGAATGAATAATGAAATCAAATTTTTTATTTTCAATCAATGAGTAAAGCTGTTTTTTAAGACTTTCAAAATCATCATAAATATACTCTGTGAAATCACAATCCGGAACTGCCGAATAAGTACCATGTAAAAAGCTAATATCATAATTATGTTCACATAATATTTTCGCTATCGTTGAAGCTGTTTTTCCCGTACTGATGTTTGAAATATACCTTACTCCATCGATATATTCTTTTGTAGAACCTGCAGTAATTAATATTTTTCCTCTTTTAGGTTCTTTATTTAATAACGACATTAATATATAATTATAGATTTTCTCCGGTTCCAGCAATTTGCCTTCTCCAACATCACCACAAGCAAGATAACCTGAATCAGTTGGTAAAATTTTAACTCCAAGGTTTTCTAATACGCCTAAAGATTTTTTTGTAATTGGATGATGATACATATTGCTATTCATTGCGGGTGCAATGAGATATGGCTTATTCCAGTCGTGTGCAAGAAACAATGAAGTTATAAGATTATCAGCAATTCCATTCGCTAATTTATTAATGGTATTAGAACTTGCAGGACAAAGGATAACCAAGTCAGCCCATTTTACAAGATTAATGTGATTCATCATCTTACCATTTTCATACATATCGCTTAAAACTTCTTTACCTGTTAATCCTTCGAGTGTTGCCTTACCAATAAAATGAAGCGCTGAGTCTGAGACTACTGTCTGAACCTCAAAATTATTTTGAACTAATTTTGATATTAAATATGCTGCTTTGTAAGCAGCAATTGATCCTGTTATCTTAAATAGAATTTTATATTTTGACATTATCTATTAACCTTATATTTCCTAAATAAACTGCACCAAAAATTCTGTTATTAATTTTTTCAATGTACTCAACTTTAAATCCTATATTTTCCAATTGCGATTTGATTTCATTGATTGGTAATCTTGATTTTAGCAGACGATTAAATTCTGGAGCAACTTTTAACTGTTCTTCATTCAATCGTAAGTTTCTTGAACTTAAAGCTAATCCATCTTTTGTTCTAACAGTTGGATGAGAAATTATTTTAGTATCAAGGAAGAATGCTTTTGCCATACCTCTTACAAGTTGAAGTTGTTGATAATCTTTTTCTCCAAAATATGCTTTATCAGGTTTAACAATGTTTAACAGTTTCATTACAACAGTAAGCACACCATCGAAATGTCCAGGTCGAAATTTACCGCATAATTTTTTACTGAAGTCTGTTTCAATGATTCTGTAATTGTAATTATCCGGATATATTTCAGAATAATTAGGATGGAACAGATAATCAACTTTAAGCTTTTTGAGAATCTGTAAATCTTGATTAAAAGTATCAGGATATTTTTTTAAGTCATCAGGATTATCAAACTGAGTGGGATTTATATAAATGGATACAACAGTAATATCATTCTGTTTCAGGGATTTTTTAATAAGAGCAATATGTCCCTGGTGCAATGCTCCCATTGTTGGAATGTATCCAACAGATTTGTTGGAAAAGAATTTTCCATTACGAAGTTTTATAAAATCTTTAGATTTTTTAATCACTCTTGTCATTAAAAACTTTCCTCATCATTTGGGAATAAATTTGATTTTACATCTTGATTAAAATTATTAAGAGCTTGTTTGATTAATTCGAACCCATTTAAATATTTCCTAACAAATTTTGGATTAAAATCTTTTGTAAGTCCGAGTAAATCGTGTAATACTAAAATCTGTCCGGATGTAAATCTTCCTGCACCAATTCCGATTGT
>Ga0334722_10002478_pt1 | contig 20880 bp, 21 predicted proteins | sample C3_bottom_MG_FD_207210 | JGI IMG/M metagenome (GOLD analysis project Ga0334722, IMG submission 207210) | Sediment microbial communities from Yellowstone Lake, YNP, Wyoming, USA - C3_bottom | ecosystem: Environmental > Aquatic > Freshwater > Lake > Sediment | place: USA: Wyoming | collected... | reverse complement strand
CTCCGGAGTTGAGGAAAGGCTCGGCGTACCAGCCCTCGTTCGTCGCGACGACGAGCCGGTCGCCGACGAGGCGGGAGTCGACGATGGAGCCGCCGAGTTCCACCCGGGGAGGCGAGGCGCCGTCCAGGAAGGTCCCGGTGGCGATCAGGGTGACCGCGCTCGCGCTGGCTTGGCCACCCACAGTGGCTTGGCCACCCACAGTGGCCTGGCCACCCACAGTGGCCAGGCCACCGGTGGTGGCCAGGCCGGGATAATAGGCGCTCGCGGAGGGATCGGTCAGAAGGACGAGGTCCTGCCCTAATGCGTAGAGCTCCCTGGGCAGGCCCCTGAGGGGGCGGCTTCCGAGAAGGACCGGGCTATCGGGGGTGGCGATGTCGAAGGCGAGGAGGCCGCGCCAGGCGTTGGCGGTGTAGAGGGTGCCGGTGACGGCGTCGAGACGGTAGATGTCGGGCTCGACCGGCGCGGTCTGGGTGGAGGACCCCTGCCCCGAGGTCGCGGAGTAGTCGGCGAGCCCGATCTCGAGACCGTTCCTGAGGCCCTGGCCGTCGGGGGTGTAGAAGGTCCCCGCCTCCTCCACGAGATAGACCGGGACCTTGGGCGGCAGGGCTCCGCAGGCGACCAGCAGAAGGAATGGCAGGACGAGGCAGGCGATCTTCCTCATGGCTCCCCCCTGGCAGGACCGCCCGAGGCGGCCCTGCCTACCATGATATCCCTTTCGGGACGGCGGGAAAGGGGGAGGCGCGAAGGCAGGCCTAGAGCTTGAACCCGAGGTAGGTGCCGAAGGAACCGGTGGAGAGGCTGAACTCGTGGAGATAGGTCGAGGTGCCGCCCGCGGGAGCGTAGGTCGAGGAGCGGTAGGCGAGCCCGAGGCTGTACTCGGCCCCGAGGCTGAGGCGCCCGAGGAGGGAGGTCTCCGCCCCGATAAGGGCTCCGCCGCCGATCCCGAAGCCGCCGAGGGTGGTGGCCGTGCCGCCGCTGGGCTCCAGGGAGGCGCTGGTGAAGCCGAGCTCGGCATAGGGGCCCCAGTAGAGGCGGAGATCGCCCGTCGAGGCGAGGGTGGAGAGGAGGGCCGGCCGCAGCACGAGGGAGAAGGAGCTGCGCGTGGTGCTCGCGTTGTCCTTCGTGGACTGGAAGCCGAGGCTGAGGCCGCTGCGGAGGTCGGTGCTCTTGTCGAGGGAGTAGCGGAGCCCGACACCATAGTAGCTCGCGTCGCTGGAGGTCGGGGTGCCGGCCGCGCTGAGGTAGCTCTGGGGCGCGACGCCGGCGGGAACTCCCGAAATGCCGAAGGAACCCAATCCATCGAAGCCGAAATTGAGGCCGATGCGGCTGAAGTCGAGTCCCCGGCCCGGGGCGGGCGCGACGGCGGGCGTCGCGGCGGGCGCGGCCTTCGGGGCGGCGGCCTGGCCCTGGGCGGCGGCCATGGCGGCGACCAGGGTGAGGGAGAGGAGGAGGGCGAGGGTCCGTTTCATGTTTCGAGGCTCCTGTGAAATAGAGTTCGGGCATGATAGTGGCCTGCCAGAGGCGATGCAACCGGTTCCGCCCCGTTGCGGCCCCTCCCCTCCTCGGCCTATGATCGAGGCGCAGTCCCGAAGTCCACGAGGCCAGACCTGATGAAAGACATGAGCGAATTCGGGCCGGGCACCTCCCCCTACGAGGTCCTCGTCCACCTGAACGACCGCATCCTCTCCGGCGAGCTCAGGACCTTCCAGGCCCTCAAGTCCTACGCAAGCGCCGTCGCGGAGAGCCCTCGGAGCAAGGCCATCCTCAAGAAGGCCTTCGAGCTCCAGAAGCAGCTCTACTGGGGCTTTTTCCGCGACCTCAACCCGGAGTCCCTCCACGCCCTCTGGAACCAGGTGGTCCTCCCCGATCCCGACTTTCCCTTCGCCGGGGACCTGAAGGGATACATGTCCATCCCCGACATCTATGTCTGCATCCTCGACATCCACGGCTACACGCGCTTCTGCCACGAGAACCGCAACAACATGTCCATGCTCGACCTCCTCGACCGGATCCTCCACGAGGACGTCCGGTCCCTCGCGGCCAAGTCGGGCATCCTCGCCCGGCGGGCCAGGGGGGACGAGGTCCTCATGCTCGCCGCCTCGGCGGCGGACCTCCTCGAGGGCGTCCTCGCCATCATGGAATTCTTCTCGAAGCGCCGCCGCCTCAACGAGGGGAACGGAGGCAAGGGCGCCGCCTTCGACATCCTCCTCCCCGCCTTCCAGGTCTCCGCCGGGCTCGCGGGCGGGCAGAAGTACACGCCCCTCATCATCACCCGCGACGGCGACCTCTCCGGGGACATCGTCAACACCGCCGCCCGCCTCCAGACCCGCGCCACCCGCCTCTCCCCCAACCGCAACCGCATCCTCGTGTCGAGCCACGTGCAGCAGCGCCTCGCGGGCTCCGACCCCAAACGCCACCCCCGCCTCCAGGAGCTGCGCTTCCTCAACACCGGCAGCGTCAATTTCAAGGGCCTGAGCCTCCTCGTCTACGACGTCGTCTTCCTCAAGACCGAGGCCTGGCGCCTCGAGATCCAGGGCGAGCTCGAGGAGCTCTACGCCTCCCTCGACAAGAGCATGTGGCGCGGCAAGGTCTTCGAGGACGCCCTCAAGCTGGCCTCGCGCGTCGCCAAGAGCATGCCCGTGTTCACGATCCCCGGCGGCGCGAACTACGGCTCCGACCTCGAGGCCACCGGCTTCCTCGCCCTCGTGCGCTCGACCTCCCAGGAGTTCTCCGGCGAGCGCTTCGAGACGGCCGTGGCCTCCTTCAACGAGATCGTCTCCCTCCTCGGCCTCGCCGAGGGCTGCGACGAGGTGGCCCTCGAGTACCTGCGCGGGATCGCGGAGGGCTACGCCGGCATCGTCGAGGCCTTCACGAAATCCCTCGACGCCGAGATCGAGGCCAAGCCCGACGCCGTCCTCGCCCCGGGGGAGAAGACCAGCTTCGAGACGCTCAGGAAGCACGCCGCCCTCTACGACCGCATGGTGGACAAGGCCCGCCTCGCCGTCCGGAGCCGAAAGTCGACCTGGTTCCACATCGCCGACGAGTGCGCCCCGGCCGCGGGCGTCAAGATCGAGTCGAAGAAGTGAGCCGGACCGCGGTCCGGCCCGGACCGCCGAAGGGCTCCGAAAAACAAGGACAGCATTATGAGTGAGTCCGGCAAGACCTCGAACCCCCTCATCCTCGGCTGCATGGGCCTCGGCGGCCCCTGGGAGGCCGAGGGCTTCGGCGAGGCCGAGCTGGCCCGGGCCGACGGAGCCGTCCGCGCGGCCCTCGACTCGGGCATCGACAGCTTCGACCACGCGGACATCTACTCGCGGGGCAAGTCCGAGGCGGTCTTCGGCGCCCTCCTCGCGCGGGATCCCGGGCTGCGGGGCAGGATCTTCCTGCAGACCAAGTGCGGCATCCGGCCGGCCGGCTCTTCGTCCTGGAAGGGCTGGACCTCGTCGCCTAAACTGAAATCGACGGCGCCGAAATCGACGGCGATGCCGCGGGACCCGGACCGCTACGACTTCTCGCGAGCCTGGATCATGGCCGCCGCCGAGGCCAGCCTCGCCCGCCTCCGCACCGACCGCCTGGACCGCCTCATCCTCCATCGCCCCGACCCCCTCATGGAGGTCGACGAGGTCCTCGAGGCCTTTACGCGCCTCCACGAGGCGGGCAAGGTCCGGGGCTTCGGAGTCAGCAACTTCCCGGCTTCCGCCCTCTCCCTCATGGCCACCGAGCTCGAGGAAGCCGGCTTCGGCATCCAGTGCGACCAGGTGGAGCTCTCCCTTCTGCATCACGATCTCGTGGAGGCGACCCTCATGGCCGGCCAGCGCCCCTGGGCCCCCTCGCCCTGGCGCGGCGAGTTCGACTCGGCCGGGAGCGGGGCCTCTCCCCTCGGCGCCGGCTCGATCGATCTCGTGCCCTTCTGTCTCGAGGCGGGGATCGAGCTCCAGGCCTGGGGCGCCCTCGCCCAGGGAAGGCTCAGCGGCCTCCCCCTCCCCGCCGAGGCGCCGCAAGCCCTCGCGGGCACGGCCGCCCTGGTCGCGGAGCTCGCCGCGGAGCGCGGCGTCGGGCCCGAGGCCGTCGTCCTCGCCTGGCTCCTCCGCCTGCCCTGGGCCTTCAGGCCGGTGATCGGTACGACCGACCCGGCGCGCATCGCCTCCGCGGCGGCAGCGGCCACGGTGCGCCTCTCGCGCGAGGAATGGTACGCGCTCTACGAGGCCGCCCGGGGCGCCCCTATACCCTGAAGCGCCCGACTTCCTCGCCGAGGACGGCCACGGCCGCCAGGTTGCGGTCGGCCTCGCGGCGCACGGCGGCGAAGGACTCCTCGAGGGCCCTGAGGTCGTCGGCCCGCGCGGTCGCGCCCTCGGCGAGGGAGCGAAGCCGCCCCAGGGCCGTCTCGAGGCTCTCCGCCATGCGTCTCGTCTCCTCGCGCTGCTCGGCCATCCGCCCGGTGATCAGGGCCGAGGTCTCGACGAGGCGGCCGAGGGACTCGGCCACCTCGCGCCGGTCGCTTCCCTGCCGAGCCATCGCCTCGGAAATACCCCTCGAGATCGCCGCCGCCTCGTCGAGGCCCGAGACGAGGTCGCCGAGGACGCCGGCGCTGGCCTTCGAGCGCTCCACGCCCACGGCCACCTTGGAGGCGACGCCCCGGATGAGTTCGCGGATGGAGCGGGTCTGGGTCGCCGCGGTGACGGCGAGGCTCCGCACCTCGTCGGCGACGACCGCGAAACCCGCCCCCTTCTCGCCGGCATGGGCGGCCTCGATGGCCGCGTTCATCGCCAGGAGGTTGGTGTTGGTCGATATGGTGCCGAGGGCGCCGAGGCCTTCGAGCACCAGGGCCGCCGCCTCGTCGATGTCCGCGATGGCCGCGACGGTCTCGGCGACCGCCGCTCCCCCGACCTTGCCCTGGAGGGCGAGGTCCGAGGCGATGGAGCCCGCGCGCGAGGTCTGGGACTCCACCGACTCGATGCTGGCCGCCATGGAGCGCATGGCCTCCTCGGTCTCGCCGACGCAGCGGGCCTGATCGCCCGCGGCCAGGGTCACCCCGTCGACGCCCCGCTTCACCGACTCGAGCTGGGCCGCGAGCGCGAGGGAGGCCCGGGCCTCGGAATCGAGCTCGACCGTCAGCGCCATCACGCCGCGGGCCGTGCCGGTGGAGCGCGCCTCCGCCTCGACCAGGACGCGGTCGATGGAGCTCGCGACGTCGCGGGCCTCGCTCGCCGCCGTGCCGATGCGCTCCACGAGGCGGTGGAAGCGCTCGAGGACGCCGTTGACGTGGCCCGTCAACTCGCCGAGGTCGTCCATGCGCCGGAGGTCGAGGCGGGCGCGGAGGTCGCCGCCGCCCTCGACGACCTCGCGGAGGCGTCGGCTGATCTCGGAGAGCTGCCGCGCCTGCTCGACCGAGACGAGGCCCTGGATGCCGCAGGTGATGAGGAGGATGAAGAGGGCGTCGAGGAGGAAGATGCGCCGCTCGAGGGCCGCGAGCGAGAGCCCGCGCTCCCAGGGCAGGGGCAGGTCGCCGACCTCGACGCCCACCCTCGTGGTGATGGTGCCGAGCTTGGCGCCGAGGGCCTCCCTCCAGGCAGCCGCCGCCCCCTCGGGCGCCACCTCGCCCGCCCGTACCCGCGCGAAGACCTCAGCTTCGAGACCGCCGTAGACCGATACGTCGTGGACGTTGTACTGGACGAAGGTGAGGGCGTAGACGAGGAGCCAGATCGTCAGCCTGAGCTGGCGTCGCGTGCCCGTGGTCTCGCGGCGGCGCTCGCCGATGGTCTTGATGCCGAGCCGGGCCCGGAGGTCGTCGAAGGCCAGGTTGTTCAGGGCCATCTGGGCCGCCGCGTAGGAGATGCCCGCCGCTATGTTCGACAGGAGGATCACCGCGCGGTCGAGGGTGAAGAGGCCGGCGAGGCTGTAGGTGAAGGCCTGCTGGATGAGGAAGCCCGCCGTGAAGCCCACGATGTTGAGGATGAGGACATAGCCCTCGAAGCGGAGGAGGCGCTTCCGCGTGGACTCGGCCCGGGCCTCGTCGACGGCGCCCCCTCCCTCGAGGGTCAGGGCCACCTTCTGGAGGGGTAGGGCCACGAGCCAGAGGAGGAAACCGAAGACGATCGCAGGGGGCAGGACGTTCTTGGCGAGGAAATCGAGGACGCTGGCCGGCCAGGCCGACCAGCCCCGGGCCCCGAGGAAGAGATTGTCCCGGAAATAGGCGACCGATTGGATGATCAGGTAGATCACCACGATCATCAGCGAGGAATTGAGGGCGACGCGGAGGGCCAGGCGGCGGTTCTTCATGCAAGGAGTCTAACTGAGTCACCCGCGCCGATCAAACCGGATCAGACTCCCGAATAGCGGGGATGGATGGACTTGCGCCAGTCCTTCTTCTCGCCTTCCTTCTCCCACTGGATGCGCCGCTTGACCGTGAAGGCCTGCTCCTTGCCGTCGCGGAATTCGACGACGGCGAAGGCCCCGGAGCCGAGGTAGACGATCTTTTCGTTGGGCCCCAGGGACTCGGCGGCGCTCACCCGCTCGTGGACGCAGTCGAAGTGGGCGGGCAGACCCGTCTCGCGGTCCGAGCCGATGGCCGAGGAGAGGTCGTAGACAGGCTTCTGGCAGAGGGGGCAGAGGGGGGCCTCGGCCTTGGGCTGGGTGAGAACCTCCTCGCTCCGCTCTTCCCTGGGTTCGGCGACGCGCTGGCCGCGACCGAAACGACGCCGGCCGGAGCGGCGGCCCTGGTCCTGCTGGCCCTGGCCCTGGCTCTGACCTTGGTCCCGGGCCGGCTGGCTCTGGCCCTGCTGGCGGGGATTGCCCTGGACCTGGCGGTTCCTCGAGGGATTCTGCCCCCTGCCGTCCTGGTCCCGGCCCTGGCGGGGCGGTCGGCCGCCCTCGCCCCCCGGGCGCTGCTGCCTCGGGTCGGGGCGCTTCTCGCCGCCCCGATTGCCCTCACCCCGGCCGCTCTCTCCGCGCGGAAGGTCCCCGCGGCCGGCATTGGCCCGATTGGGATCGGCGCGCCCGTTCTCGCCGCGAGGGCTCTCGTTCCTGGTGCCTTCCCCGCGGCTGCTGTCGCCGCGATTGCTTTCGCCCTTGGTATTGTCGCCGCGACTACCGTCGCCGCGACTACCGTCGCGACGGTGGCCTTGGTTCCTGCGCCTCTCGGGGCCCTTATCGCGTCTTTCCTCTGACATCGGCATACCCTTCCACGAGCCGCGACGAGATGACGGTGGCGATCCTGAGGATCGCCCCTTCCATGTAGGCCTCGTCGCGAAGCTTTTCCTTGAATTCGGCGATGCGATCTACCTCGCCGGCGCCTCCGCCATAAGCGGCGCGTCTCCGTGCCCTGCCCGTCATGGTTCTCCCGTGAATGCCGATTCGAGCCGCCGGGCCAGCCGACCCTCCCTCAAGAGGAAGACGTCGAAACGGACCCTCGCGCTCTTATATTCTCGATTCCGGGACAGGAAGATTTTAGACGTTTCGATGATTCGGCTTCGTTTCCTCGCCGAAAGTGCCGTTTCCAGCTCCCCGGCACCGAAGACCGACCAGTTCTTGACCTCGACGAAGGCGAGGACCTCCCCTTTCTCGGCGATTATATCGACCTCGCCCCTCGCGATGCGATAGTTCCGGGCGACAATCCTCCAGCCCTCGCCTTCGAGGAGGGCGGCCACGAGGGCCTCGCCCTGGCGACCGCGGAGGCTCCTCGACCCGGATTCCCTCCTCGCCGGGGGCTCAGTTCCCCGCAAGTTCCTTGGGATCCAGGGCCCGGGCTATGAAGAGGGCCTTTTCCTTGAGGAGATCGACGAGCTCGCCCGCGTCGCCCTCGCTCTGGTGCCCGAATTCGTCGACGATGAGGCGGAGCTTGGGCCGGAGGGGGGCCTCGGCGTGGGTCTCGATGACCCGGGCGATGGCGGCGTTGTTGAGCAGGACCGTCGAGCCCAGGGGATAGATGCCCATGCTTTTGATGAAGGCCTTGAGGATGTCGGGGTCGAAGCGCCGCGAGTTGTCCGAGAGGAGATTCTTCATGGCGGCGTAGCCGATCATGGAGTTGCGGTAGGACTTGACGCTGACCATGGCCTCGAAGGCGTCGGCCACCGAGACGATGCGGGCCAGGGGATCGATGTCGCTGGCGGCCGTCCGCCGCGGGTAGCCCTCGCCGTCCCAGCGCTCGTGGTGCTGGAGGCCCACGAGCCCGACGTCGTCGGGATAGAGGAGCTCCTTCGTGATGACACGGTAGGAGAGGAGGGGGTGGGCCCGGATCTTCTGGGACTCCTCCTCGCTGAGCTGGCCCTTCTTGTGGAGGATGGCCTCGGGGATGCGGAACATGCCGACGTCGTGGAGGAGGGCGCCCGTGGCGAGGTAGGCGAGGCGGTATGGGGGCAGGCGCAGGGTCGTGCCGATGACCACCGAGAGGATGGCGATGTTGACGCCCGAGCGGGCGAGGCTGTCCTCCCTGAGGGCCGAGCCGAGGATGGCGGAGATGGCCTCCTCGCGCTCGTCGCGCACGAGGGAGAGGATGCCCGCGTTGACGAGTTCGATGCCCTTGGGGTCGACCGGCTCGCCCTTCCGCACCAGGTCGAAGACGACGGCGAGCTTGTCGACGAGATCGATGTAGCGCCGGTAGAGCTCGCGGGAGCCCGCGAACTCGAGGCTGCCGGGCATCTTCGCGGCCTCCGCCGTCGCGGCCGTCTTGGCCGGATCGACGGGGTCGCCGGAGGTCATGACGTGGGTCACCCCCCAGCGCTTGAGCATGTCGAGGTCTTTCTGCTTGACCGGGATGTTCGCGGGCACGAGGAGGTTGCTGTCGTCGATGAAGACATCGTCGCTCCACATGGAGCCCGACTTGATGTCCGCCAGGGCCAGTCGTTTCTTCATGTTTCCTCTGCGAGACGCACGAAGGCGAAGACCTTCGCGACGATCCCGTATAATTCCACGGGTATCAGGGAGCCGAGGTCGAGGGGATAGAGGAGGCCGGCCAGGGCCTGGTCGCGGAGGACCGGCACTCCCGCCCCGGCGGCGATGGCCTCGAGGCGCTCGGCCATCCTTCCCTCGCCGCGCGCGACGATGAAGGGGGCGGGCAGCTCGGGAAGATATCGCAGGGCCACGGCCTGTCCCCTTCCTCGTTCCTTCTCACGCATCCAGATCCACCTCGGGGGCGCTTCCCGGCTCCGACCCGGGACCCGCCACCCCCAGCCGGCAGCCTGCGGCGGCCAGCGACTTTTCCAATTCCTTCCAATCGCGACCCGCGAGCCTCGCGGGGGGACGGAGCCCGAGGAACCAGGATCCCCTCCCCCTCTCCTCGAGGGTGAAGGCCCAGTCCCGCGCCTCCGCTCCCGGAGCCCCGGGCCGGGACACGCCGAAGCGCGACACGAGCCTGAGCCCTCCGCCGGAAGGGTTTCTCAAGTGTAGCAGAAATCTCCCCCTGAACGCAAACCTTCCGACTTCGAAGGCGAAGGGGACGAGGAGGGGCCCCTGGCCCGCCGCGGCGTGGTTGAAGAGGCCGAGAAGACCGGCCTCGGGGGAAGTGCGCGTGAAGAGCAGGGGGATGAGGTCGGCAAGGGCGGCGACGAGGTCTCCGGACCCCTCCTGGCCTGCGGCTTCCGGAGCCGCGGGCTCCGCGCCCCGGCCCTTCCTCCCCTCGCCCTCCCCCTCGGACTCTCCGCCCCCCGGGTCGGCGCCCTCCCCCTCCCCGCCCGCGAGGGCGAGGAGGGCGTCGACCGTCTCCGCACCGGCGGCGAGGCCCTTGGCTTCGAGGCCGGCACCCAGGACGGCCCTCTCCCCTTCCTCCCCCCCGCCTCCGACGATGGCCCGCCTGAGGCGTCCGAGGCGGGCGGCCTCCGGCCTGAGTCCCTCCGCGAGGGTTGCGGCCAGGGCCAGGCGGGAGGCCTGGTCGGCGGGGAGGCCCAGGCTCGCGAGGACTTCGTTGGCGGAGGAGGGCGCCTTGAGGGGAGATGAGGGGGCCGGGGAGGAAACCTCGCGGGCTCCGGGCGAGGCGGCGAGCCTCGAGCGGAAGAGACTCCCCGGGGCCAGGCGGGAGGACGAGAAGGCCTCGTACTCGCGGCCCTCGATCAGGATGCGGTAGAGCCGGGGGCCCTCGCCCCGGGCCTCGAGGAGGGCGACCACCCTTCCCTCGATAAAAAAACCGGCCCGGGGGGGAGACCCGGGGCCGGCATTCGGAAAATCGAAGGTGACGAGGGGAGGGACCTGGCTCGGGCCGGCGCCGCCGACCTCACCGATTCGCGCCATGGCGAATGGAATCCCGAAGGACCTCCCGGCTCGGGAGGCCTCAGGCCTTGGCGGCCGCCTTGGCCTTGGCCGCGGCCTTCGCCTCGATCCGGTGCGTGGGGAGGAGCTCCTTGATCTTGGCCTTCTTGCCGATCTTGGTGCGGATGTAATAGAGCTTGGCGCGGCGGACCCGGCCGGCCTTGATGACCTCGACCTTCTCGACGCGGGGGGAGTTCATGGGGAAGACGCGCTCGACGCCGACGCCGTAGGAGTTCTTGCGGACCATGAAGGTGCGGCCGATGCCGGCGTTCTTCATAGCGATGCAGAGACCCTCGTAGATCTGGACGCGCTCGGTCTTGCCCTCGACGATCTTGAAGTGGACCTTGACCGTGTCGCCGACCTTGAAGTTCTCGGCATCAGGCTTGAGCTGGGGCGCCTGGATCTTCTGGATGAGGTTCATTATTTCCCCCTTCGGTGGTTATTTGCCGTAGCAATTTGAGGGCTTCCTTGGGAAGTTCCCCTCGGGCGAGGAGCTCGGGGCGGTAGGCCAGGGTGCGCTTGAGCTGCTCCCGGAGCCGCCACTCGACGATCCGCGCATGATGTCCCGATGAAAGGACCTCAGGGACTCGGAGACTAGCATAAAGGGCGGGGCGTGTATACTGGGGATACTCGAGGAGACTGGGCCGCGCGGCCCCCTCGCCCTCCGGCTGGAGCGCAAAGCTTTCCTCCGCAAGGCTTTCGCCGGCGATCACCCCCGGGATGAGGCGGTAGACCGCGTCGACCAGGACCAGGGCCGCCACCTCCCCGCTCGAGAGCACGTAATCGCCGATCGAGACCTCGTCGTCGACATAGCGGTCGATCACCCGCTGGTCGATGCCTTCGTAATGTCCCGCGATGAGGACGAGGTGGCCCTCGGCCGCCAGGTCCTGGGCGTAGGTCTGATTGAAAAGCCGCCCCGAGGGCGTGACGAAGACGGCGCGGGCCGGACCTCCCTCCCCCTCCGCCGGGTCCTCGCCCTTGGGCCTGACCCCCGCCGCCTCGAGGGCCCGGCCCAGGGGTCCGGCCAACATGAGCATGCCCGCCCCCCCGCCGTAGACCTCGTCGTCGCACTTGTGGTGCTTGTCGGTGGCGAAGTCCCGGATGTCCACGAGTTCGTAGGTGACGAGACCCTTGGCCACCGCCCGCTTCATGATGGAGCTCTCGAAGAAGCCCCGGAGGATGTCGGGAAAGAGGGAGAGGACGGTGATCCTCATTCGAGGACCCAGGGCGCGAGGAGGACGAGGGTCCCCGCCGCGAGATCGATGTCCCCGACGAATTCCTTGCGGAAGGGGACGAGGCGACGCTCGGCTGCTCCGGCGGGGAGCTCGAGTTCGAGCCAGGGGTCCGGCCCGCCGCCGCAGACGGCGACCACCCTGCCGTAGGCCGGGCCGCCCCCCGGGGGGACGGCCTCGAGGCCCACGAGGTCGGTGATGTACCACTCCCCTTCCCCGAGGGGGGCGGCCTGGGCCCTCTCGACGAGGATCTCCATGCCCACGAGGCGGAGGGCGAGCTCGGGGCTTTCGTAGCCCTTGAAACGGAGGCTGAGACCCCCGCCCTCGTCGACCAGGACCCGACTCACCTCGACCCTGAGCCTCGTCTCCCGGCCGCCGGGGCCCTCGTGGACCAGCTCGAGGGTCTTGAGGGCCAGGAGGTGGGAGCTTTCGCCCGAATAGGAGTGGACGCGGAGATCGCCCTCGACGCCCCTGGGGGCGCCCAACCTGCCCGCGAGGAGGCGGCCGTCGGCGCGCCTGGTCGGGGTCGGCTCGGGCTCGGCCTTGGGGGCGCGGGCCTTCTCGAGCCTTTGCGCTGCGCGCAGCCAGGGATTGTCGTCGGAAGCGGGGGCCTGAAACGAAGCGGAGGGCCTTCCCGCTCGCGGGCCAGACCCTCCGTTGCCGCGACCGGGGAGAGAGCTCCCGGGGCGGGCCATGTCAGTCGAGGATTTCGAGGCTGACGCGTTTGTCCGAGGCGCCGGCGGTGGCCGAAAGGATGGTGCGGATCGCCTTGGCGATGCGGCCATGCTTGCCGATGACCTTGCCGACGTCCTCGGCGCCCACGCGGAGCTCGAGGATGGTGGAGTGGTCCTGTTCGATGACGTTGACCGTCACCGCTTGAGGATCGTCCACGAGGGACTTGGCGATGTATTCGACGAGATCGCGTTCCACGGGAATCTCCTTGGAAAAGGGCGCGGCCCGGCCTGGACCGGACCGCGCGGGGCCTTACTTGACGTGGATCCCTTTCTTGTTGAGGAGGCCGCGGACAGTGTCGGAGGGCTGAGCGCCCTTGCCGAGCCATTCCTTGGCCCTGGCCTCGTCGACGACGATCTGCTTCTCGGCGGTCTCGAGGGGGTGGTAGAGCCCGATCTCCTCGATGGTGCGGCCGTCGCGCGGGGCGCGGGAATCCATGATCACGATGCGGTAAAAGGGGCGCGCCTTGGCGCCGAAACGCTTGAGTCTGATCTTCACTGCCATGACTCTGTCCTCCTGGGGATGTATTGGGTCTTCCTTACGACTAGCCCCTCCGCCTATCGGAGGGGCCCCCGGACGGAAAACCCGGAGCGGGGTGAGGGGTATTTATAGACCGGAAGACCCAGAAGGGTCAACGGAGGGAGAGAGGGAGGCGGGCGAGGGCGACGCGCCGGGGCCCTCCGGGGTATACCCTCTCCATGCCAAAGTCCTCCGACCAGCCCTCCCCGGCCTTCCACCGCGACGCCAAGAACTGGACTGTGTATCTCCTCCTCGGCCTCTTCTCCTTCATGCTGACCATGATCGGGCCCATGGTCCCCTTCCTCCGCGAGGAATACGGCATGGGCTACGCCCTGGCCGGGTTGCACCAGACGGCCTTCGCCCTCGGCATGATCCTCATGGGCTTCTTCGCCTCTCCCCTCATCGGGCGGCTCGGCCTCTTCGCGAGCCTCTGGGGCGGCATGGCGGATATGCTCCTCGGCCTCCTCGTCATGATCCTCGCCCCCAATCCCTACCTCACCCTCGGCGGCATCTTCCTGATGAGCCTGGGCGGCACCCTGGCCCTCGCGGCCATCCAGACCTCCTTCTCCGCCGTCCCCGCGATCCATCGCGGCAAAACCATACTCGAGGCCAACGTCATGGCCTCGGCCTTCACCATGCTGGTGCCCCTCGTCCTCCTCGTCGGCACGGCCCTCGGCATGGGCTGGCGGATCGTCTTTCCCGTCATGCTCCTGGCCCTCGGCGCGACAGCCACCTTCGGGCTCGGGGCGACGAGACCGGCGGCCGGGGCGGGAAGGGCCGGGCATGAAGACGAGGGAGGCCGGCTCGGAGGCGCCTACTTCCGAATGTGGGTCCTCCTCCTCATCGGAGTCTCCGTGGAGTGGTCGATCGGCTTCTGGTGCATGAGCTATCTCCTCGAGCTGCCAGGCGCGAGCCGCTCCCTGGCAGCCGCGGGGACGGTCACCCTGGGGCTCGCGGCGGTGGCCGGGCGCTTCATGGCCAGCCGCCTCGGCCTACGCTTCAGCGACCTGAGGCTCCTCCTATTCTCCATGGCCCTCGTCGCCGCGGGCTTCCCCTTTTACTGGCTCCTGCCCGGCCCCGTCCTGGCCTTCCTCGGCCTCGTCTTCTGCGGCTTCGGGACCGCGAACTTCTATCCCCTCATCTTCTCCCTGGCCTTGTCGCGAGCGGAGAGAGCGGGCCGGCGAGCGAGCTCCCTCGCCCCCATCGCCTCCGGCCTGGCCATAGCCCTCGCGCCCTGGATCCTCGGACGCCTCGGCGACGGCATCGGCATGAAGGCCGCCCTTCTCTATGTGCCCCTGGGCCTCGTCGTGATGGGGAGCCTCCTCCTCTTCGACGCCTCCAAGGTGGTTCGAAGCGCTCGGAGCTGACCCTCCAAGGATTTCAGCCGGCTTCGCCCTCGAGAAGACCCTCAGGCTGGCCGACCGCCCCTAGCCTGAGCCGCGTCCCCTGGCTCCTGCCCCTGGCAGCTACTAGCCGAAGAAACCCCAGGTCGATATAGTGCTCCATCTGTGTTACTAACAGAGGAGTAGCAATGCATTATCGTAGCAGATTCCGGAAAGCCCCCCTCCTTCTTCTCATCCTCCCGACCCTCATGATCGCGGTCTCCTGTTCCTCTGCGCCCGGAGCCTCGGCGCCCGGAGCCACGGCCCGCAGCGCAGCGGGCGTCCCCCTGATCCCCCTGTCCGCGGTCGCCGATGGCAGCTATCGGGGCCACGCCTCGATGTTCCCCGTCGACGTCGTGGTGCAGGTGGCGGTGGCGGGGGGGGCCATCACCCGGATCGATCTCATCAAGCATTTCACCGGCCGCGGCCAAGCGGCGGAAGCCCTCATTCCCAGAGTGGTCGCGAGCCAGAGCCTCGATGTCGATGTCGTGAGCGGGGCCACCCGCTCGAGCCTCGTCATCCTCAACGCGATCGCCGACGCCCTCGGAAAGGGAGCTGTCAAATGAGGGAGGAAGGAAGCCAGGGCCGCGAAGGGCCCGTCGTCCTCGTCACCGGCTGCTCCACGGGCATCGGCAGGGATCTCGTCGCCCGCCTCGCCGCCCGCGGCTTCCGGGTCGTCGCCACCGCCCGGGACCCCCGGACCCTCGAGGACCTCGGCGCCGCCCGGGCCCTCGCCCTCGACGTGACGAGGCCGGACTCGGTGGCCGCCGCGGTCCAGGCCGCCCTCGACGAGTTCGGCCGCCTCGACGCCCTGGTCAACAACGCCGGCTTCGCCTCGGCCGCCAGCCTCGAGGACCTCCCCGAATCCGAGCTCAAGGCCATGTTCGAGGTGAACCTCCACGGCGTCTTCCGCATGATCAGGGCGGTCGCCCCCGGCATGCGTCGGCGCGGACAAGGTATAATTGTGAACGTCGGTTCCATCGCGGGAAAGTGGTCGATGGGCGTGAACGGCGGCTATTCGGCCTCCAAGCACGCCCTCGAGGGCCTCACCGACGCCGCGCGCCAGGAGCTCAAGCCCTTCGGGATCGCGGTGCACCTCGTCGATCCGGGCCCGGTGCGCTCGGATTTCGTCCGGACCTCCGAGGCGCGGACCGGACCCCTCCTCGACGACCCGGCCTCGCCCTACGCCGGCCTCTACGCCCGCTATCGCCGCTTCACCGCGAGCTCGCGGAAATCCGAGGTCGGCCCCGAGGTCGTGTCCAGGATCGTCATCGACTTCCTCGAGGGAAGGCGACGAGGGGCCCGGGCCTACGCCGGGGTGCCCCTCCTCATGCGCCTCATCCTCGGCCTCGGCGACGGGGTCAAGGACGGGGTCTACGAGGCGGCCTACGGGAGGGGCTCCGCCTGAGATCGATCCCCCGGGGGAGGTGCCTTCGCGGCTGATCTTTTCCGGCCTTTCCTCTATCCTGTGGCCCGCATGAACGCCCCCCCTGCCGCCCTCCCGCCCCGGGCCCTCCTCCTGGCCCCCATGGTGGAGCTCTCCCACCGCGCCCTCCGCGAGCTCATCTACGGCTTCGACGAGGGAGCCGGGACCCCCTGCCTGGACCTCGCCTTCACCGAGATGGCGAGCGCCGCGGCCGTGGTCGCCCGGACCCGCTTCGACGAGTGGTACCTCGACGCCGGCCCCGAGCCCGGGCGCGTCGTCCATCAATTCTATACGGTGAAGCCCGAGAGCCTGCCCCCCGCCCTCGAACTGGTGGCCGGGCAGGGCGCCTTCGGCGTCGACCTCAACTTCGGCTGCGCCGCCCCCCAGATCCTCCGCTCGGGCGGGGGCGCCGCCTGGATGCGGGAGCCCGGAAGGGCGGCAGACCTCGTGCGCCTCGCCCGCGGGGTCTGGCCGGCCTCCCTCTCGGCCAAGCTCCGCATCGGGGCCGAGGACGACTACGACCGCCTCAAGGACTTCTGTCTCGGCCTCGTCGAGGCGGGACTCGACTTCCTCACCCTCCACCCCCGCCTCGAGGGCCAGAAATTCAAGGGCGCGGGCAAGTGGGACTATGTCGCCCGCCTCGCCGCGGAGCTGCCCCTCCCCGTCGTCGGCAACGGCGACGTCAGGACCTGGGCCGACTACGAGCGCCGTCATGCCGAGGCCGGTCCCGCCGGCATCATGATCGGTCGGGAGGCGGCCAGGCGGCCCTGGATCTTCGCCCTCCTCCGCGGCCTCGAGGCGGATCCGGCCTTCGAGCTCCGGGTCGACCTCGGCGCCGTCGCACTCCGCTACCTCGAGCTCGTCGAGAAGGCCCTTCCCCCCGAATTCCACGAGAGCAGGGCCAAGCGCTTCTTCTTCTACTTCGCCGACAACTTCTCCTTCGCCCACCACCTCCGCTGGAAACTCCAGAACGCCCCCGACCTCGCGGCCATGCGCGGCATCATCGGGGACTACCTCAGGGAGGTGCCGGCCGATCGCTTCCGCATCGAAGGCAAAGAAAGCCGTATTGGGTAAGTAATTACCGATTTCGCTAAGTCTTCTTGGTTGCGCGCTTTGACACTGGATGCTATCTTGTCTGCCTCCCGACCATGGGAGAGAGCTTCCCAACACGAGGTGAAGGCATGGCAGACACGATCTCCCGGATGTTCCTCGAGAAGGTGCGGTCGCAGCCCGAGAAGGCCGCCCAGTTCGCCAAGGGCAAGAACGGCTACGAGGCCGTGAGCTATGCCTCCCTCTTCGAGCAGGTGAAGGCCATCGCCGCCGGGCTCCGGGAACTGGGCGTGATCCGCGGCGACAAGGTCGGCATCATCTCCGACAACCGGCCCGAGTGGCTGGCCGTCGACCAGGCCCTCCTCGGCCTCGGCGCCGCCGACGTGCCCCGGGGCTGCGACGCCACCGATCAGGAGGTCCGCTACATCCTCTCCTGGAGCGAGTGCCGCCTGTCCTTCCTCGAGAACGACAAGCAGCTCCGGAAGGTCATCTCCGGAAGGGCGGCGATGCCCGCCCTGACCACGGTCGTCCTCTTCGACGAGGCCGCCGCCGGGATCCAGGCCGAGGCCGAGAAGGTCGGACTCCGCGTCCTCACCCTCGCCGCCGTCCTCGCCCTCGGCGCCCCCCGCCTCGCCCGCCTCCCCGGCGAGCTCGAGGAGGAGATCGCCAAGGGCCGCCCCGAGGAGGTCGCCACCCTCATCTACACCTCGGGCACGACGGGCGACCCCAAGGGTGTCGTCCTGACCAACGCCAACTACATCTACGAGTGCACGAAGGTCGTGCCCGAGATGATCCACGTGAAGAGCGGGGACATCTTCCTCTCCGTCCTCCCCGTCTGGCACTCCTTCGAGCGCGTGGCCCAGTACGTGATCATCTCGGCCGGAGCCGCCGTGGCCTACTCCAAGCCCATCGGATCCATCATGCTCGCCGACTTCGCCGTGATTAAGCCCCAGTGGATGGCCTCGGTGCCGCGCATCTGGGAATCGGTGATGGACGGGGTCTACCGCAACATCAGGCAGACCGGGGGCATCAAGCAGGTCCTCTTCAACTTCTTCGTCTCGGTGGGCGGCAGCCGGGCCTGGGCGCGCAACAATGTCTTCGGCCTCGTGCCCCGCTTCCACCATCGCTCTAGGTATGTGGAGGTGGCCCTCGCCATCCTCCCCTACCTCCTCTTGAGCCCCCTCGCGGCCCTCGGAAACCTCCTCGTATTCAAGAAGATCAAGGAGAAGCTCGGCGGCCGCTTCATCGCCGGCATCTCGGGAGGAGGCGCCCTGCCCCCCGCGGTCGACCGCTTCTTCTCGGCCATCGGAATCCTCATCCTCGAGGGCTACGGCCTCACCGAGACGGCCCCCCTCATCTCCGTGCGCCACCAGGACCATCCCAAGTCGGGCACGGTCGGTCCGGCCATCGAGGGCACCTTGGTCCGCATCGTCGACGAGCTCGGCAAAGACCTCGGCTGGGGCAAGAAGGGCCTCATCCTCGTGAAGGGCCCCCAGGTCATGGCGGGCTACTACAAGCGCCCCGACCTCACCGACAAGGTCCTGCGGAAGGACGGCTGGCTCGACACCGGCGACCTCGGCATGATGACGAGGGACGGGGAGATCGCGATCACCGGCCGCGCCAAGGACACCATCGTCCTCCTGGGCGGCGAGAACGTCGAGCCCCTGCCCATCGAGCAGAAGCTCTGCGAGAGCCAGTACATCTCCCAGTGCATCGTCCTCGGCCAGGACAAGAAGTACCTCGCGGCCCTCATCATCCCGACCCAGGAGAACGTCACCGCCTGGGCCAAGGAGAACAACGTGCCCAGCGAGGACTGGGAGAACCTCCTCCTGCAGCCCGAGGTGATCGAGCTCATCGACTCCGAGGTGATGGAACTGGTCTCCGCGAAGACCGGCTTCAAGACCTTCGAGCGCATCTTCCGCTTCCAGCTCCTCGGCACTCCCTTTGAAGTCGGCAAGGAGCTCTCCGCCAAGCAGGAAGTCAAGCGCCACGCCGTCAACGAGATCTATCGAAAAGAGATAGAGAAACTCTTCGCCGTGTAGGGATTTCATGATTCACCACAGAGAGCACGGAGGGGAGAAGGAGAGCACGGAGGAAGATACAGAAAGAGAAGAACAAATAGAGGGATTGAGAAGGCTCTGGTAGTCTTCCCGCGCTGACTCGGGCCATCCGCTATAATCGGATTCGCGAGTTGAACAAGAAGGTTAGGCGAAAGAAATAGAAAGGGAGAGAAGGAAACTCAAGAGTTTCTTCCTCTCCCTTTTCTTATTTCGTCTTAATTGTTATCTTTCCGATCACTTATCCTTCTCGCGTTCTCCCTCCGTGCTCTCTCTCTAACGGATCTTCCTCCGTGTCTAGCGCTCCGCTAGGCTTCGCTCCGTGGTGAATCGTATAATCCCTAGAACTCTATTTCCACGTCGCCCGAGATGCTCTTGGCGTGGAAGCGGCGGCCGCCCTTGCCGACGACGAGGGCGCAGCGCCGGGGACCGGCCGCGCTGCCGATCTCGCCCTCGGGGACGAGGAGACGGCCCGAGAGGGTCTCGGCCCTGAGCTCGAGGTCGGCGCCCGCGAGGAAGAGGTTGATGTGGCCCGTGGAGGTGGCGATGTCGCCGCCCCCGAAGCTGCCGCGGGTCTCCACCTCGACGTCGCCTGAATTCGTCTGGACCATCACCCGGCCCGAAGGCCTCACGATGTCGATCTCGCCCGACTTGGTCTCGAGGGAAAGCTCGCCGCGGGAGTCTTCGACCTCGATGTCGCCGGAGATGCTCTTGGCGATCAGGCGCTCGGCGACGCCCAGGCAGGAGATCCGGCCCGAATTGCTGCGGAGCTCGGCGTGGGAGACGTTCTCGATCGCGATGTCGCCGCCGAGGGAGAGGACCTCGGCCGACTCGACGCCATGGGCGCTCACCCGGCCCGAGTCGGACTCGACGAGGAGGCCGATGCCCGGCACCCGCACGTCGATCTCGCCGTTGGAGTTGTGGATCTCGAGGTCGCGGAGGGTGTGGGGCACCTTGATGCGGAGCTCGGTCACGGTGACGGCGCCCTCGCCGGGGCCGAGGACGAGGAGGCCCTCGACCCTGCGGAGGGTGGGGGCCCAGCTTCCGAGGGCCTCGGGGGGGCCGCTGATCTCGATTTCGAGCCTGACATGACCGTTCTCGGATCCCACGGCCGTGAGGTCGGCGGCGGGAAAACGAAGGACGAGGCGCTCGGCACCCTCAAGAGCGAGCTCCGAGCGATAGAGCCCGGGTGCGTGGGCGTCGGACATCATTACCTCCACGAAGATGGGAAGCGGGAATTCGACCCGCGAAAAGCGGGCTAGAGTATCACAGCTTCGCCTCTTGGACAATTGATGCCTTTCGCCCGTCCCCTTCCCCGGCCTCGGGGAGCCCGGCGGCCGGAGGCCCCGCCGGGCTCCAGGGGCGCCTTCAGCCGGCCCGGGGGAGAAATTCGGCCAGTTGGAGGAGGAGTCCGGCCAGGAGGGCCCCGCCGATGCAGAAGCCCAGATAGAGGGCGAATATCCTCGGTTTGACCAGGCCCCAGACCGCCGCCATGGCCGGAAGGGTGGTGACACCGCCCCCGACGAGGAAGGATAAGGCCGCGGGCTCTCCCATGCCCCGATCCAGGAGGCCCGAGACAATGCCGAGGGCCGAGAGCTCGGTGGTGTAGAAGGGGACGCTGATGAGGGTGGCCAGGGGGACGGCCCAGGGGCTCCGGAGGCCGAGGAGGGCCGCGATGGCTTCCTGGGGGGCGTAGCGCACGATGAGGGCCTCGAGGAAGAAGGCCAGGCCCATGAAGAGGATGAGCCGCGAGCCGATTTCGGCCAGGTCCTTGGCGAGGGGGCCCAGGCTGCCCAGCCAGGCGGGAGGGGAGGCGGGGGGGCGGGTCCCGCAGGCGCAGGCTGGAGCCGTCGCGGCTGGAGCCGTCGCGGCTGGAACCGCCAAGGCGGCGCCGGAGTGGAGGTAAGTGGTTCCCTGGGGAGACTGCGAGGGCCGGGGCACGAAGGTGGGCCGGGGCACGAAGGTGGGCCGGGGCGCCGGGGCGCCGACCCTCAGCAGGTTCCTTCCGAGAAGGCCCCTCCCCTCGAACCAGAGGGTAAGGAAGCCCGCCCCGAGGGCGATGGCGAAGGTGGCGCCAAGACGCCAGATCGCGAGGTTCCAGCCCAGGGTGCCCACGCTGAGGAAGAAGATCTCTGGATCCATCGAGGGGGAGGCGAGCCAGAAGGACATGACCGGAGCGAGGGGAATGCCCCCGGTCAGGAGGGAGGCGACGATGGGTATGACGCCACAGGAGCAGAAGGGGC